>OJBZ01000689.1_pt1 | contig 15983 bp, 18 predicted proteins | sample 1591671 | NCBI WGS metagenome assembly OJBZ01 (sample SAMN05416850, study PRJEB24817) | seawater metagenome | isolation source: Sea water | place: Canada:Atlantic | collected 2013-07
GTAAGGAGTCGTCGGCAGCGTCAGATGTGTATAAGAGACAGATCGTGGGCCCCGGAGACCTGATCCAAGATACGGCGCGCGTTGTTGAGCGGTGCAGGCGGGCTGCGGTCAGTATCGAAGCAGAGGATGCATCTGTGGATCTTGCGAAGCTTGTACGCATTTTGCCTGCCGAGCTCCGCGCCGCACCAACGCCTGTGCTTGGCGCTTTGCGTGCGGCAACACTCTTTCGGATTGAAACCCAGAGCAGTATGCCCTCTGTCGATCGGCTCATCTTCATGGCGGCTGAACATGCATTGCGGTCGGGTGGGGCAGGGGCACCCTTGGAGCAGCTTCCCCCAGAAGCCTTGCTGAGCCGGATGAATGCCAGCTGGATTGTCACCCCGTCTATAGCTCTGACCCAAAGCCGGTTCCGCGCATGGTCGCCGGGCACAGGTCAAGGTTTTGACGATCTCCTGGATGGCATGTCGCGAGATCTCGACAGGACCTTGGGTGCGATGCCGGTTCTGAGGCGCTGGCGTGAGGAGGCGCGGGCGACAGCTTCCGGAAAACACGGCAAGTCGCGTCTGCGCGATCTTGTCGAACTGGCGATGTATGAGCCGATCCTGACGTCCAAACACTTGCGCAATATCTTAGGTGTATCCGAGCGGGCTTCGTTGTACCTCATGCAAGAAGCTGAGGATGCCGGTATTCTGACCCTCATCACGCCGCGCAAAAGCTACCGGGTCTGGGCGCAGCCTCAGATGGCGCAACTGCTGCGCATGCGTGCCCACCGCGGCGGGGTGACACCCGGGATAGCTTCACGCCAAAATGAGTTTCACAATCTGGAGGAGGACTTCGTCTCCGAGGAGCCTGGGACCATTGCAGTCAGGGAGAAACCCATGTCCGCTTTCGCAGATCAAGCCGAAGCAGCTTTGGCAGAACTGGATGCTGCGATGAAGCAGGCAGATGCAATCCTCGCGAAGTATAGACGCTGTGACCCAACCGAATAGGCATCTCCGAGACGCACTCAGAACTTGGCGGGGCGTTCCATAATGCGATCCAGCGCCTCAATGACAACTGAAGACGGGATGAAGAAATTTCCTTCTGGAGAACTGCTGTGGTTAAAATGGTCTATCGTACTGTCTCTACCCCCGTAATGCATGCCTACTGCCTGAGGCGCGCCATCAGCATCAAGGTAGGTCAGAAGTGAGCCCGATGTTCCCGGACCAGTATCACAGCTATGCTTTTTCAGGAGAGGGGAGAAATCCGTATCATTGATCTGACATCCATACTCGATTGACGCTACCGCAAACCCTAAGAAGTTCGCCCTTCGTGATGTTATGAAGATATTTCCCGACCTGGAGAAATCCGCAAGTTGGTTTGGGGGCGTGGGTGATAACTTGATGGCAGCCCGAAGTTGACCAAACTGGTTTCGAAAGATCGAGCTATCGTGAATTTGTAGGACAGCGAGGTCATTTACTTTGAATGGATTGACCTTGCTCATCGTGAACTTCAAAGCGAGATCGTCATTGAGAGGTGGTAGGTGGACTGAATACAAGCGTCTGCGATCTATGTCTTCCGTATCAAATAATTGCCCGTCCACACGAACCGAGTAATGCAGGTCAGGCGCTATATATCCGAAGGCCTCATTACATTTGAGTTTTCCTCCTTCATAAAATGAGTGCGCGTTGCCTATCACGAAGTGCCTGTTCTTGTACTTGATCAGGCTCAAAGTACCAACGCTTCGGCCACAGAAACGGCCGGTGCCGGATGCTTCGGATACTCTGGCTTCCAAGGATCGAGGGTCGGTTGAAACGATCCTCCCTGACTCTTCACCAACAACGCCGACGCTGGTCAGTCGATCAGCACCGTTAAACTCGGACCGATTTGGAAAATGCACACCATCAGATATATCGTGAAGTGGTGCGAGAGATGTCAAAATGTGCAATATCAGGGAAGATGTGAAACCTAGTGTCACGGGGCGCCATCCTTATAATTTGAACGTAACGTTGAACCCTGACATTTTCTAAAGCCCAGAATTTTCAGCTCCGGACATTCATTCCAGCGGTCGTGCAATCCTGGCTATCTCTCGCCAGAAAATCTGGCTGTTGCCAAGCGGGTGTAGCGTTGCCGAGTTGAAGCCGTTCCCTTCGCTGAACTCCAGAATGACCGGGCCTGAGAAGTGGTAGGCGGCTCCAAATTTAGATGTTACGAACAACCCGTCTTGTGGAATGCTTGGTGCATGAGGAAGGATGACCGACATCGTTCCGGCATTCATCTCGGCGGTTCGCGCCCAAAGACGATAGAAGGCATCTCCAGAACCCTCCGCACTGTGTTGCTGTAAACCAAAGGCTCGATCAATGTCGCTCGGCACCTTGCCGGTGGGAAGGTCCGCCGCAAGATGATCATCGAACATCATGCACGTTCCGGCAGAGTTCGAGGCGGTTATCGAGATCTCTACATAGGTCGCCTGCCCCAGATGATTTTTGGCGAATTCAACAAGGTCGACAATAGAGCTCTGTATTGAAGCGTGTAACGTGTCGTTCGCCGTTGCGATCGGCGCACCGGTTTCAGAGGTGTAAAAATCGCATGATGCCGTGAACCTATGAACCGGCAAAGCGATGTCATCGGCCTTCGCTTGCTCACCGGATACGACAAGGCACAGACATAGCAAGAAACGAGTTACCGCTGGATATTTTCCCATTCTACGATCTTTTATCGTTTTGCCGGAATGATCAAGGCGGCTGATCAATCAAGGTCCAGCTTGGACAGCACAGATAGAATATGCTCGGATGAGATGAAATAGTTTCCATCTGGATCTGGTGGTGGGCGAAGTTTGGTGGGGCTGCCAACGTTGCCATAGTGAATGCCAATAGCAGTCAGCTGGCCATTATCTGAAACATAGGTCAAGGCAGAACCGGATGATCCCTGGCCGGTGTCGCACCCATGCCTTAACAGTCCAGGACGTTTTGACAGATGTATCTGGCAGTTATCCTCGATACCGACTTCATACTTCTTATGAAAGTTCTTGCGCGACGAGATCAGTTGCACATTTTCTCTGTATGAAAGCGCCACCAAGTCTTCTGCAGGGGAATCCGAAAGCACCATGAACCAGCGGTATCCGCCGGTTTGTCTGTCCAAAAAATCATCGTCGACTATATCCAGGATAACAAAATCATTTAGGTTTCTTGCATCACTATAGGCAATATTCTGAGAACCTTTGTCAGCAAACTCACCATTCAAAGGTGGCAATGAAAAAGTTATGGCGCGATTGAATTCTATATTCCGACCGGTGGCACCATGCTCTGATGACCCGGGATAGTAATGGTCATCTGGATAGAAGGACCCGAAGCCCTCATCACATTTCAGATGGCCGTTTTTGTAGTAAGCGTGTGCGGCGCCGATCAGGTAGAACTGCCCCTTGTAGGCAATAATATTCAAAGCTCCGGAGTTCCCACCGCAGGCTACCGATTGCCCCCGGGCCTCTGCCTGTTTGGCTTCCCTGGTCTCAGGGTCGGATGATACAATTCGCGCAGATTCTTCGCCAATGAGTGTGACCGTAACCACGTGTTCAGGTTGCTGCCGGCGTATCACTCGATCGACCATATCTGGTTGGGCAATGAGCCACGCTGAAGCAAGCAAACCTAACATTTAACCAAGCCCATTCCTGATGAGGTTTTGGTATCATGGGATGGATCCAGAATTGAATCTAGTAGCATGGTTAGGTTATTGTGGGTGTGTGACCTTCGCAGGTTTGGGAAAAGGCATTTTGCGACGGGTTCGTGGGTGGAGCGCGATAATCTTGCATCTCCTCTGTGTCCTATTTCCCAAAAAATTGGACGGGTCGAGATAAACAGCAATACCGTCCAACGAAACAACTGGCCCGCCTCCATCACTAGCAAAACAGTCTCTTCGCGGATCAATCAGGCCTCAAACAATACCCATCCTGATCTAGGATATTGGTGAAGTCCAAACGACCATCGGCGATTTGCGCCCAAATTTGCGAGGTGCATACCTCAAGATCCATACCAAACAGGCCATGCCCTCCGCCTGCCACGGAGACGACTTCTTTTGACGCAAAACTGTTATCGTAATGATGCACAAAATAGGATTTTGGTGTTTGCCCATCAGATGTCCCGTAAAAATACAAAGTAGGCGTTGATATCGGATAATTTTTAGAATCGTACGGTGCATCCGAGAACGGAAAGACATCACAAACATCAGCGCTACCGTTGGGTACTGCGGATAATTGCCCATCTATCATCTTCTTGGAAAAACCACCAACATCTTGGCGCGACATCTCCTTGCACATGATACTAAAGTAAACATAGTTTCTCGCTGCATATTCACGGATCCACTTCCTCTTGATAGGAGGTGTGTCTTCCCAATATTCAAGATAATCCTTATAATCCCTGTCCAAGTCTGCCTTGATTTTTTGGTCATTCAGGCTGTCCGGATAGTTATCAGCGAAGCGTGTGAACGCCGGATTTAACAATACAAATGTCTCCACACCCAACCTGGTGTAGCCCTCGAGCACATGGATCCAGTATTCAAACGGGAGATCGAATGGTGGGGGGCGATCCTCACCAGAAAACAGGAGTTCTTTCACGGCTGGAAAGTGTTTCGGCATTTCATTTCGAAGAACATCTATTTCGTTCAGCATGTATTCGGCTCCATGAGCCAGATGCCGCGAGAAAATACCCTCCAGAACCAGCAGATCTGGCTGCTCAATACTCGGCATCTGATTGATGCTCGAGGTTAAGACGGTGCCTAACATGGTGCCGTATGAGTGCCCCATCACGATGTAATCGCGCAGGCCTTCGGCCTTTATGACTTCCACGATGTCCAGGGCAGTCTGCTGTGTGGTGATGACCTGATCAGGCACCTCGCCCATTTTCAATCCATTGCAGGCCACGCCGCGTGGGTCGATCAGGATCAGGTTCAGTCCAACGCCGCGGAGCTTTTTTAGAAATCCGGACCCGCTGGTGCCGATTGATCCAGAGCCAGGACCGCCGGTCAAGTAAATGACGGTTTTCGGGTTCTTCGTTCCGGTACTGCTTTCAACAGCCTGATAAAAGTACGTCAGTTCTCTATCCGAATGCGTTCCGGAATGATCCACAGGCACCAGAACAGATTTGAGGCCAACGCCTTCAAAAAAATCGCAGTGATTATTATTGATTGGCCCCTGCGTGCTCTGGCCTAATCCTGCGTTCGCGGCAAACAGACCGGCTACCAGGACTGCGGCAGTCGTCAGAGAAAGCCGCCGACCTAGCCGTCGCATCGTCGCTTCGTTCGTAGGCCGTTCGCGGGAAGGTCTCCGAAAAAAGTGAAGTAACATCGTAGACACCTTTTCTGCATTTACCGTTTGTAAGCTTCAGAAGGATCCTGCTGCCCTAGCAACGTACCCATCAGCATAGGCTGCACGTGGGACGTTTGCATTAACTTATCATCGCTGGTTTCCAGCAGGGCAGGGGCGATGGTGACGATCGATCAACCTTATGATGTGCATATTCTCCGGCCCGCCGGACCATATCGAAAAAGATCCGGGTCAGCCCATCAATAGTCTGTCGCTTCCACGTCATCATCTGCGTTCGATGGAAATTGGGCTTCGCTGCCATTGCTTGCGCAATCTTGTTTTAAAGGAGCGCCTCAATCGCCACAGTAGCTTTCGCGTAAAACGCCGGTGGGATAGAGAGCGGCCACTCCCTTCGCATTGAACCGGCCGCCGTAGAGTTCTGCGCCGCGGCCAGACAGTGGCTCGCGGGCATAGACAGGATTCAGTGCGCGATAGAGCGGCCCAGCATAGCGCGCGTTCGTTAGGTGCATCAGGCGAAGACACCCGCGTCGACGGCGTCGAGATATTCGAGAACCTGCTGCGCCTGTCCTTGTTGTACAAGTTGCATCGCAGTTTGGCCATCAAACCCGGGGAGGGGCTCGGAGCGGTACCAGGCATAGGCCATCAGTTCAGATCCGAAGCGCGGCTCAACCTTGTTAATCACCTCGACCAGTTCCCGCAGCCGGCGCTGTGTCTTGTCAGAATTGATGCGGGCCCGTCGTTGCAAAGCGTCTTTGCCAAGACCAACTGTCATAGCAATCTCTTCAGCGGATGTGCGCAAGGCGACGGCAATTTTCTTAGGTTCGAATTGACCACCCTCAGAAAAATTTGCGATATGCATGACACCCTCCTATCGGCTGATATTACTGTATATAGCGTCAGTTTTGCTGATTATCATTTGTTTTGGTATGCGAAGACCCGGTCAAACGTGGCTTTTTTAGAACCCATGCAGCCGAGCAGCCCATTGCATCCCGATGAACATACCCTTCACCCGGGGAAGTAGCCAAAGTGCCAAACCTGTCGCAGCAACCATCAGAGATATGGCGACAAAGAGAGGGTTCGGATCATAGTTCGAGTAGATTACGGCAAACAATGGAAAGACGATCGCGACAACAGCCATCAAGGTAAAATAAGCAGGGCCGTCATCAACGCTGGCGTGCCGCAGGTCGATGCCGCAGTGGCTGCACGCGTCTTTGACCTTCAGGTATTTATGCAGTGTTTTACCGACGCCGCAGGATGGGCATTTCAACATGAACCCGCGGAAGACTGCTTGCTTCGTGTTCCGTTCGCCTTGATAGCTCATAGGGTATAGCTCTCTTGTAATGCTGGCGGGAAGGGGATCGCTTGTTCCTGGGCCAAGTTGTTACCTGAACGAAGCATAGGTAGCAATCTCAGCTTGGTTTTAATCTCCGGCTCGACTGCCATTTCAACCTCTTTAGGCTCAATGATCTGCTCCAGCTCACAGCTGTCCGCGTTCCAAAGCAGAAGGAACGTAGCCACCATGTCTCGCATCTCATCCAGCTCTGCTGCAGGATCAGGTTCTGGTCGGTGACTTGTATCCGATGAGCTTTCTCGAAGCAGCCGAAGTGCGAGAGGCATTCGCCCGCCTGATGCAAGGAGAGGCGCTGGACGCCGACGACACGGCATCGGGCACGCAATCCTAAACGCTGCGAGGAAACTCACAGGCGGCCCTCGAAGGGCCCGCTGGGTTTGCTTACCGCTCAGAGCGGGCGTTGCGCTCCACCGCCTTGCAGAGCCTGTCTCTCGCGCGCGGATTTTATGTGCTCAGTCAGCCTCGGGTCAACTACTCGAGTGACCTCAGAACGGGTCAACATGGGCGGAGAACGCACCTAGCTGCGTTCTCCGCCGAGGTCTGCTCAGGGGACTTTTCCGACCTTCACTGCAAGTGCGCACAGTTCGAGTTCGGGGAGCAGTACAACAAACGGTGGTCTTCGTCACATGTGTAACAGCGTAGCTTGTATATAAGCGATATGGGTTTGAAGGTACTGTCATGCGATGAGCATTACCGCCGAACGATCCCAATCTTGCAAGGTATAGAGAGTTACAAGGATGGCCTTGTGGTATGCTGGACGCCTAACTAGGGCGAAGCAACCAGGCATTTAGCTGGATTGTAAGCCTGTTCTTTACGTTCTGGTCGCTGTGCAGCGCGCAAAGGCTAAGTGCGACCGAGCTGACTGAAAAAGCCTGAATTCCTTCTGACAGCAGTCCCTCTGAGATGTCTTGGCGGAAGGGACTACCCTTCAGCTTTTCTATCAAGATCCGGTCATATCGGTATATGGACTCAGCAATCTTTCCGATTTCCTCGACTGCTAGGGCACCCGACAGGCGCAGGAAAACGTCAAAGACATATCGTTCGCTAGAGATAAAACTCAGGAACGGCATGATGCTCGTGACAACATGTTCAACAGAGCTGAAGTTATGGCTGGCTTCCAGATCATCGAGCAGCACATCAATCCGTTCGGCGATCAAAATATCCATCAGGGCATCTTTGTCCCTGAAGTGAGTAAAGAAGGTGCCTTTCGCGACTGCTGCGGCGGACACAACATCTTCTACGCGAAGTTTCTCAAATCCAGAGACCGACACGATCTCGCGTGCGCAGCCGATAAGCCGCTCCCGTGTCTTCAAGCTTCTGAGTTGTTTTGCGCGTGCCATGTCTCTTCCTAAATATAATATTGACCTTGGTCAATATAGAGGTAAAAACATGACCATGGTCAATTTAATGGAGCCACAATGACTGGCAAACGCATTTACGTCCTCAACGGACATCCCGGTGAGACTTCACTGTCGAAACTGTTTTCTCAAAGCTACGCGGAGGCCGCGACGCAGGCGGGTCATGAAGTCCGGATCACCCATTTGTGTGATCTGGAATTTGATTCCGACTTTGGGGGCGGCGGATACAGGAACCTAAAGCCGCTAGAACTCGACCTGAAAGGGGTCTTGGATAATCTGGAATGGTGCAGCCATGTCGTTCTTCTGACGCCAATGTGGTGGGGAGGTTTGCCAGCGAAGTTGAAAGGCCTGTTTGATAGGGTACTTCTTCCAGGCACTGCATTTAATCCGCGCGAGAAGACGTGGATGGGTATGCCGAGGCCGCTTTTGAAAGGGCGAACCGGGCGCTTGATTATGACCTCTGACACCCCGAACTGGTTCCTCCGGCTCGTTTATAAAAATGCAGTGGTACGCCAACTGCGCGGGCAGATCTTCGGGTTCACGGGCATCACCCCCCTGCACGTCACCCACTTTTATGATGCAAGCGAGCCCCTGCCCAAACAAGTCGAGGAATGGTCTAAAAAAGTAGCCAACCTTGGGTCAAATGCGCGCTAACTGGAAGATGAAATAGCTATGCTCAATATCTCAAAAAACGCTTTACTGTACACAGGTATCGGATTGACGGTGGTGGTTGCCCTGTATTCACTTCGGTATCTCTTCGTCGGCGCGGATTCCGTTGATGCACTATCCGAGACCGATGCATTCCTGAAGTATCTTTCTGGGCAGGAAGGCACGTTCTGGCGTGATTTTGCAGCCAGCCAGAAGCCTCTCTATCACTTAAATGAGTTTGCGGTTGTGGGGCACATTAGCGCGGCCTCGGTCGCACTCCTCGCTGGTATCATCCAGTTTATTCCTTTGATCCGAACGGAAGCACCACTCTTGCATCGTGCAAGTGGCTATCTGTATGCGTTTACTGCGATCCTCGGGCTGGCATTAGGTGCCTATATCTCCTTCGCACTCCCAATGATCGGCGGCACCAAAACCATAATTTCAAACGTCATAGGCGGTGCAATAGGAATAACCTTCGTGCTCATTGCCTTCGTCTGCATTCGGAACAAGCAGTACCTGAAGCATGGCCAGTGGATGTTAAGAAGCTACGCCATCCTGTCGGCGATCGTCACCGTCTATCTGCTGATCGGGGTATTTTCACTTTTGGGTCTGGAAGCGGAATTGGGTTACGGGCTTGCACATATGGTTTGTTTTCCGATCAATATTTTTGTCGCCGAACTAATTGTAAGGAAATCCCCCAGCGGCTTTTTTGCGGCGGCGCATCCAGGGTAGATGCCAGATACAGGCGGGTCTTCACCGCACCTGGCAAGAGCAAAGGTGAATAGCTCACCTCGCCTAGTGGTCCCCTTTGCTAAATTTATGCCCTTGCATAAAATCACGGTTCTGTGATGGTATTCGCGCTCGGCTTAGGTATCGGGGAACGCGGTTCCGTCGCCTGTAGGTGCTTTCACCTAATTATTTTTACCTAATGAGGATGGCTCAGCTGTGGATGCGCGTTGGGAGATTGATTTTGTCGGGTTCGGAGAATTTGAAAGCGGCGATGTAGTAGCCCATAACGGGAAATATTTGGGAACCTGGAAAGTCGATGGCAACGACAACGTAAGTTTCATTCCAGTTGATCACGACAAAGCTGTTCATACTGAGAAGTTTCTTCACTCGCTATGTGACAAGATTCAGCGCTGGCTTTCCTCTGTCGACATCGAAGGATTGTTAGGTGGCGACCCAGAGGGTTCTGGAGCGCCGCCAGTTTAACATCGGGATTCTGATGGGAATACGCCACGTCCTACGGCCCACACAAGATTTATGCACCGCCAGTTTTCATGTATCGTGAGGTTCCTGACGGCTGCATAAAGAGTATTTGAGGTACGGAAGTGAAAGGTCAAAATATGATGCGTCTTGGTCTACTGGCAGTCCTTTTGGCTTCTGCACAAGTTTCAAATGCCCAGTCCATCGAGCATCCGGACAACTTGCCACCAGGTTTTGAACAGCTCATTGAGCGAGGTGCATCAAGGTGCGGTAGTGAGGACACTGCTGTGTTTGGTCCTGGTGGTTTTACCACGCCGTTCGATCTGAACGATGACGGCGTGAAGGACTACATCGTCAACAGTGATTATTTCAGATGCCATCCGGCCCGTCATCTGATCTACGGGGGAACCGCCGGGACACACTATTCTTTCTTCGTTTCACAGCAGGACGGTAGCTTTGAAGAAGCTATGAACCTTGCAGCTCACAATATGCAGGTCGTGTACTTTGGCAAAAAACCGACCTTTGTGTTCGCGCACCACGGCGGATCATGTGGTTATTCAGGGGCGACAGGATGCGTCAGCGCAATGTTCTGGAGCACTTTCGAGAACAAGTTCATTGGCAAAGGGTATTGAGCTGAGGCATCGCGGTCATGACGCTGATTGAATCGATGAGTGGCGCATCAGACAGGATCTTTTTTGTTCACCCTCAGCATTTCGAACGGCACCGCTCTCAAATCGCCCTGTGACAAGTGTCATCGGCGCGTCAAACGCATTAGCAAAGGCTAAGCTGCGCTCACGCCATGGGGCGTCCAGCACCCTTTGCACTTTATGTATAGAGTCCTCGTAACCGCTCACCAGCATTCCTCATCGGTGTGACGTAATGCTGTTCACGATTATGAAGCTATCGACATGTGCATGTCCACAGGGGCAACGCGGGCCGGATCGCACGACCGACGGCCTGCTGCTGATTTCCGCGTGAAACCTACCCCTCAATATATACTGGGAGGTAATGGGCCCATTACGGGCCCACTGCAGGGGGGGGGCAGGTCAGCGTTCCTGAGCCCCATCGCGCTCCACCGCCTTGCAGAGCCGGTCTCTGGCGCGCTTCTCACGTTGAGCGATCAGGTTTGCTGCCTTGATCTCGACAGCGGTACCGCGGGGCAGGGGGGCGTCGCGCTGGATCATACCGAGTAGAGCTTCCCGGTCCGTCTGGGAGATGTTCTTGATGCCCTTTGCCAACTGGCGCGCCATGAGGGTGTTCGCGGCGTGGCGCAGCAGCTCTGCTTCGGCGTTCTCGGTGGTAGTATCGAACCCGGCCGCCGGGGTGGCGAGGGTCACATCCCCACCTGAGCGACGCTTTGCGTACTGGCCGGGCCGGCGGTAGGTGTCGACCGCGACGCGGTAGGCGATTGCATAGGCAAGTGAGCTAAGCTTGCCGGTGAGCGTCTTGCCGCGGGCGAAGTAGCGCGTCAGATAATAGTAGACATCTGCGATGACTTCCTGGCGCTGCTGTTGTGTCACTCGCTCGAGACCAGCGCGCTTCATGCCGCCGGCAATCGCTTTGTCGAGCTCTGCTTTTTTGATTTTGTGTTCCGCGGTGAACTCTACGTAAATCACACGCTTTTTGGACGTACCAATTGGGTCCGACATCGGCCTCTCCTAAGATTTTTTTGAAGGATGAGAGGCTTTGTCTCGGGGAGGGGTCTTGACCCCCTTTTGCGCGCGTAGTAGGCTCGAGGAGACCTCTCGCCAAAGAGGTCGACGAGAGGCTACGAAGCGCGCTGCGCGCGTAGGCCGCGCGCGAGAAAAATTCCATAAAATTTTGACAGTGACCGCATGTCGTTTTGGCGCGTGGATCTTATGTGCTCAGTCAGCCCCGGGTCGACTACTTGAGTAACCTCAGAGCGGGCCAAATTGGGTGGAAAACGCAGCTAGATACGTTTTGCGCCGAGGTCTGATCTGCGGACCTTTCTGCCGATCGCTGCGGGCGCTCGGTCCCCGGTTGCAGCTGGGAAGACATCTTGGAGGAAAGGCGGGAAGCGGAAGTTCGCTGCGAATTCGTGAAGGCGGATGCCGACGGGAGTAAGCTGCCATTCGTGGAGGCGCGAAGAGGAGTGCAGCAATTGACCGTCATTCAATTGGTGGTAGGCGAGGCGCTTTGGTGTGCAGCAGGGTAAGACGGGAAGGTGACCGATCGTGTCGGCAGAAGCCCAACGCGGCATCACCCAAATGATCCGGGCACACGCCGTGCTCCATGCGGGGCGGTGATCGGATCACTTCTTATAGACAAAAAAACTGTCTCTAAGCCACCGCGTCCGGGCGCTCTCTCAAGAATGAAGAGGCCGGCCTTTTATCATGGACGCAGGAAGACGGGCTCTTCTCTCTCCGCCCGCGGCGATCGTTCAATTGTCGCGGGATCAATCTCGCACATCGTCAGCTGTGCATTCACCTTTCGTGCGGCCATTCCAGCCCGGAACCACTTCGACGCTGCAACAATGTTCATCCGCGGTCGCCTCTGGCCTTTTTTCGGCTTCGAGGCCTCCATGACGGCGGCGAGCATCTCATCGATGCGGTAGAGCCCACCAGAGACCGGCAGTGGCATCTTGCGCTGTTACAGAGCTTGACGCTTGACCTCCAGCTTCTCCGCCACGTCGGCCAAGCTGACCAAGTCAGGGCGAACCTCGCGCAGGACAGTGCCTTGCGGCAGCGCCTTGATCAGTGCCCGCGCAGCATCGAGGATTACGACCTCTGCGTCGTCCCCTTCAACCTCCAGCTCCACGCCGACCAGGCCAGCTTGGCCCGTGCCTACAAGGGCATCTTCAAAGCCAGCCTCGAAGACGGCGTCGGACAGGGCAAATGCGTCATGCTCTCCTTCGGGGAGCGCGAAAACCAGTTCGAATTCGAATTCTTCAGACATCGGCTTTTCCTACGTCTTTTTTCTCAAGCCTCACGCAGGACAGGGCCCTCTGCCTAACCTTCTTCGCGTGCTGCTGCGGGTTCTTGGGTGTGGACTACACCGACATGTTGCAGAACGTGCCGCAGCGGCACTCCTTATCGTTGGCAGGACAGCGGAGAATTCCCCATACGTGCCCTTTGCCTTCAATCAGATCCCATCCGAGAGCTTCCAGCTCTTGGACGACAGCCTCGACTTCCTTCGACGTGTGTTTCTTCCTTGGCACCGAAGGTACTCCCTTCACTTAAGTTGTCAACCGACAAGGTAGTGGTTCGACAAAAACATCACTCCAGATCGCAGCCAAACTCCAGCACGCCCCACATCAGGTTCTGGTCGGTGACTTGCATCCGATGAGCTTTCTCGAAGCAGCCGAAGTGCGAGAGGCTGGGACCGGCGCACCCCGGGGTTCGGAACTTCCACCCGCCTGACGCGTTCCAGCCCTATACAGTTTTTCAGAAACCGGCCCGGCCGGAGGGGGAGTTTCGCGTGGCGGAGAACAAAAGCTCAACTTGGGATGTAAAGACAATCGGGATCGCGGCGGCGGCAGTCGTTGGGTGGGGGGCTGCCATATATGCATTCACCGACACTGCAGAACTTCAGAAGCAGACCGACCGCACGATCTCGCGCTTGCAAAGCGATATCAGCACGCAGCAGGAAGCAGCCGGAAGCGTCGAGAAATTGCAGGCGGAGCTCGCATCGCTGGAACCGGAGATCCAGTCCCTGCAGGAACAGCGCGACGGAATTCAGTCAGACATCGACACATTGCAGCCGAAGCTCGACGAATTGAATGTACAGCAGACCTCCATCGAGGAAACGGTGGCGGAGAAGCAGCAGCAAAACAATGAGCTGGAGCAGCAGATCACGTCGATGCGTGAAGAAATGACCAGCTTTGAAACCCGCAAGGCAGACATCCAAAGTCAAATTGACTCCCAGACGCAGGAGTTGACCGACATAAATACCCGGGTCGAGGAAGCTCGAGCGCGTGAGGCCGAAGTTCAGGAAAGCCTCGCAACACTTAGTAAGGACAATGCGCGGCTCGCCGAGGAAGTCTCCATCGCCGAAAGCGAGCTCCAGTCTCTGACGGCGCTGGAAACGAATTTGAGAGACGAGGTCGCAACGCTGGAAAGCAGCCTGAACGACATGCAGGCCCGGCAGACGGAGCTAGAGCAGAGTGTCGCCAGCCTGACCGAGCGGAAGACCGCCCTGGAAACCGATGTTGCTGACGCCCAAGAGCAGCGAAACGAAATCCAGAAAATCGTGACAGATCTTACCAGCAATGTAGAAGAACGCTCCAACAAGCTGTTGGAGATTGAAGAGCGAATCTCAGCCGCGGAAAACGATCAGAATTCTTCTGCGGGCGGCAACGACAGCGACGGTTCAGAAGATAGTCATTCGGGGGCCGAACCATCCGCCACGCGCGAGATGCAAGGTACGCAGGAGAATACCGGCAACGGCGAGGATCTGGATGCTTCCCAAGTGGAATCTTCGAATTCAAACTCCTCCGGGCAGTCCGCCGCGGAGAACGAAGGAGAGGGCACGTCGTCCGACGCCGAAGGTAAGGACGTAACCGAGGCCGATAGCGACATTAATGACAGCGCCGACTTGATGGATCCGTTACAGGAATCCGGCGGCCTCCCATCCGACGACCCGTCAGAGGCGGATAGTCAGAATGCCGAATCTTCCGGCGCATCATCGAAAGATAGGACACAGACCCCGACATCGAGCAGCGATCAGCAGAATAACGCAGCTACCGATGGTGCGTCGACTGATACGTCCGTGATCGAGGGCAACGCGTCTGATACGTCATCTTCGGCGGAGGCGGAAAACCAGAACGCCGAAGGCGAATCTGCTGGTTCTGATACTGAAACCGAGAATGAGAACGCCGCCGGAACAACTCAGAAGCCAAGGAAAGCCGATAATTAAACACAGATACTCACGCGCTCGGCGATCTGAACTTGTGACGCGATACTTGCGTTAATCTACCAGCGAGATGCTGCCTGCCAAGCAAAAAAAATGATGCCGATGGATATGCACAGAAAATATCGCGAAAATATAGGTTTAGGCACATAACCAACTGCGGCCCAACGGGCCGCAGTTGGTTATTTCATTCAATTGCTGTCAATTAAGACTACAGAGCAACCTCCCACCGCGCGGAAAGCGTCAACCATGCACCAACGGCCGCTTCGACGGGCCGCACCGCTGCATCCGGGGTGGTTGCTGGAAGTCGGCTCTGGGCCGTGAGCGACAGCTTTCCACTTCCGACAGAAAGGGCGGAAATCAGACATTAGCTGCAGTTGCGAAGTATAGATCCAGCGTTTGAGAAAGCAGACGTTCGGCAGCACGTCGCACTTTCAATCGCAGTGAAGGCTCGGTTTAAGCCCAATCTTGCCAAAGCGCGGGGATGCATCTAAGTAAAATTCGTTACCGCAAGGTGATCACTCGACACGGACAAATGTGACTTGTCGTCCAGGCCGCAGACGCCGATTACCACACTTTCTGGCGGGCAGCGCAGCATGACCGCTCTTGCAGCAAGAGCGCATAATATCCTTAGCAACATATTATTCGATGAATGGAAGCTTTTTGCTAAGCGTTTCGTACTCATCAGTAATATCAGAGGTTTCTATCATGCGCTCCGCCTCAATGGCGATCAACGGAATCCCATCTACAGGTATCTCTGCGGTGCTTTTTGCCGTAACCGTTAGATGGGCAGTTATCTGACGATAAGGAAGATAGATAGTGCAGTTTGCGTTGCTCGGGGTTAATTGTACAATCGGCTCATTGCATTTGAAAAAATGGGGTGGAACCTCATACCCATCAATCTTTGGACCGCTATCGAAGAGATAGAACGGATTGGCTTGCCCAATCCACTCATGTATCAAGACTTTGTACTGCATGCCTGAGATATTTTCGATACCGGCTTCTACATGATTTTTAAGGAAAAATTCACGCCGATCTTTCCAGCTAACGTGGCTAACCAAAAACAATGCCCCCATCACCTTGGTTGTCGAGAGGTCTTTTACCAGAGCAGGATTATACGTGAGATGCATTACTTTTCTTGATGGAGGTTTATCTCCATTACCCCACCTGCAGATTCTAAAATAATACGGACCCACTTGCGTAATAGCACCATCCGGTCCGTAGCTCTGTTCCCTGGTAACGGGAATATCACCTT
>OJBZ01000694.1_pt1 | contig 15853 bp, 19 predicted proteins | sample 1591671 | NCBI WGS metagenome assembly OJBZ01 (sample SAMN05416850, study PRJEB24817) | seawater metagenome | isolation source: Sea water | place: Canada:Atlantic | collected 2013-07
GTTTTGTTAGGCGTACAACTGAAAGTACGCAGCTTTGCTGCCACCACTAGCCAAATAGACCGCGTGTTTAAATTATTGAATTTAAGATAAAACAACCCTGTGCGAAATGCCAGATGTTAAGGACATTGCTGGATAAAAGAGCGAGTTTAGAAGACTGGTGATGTTGAATGTTGGCGTTGCGATGTTGATGAAAAGGGCGTTGCTAAAGCCGATGAAACTACCGAAAAAGCAAGCCGTAAAGACAACCTAGCGAAACAACCTTGATGCTGAAATGTCACGTCTGAACCCACATTTTAATGCTGTAAGTGAATGACGCCTAACAGCTTATTATATGGAAAAAATCCTTTATACAAGATGGAGTCTTTCCGTACATCATGTAGCTAATTCACAAACTTTCGCACGAAAACACTCTGTTATCAATCAACTACAATCTAACCTTTAAAAAGTGCCCCCACATTCCGGAATAATTCCTTTTTATTTTTAATCATTCCAAAAACTCGACTAACTGTATAAATAAACAGCCTTGAGAGTAAGGCAGGCACAAAATGTATACCTTTGTACACAAAGATGCCTGTCTTGTTTAGTCTCTATTCGTGACTAAGCCCAGTGCGGCCGTTTATCAAGATAGAAATCGATAAACGCGCGCACTTTTGGTTCTACCGTGACAGTTTGATGATAGTAAATAAACGCCTCAGCTCTATCCCACCAGTACTCTTCCATCACTGGTACCAATGAACCATCTTCAACGGCCTCCTCAATCTGTTTAGCCTTAGGTAAAGCATTTATTAATCCTAATCCAGACTGAGCACACTCAACCATGCCTGCCACGGCTTTTACCCGTGAGTTGAGAGTCTTATGAATTACCTCACCTGTTTGAGACTGTAATACCAATACATTACTTGGCTGGTTATACAAATAACCAACAACATCATGTGTTTCTAAGTCATCAGGTACTTTGGGAGTGCCTTTTCTTTTAAGGTACTCGGGCGAAGCAAAAATGCCATAGCGCTCATTATATAAAGAACGTTGCTTTAATCCGTTAAAGCGGTCGCCTAAGTACGAGCCAACCCCCCAATAAATGTCATATTCATCATGTGCAATGTCGACGAGAGATTCCTTCACATCCAGTACAACGTTTAAAAGCGGATATTTTTTAAGAAACTCCCCTATCCATGGTGTAAAAGTCTCTGTAATCACTTCATTAGCTTGCGTTAAAATTCGAATTTCACCCGACACCTCGTACTCTGTCGATTGAACCCACCGCTGTAGCTCACGGTGTTGATTATTGAGTGCAGTACATCGCTTAAGAAACTCTCTCCCATACTCAGTAAGCTTGAGCTCCCTGCGTGTACGAATAAAGAGAGCCTGACCCACGCTGTGTTCTAAATTACTAATTTGCTTGCTAACCGCCATTACGCTCTTCGACATTAACGCTGCGGCTTTAGTCATATTCCCTTCTTGAGCCACTAACTCAAACGTTCGTAATTCTCTTAATTGCATAGCATTACTCATGCTTAAACTTTTAGTTTATCTATTATTCAATATTAATTTATTTTTTTAACAAAGCCAGTTGAATATGCTGTAAGCATTACAAAGTCACTTAAGAAACTATTTATGAATGTAAGCATCTGGTCCTACTCAATGTTGGTTATCATTCTTGCCATACCGCTATATTGCTTGTGGGAAGGCAATAAAACTGAACTGGCCGTTGTATCGGGCGAACAATCAAAATTAGAAGCCTACGCTTCAACAATGGTTTTGCTATGGTTGCCCACTTTATATCTAGTTATTGGGTTGTATAGTGAGCAGATAAGTACTGTTAAAATATCACTTGTGTGGGTAGGCAGCACTAATAACTGGTTAGGTGCATTGGGCGTGTTAGCGATGACAGGCTATTTTGCGCTAAATTTAATAATGACGAAAAACGCAAAAGAGACACACCCAACCCTTGAAGCACAATTGGAACACGTAGCATGGCTGATGCCGCGAAGCCCAAAAGAATTAATGTGTTTTACGTGTGGCGTGTCGTTGTCAGCTGGCATTTGTGAAGAACTTCTGTTTCGCGGGTTTCTTTGGTTTTTGATGACACCTTTCCTTGGTTTTTGGCCTGCCCTTCTTGTTTCGAGCTTACTTTTTGGTTTAGCACATGCGTATCAGGGGGGCGTTCATGTGCTAAGAACGGGCGTTATGGGCATAATATTAGGTGTAATTTCATGGCTTACAGAAACAATATGGATTGCGATTGCAGTGCACGCACTTGTGAATATTTATGGTGGGCTATTAGCCTACATAGTATGTAGTAATACGAAGCCAGAACCAGCGAGTAGCGTTCCAGACGCTTGCTAGTTTCTTTAAACTTAGCAAGACAGGCATAATTCGAAACCGGTAAAACTGTCCCTTAATACACTTTCGTTAATCTGAATGTCTAATCTTGACCACGCAGTTTGAAACCTGCTTTAAGCAGGCCGCTGGCAAAGTGATTCACCTTGAGCAATACGCACACAATCAACATCATCAACGGGTTTAAGGACGACAAAGTGCAATGCGATTACTGGAATAGCGTTCAACTAAATAACGAATATCTCAAAACTGATTGTTACCTTACGCTGCTGAAGGAATAAATACGCTTAAGCACCTCATCCCCCTACACGCACTTCTGCTTTTTCTAACCATCGACCAAAAATAAGAGACGTTTACCTACACAATTAGCGACGAATATAGCCTTCGTAAAAGCAGCATTAACTTTCCAAATATGCCTTTCTTATTTAGTCTAAATTTGCGGTGGATAGCAAGCTTTAGCGCTTGTGGTCCACTTCAGGGCGTGTTGTTAGGCGAATTTCACATTTACACGCTATTTTTTTACTAATAAAATCTAGTGCTTGGCTTGATTTGTAATATCCCCCCATTTAATAATTAAACTCAATGAATAAGGAAGTTCTAATGACAATAACTGTACCAAAAGTATTTGTCTCATATTCTCATGATGATCAAGCCCATAAAAAGTGGGTGCTTGAATTAGCGCAACGATTACGTAACTCAGGTATTGATGCAATTCTAGATCAATTTCGCGTTGGTTTAGGTGATGACTTAGGTGGTTTCATGGAAAAAAGTGTCGCTGAGTCAGATCGCATCATTATGGTTTGTACCGACACATACGTTAATAAAGCCAACGATGGCTTAGGTGGCGTTGGTTATGAAAAAATGATTATGACTGCTGAATATATGAATCAAATTGATTCAAAAAAGGTAATCCCTTTGATTCGTCAAAATGGAACTCACACTGTTCCTACTTTTTTAAAAAGTCGTCTACACATCAATTTTTCTCGTGAAGATGAATTCGAGCTACAGTTTGATAATCTTCTACGTGAAATTCATGAAGCACCACTATTCAAGGAGCCGCCAGTAGGCAATAACCCATTTGAATCGGTAATTGAAAAGCCTGCAGAGAGTGTTACAGATAAAAAGACAGAATTATTAAAGGTTTGGGTTGAAAGCTACAATAGAGGTAGTGGCTTTTACACATTGGATGATGTCCAACATGAACTTGGTTGCTCAAGAATTTTTGCTGAGGTTTATATTAATGAGTTAATGTCAGATGATTTTATAATTAAACAAGAAACCTTTGACGGTGTTGGTCTTCTAAGAGGTTTTGCATTGACAAAAAAAACAAAGCTATATGCTATTGAACAAGGTTGGGTGACTGAGTAAATTTCGCGTAAGTCCTAACTTCAAGATACCCTATTCGCCTAACGCCCCGCATTAAGCGGAAAATTATAGTTGGCTAAAATGTTTGAGGAACGAAAAACGGCCAACTGTAAATATTCCGTTTAAATGCCTTGTTAAGTAGTCGGGTTGACTTCAATGCCTTGTTTTTTAAACTGCTCTTTACAGTAGTCTATAAATTTCTCATTTTTAGCTGCATTGCAAATAGTTACCAACTCCTTTCCTGCTTGAGTATATAAGGCTTGGCCAATTCCAAATTTGTTATTTTCATCTTCTGGAAACTTTAGAAGAGTTTTCTGACCAAAGTAAAATACAATACCTTTCTTACTTACACCTTGTTTTGCATAGCCTGATACTGATTCAAATGAAATTAAGCCAATGGCATCAAGATGTTTTAAATCAGAAAAAGTAATACCCGCAGAAGAATAAACCTCATCCGTAACATCAAATATCAATGGTGTAGGTTCACCGACCATCCAAGTAAACTGACAAAATCGAGTAAACAAATCAGCGTCTTTACGATCCATCGATGCAACTAAATCCACAGTTCTTTTAGAGTATTTTCCAGGCTTGGTCGCTTCACCACTTAGCAAGTTTGACCATAGAGATTGCATTTGATCATTAGATATTTTGTCGCACTTATCAAAAAAGTGTGTAAGCCAGTCATCTTCAATATCTTCAGGTTTAGCATTAGGTGGTAAATTAACAGCAGCTTGAGCAGTGATTTTTTCAATATTTTCTTGCTTCTTGCTTTCTTGTTTTACATGTCGCTCGATTGCTCTTTGTTCTATATCACTTAGTTCTATTCCTGCTAGTGCCTTAATTTTTTCAGCTTCAGCTTCCGCATGTGCTTTTTTTATTACCCTTCGAGGTTCATAAAGTACGCCTACTGCATTTGAAATCTTCTCAATGAGTACAGTTGCGGGTTTTGCTAAATCACCCAAATTAATAATTGAGCTTCCATCTGCCATGATTTCTCCCTAGGTAACTTAGACACAATGACTCCCTGAGAAATGCTAGCCTCCGCATTTTCGTGGGTTAACTTTTCAGCCAGTGCCATAATTAGTTTGCTTAAGACTAAATCATTTGGAGGCTAGCATGAATAAACATAGCATGATTTTTATAGGGTTGGATACGCATAAAGAGTTTCACGAAGTGGCTTATTGTGAAGAGCAGCGTGGAGCAAGTGCGGTGCACTATGGCCGCATTCCTTCTTCAAAAGTCAGTGTCAAAAAGCTTATCCGTCAGTTTGAATCGAAATATCCGAGCGCGGCAATTCATGTGGTGTATGAACTAAACATGACAGGCATAATTCGCTCTGTCCCAGCTAGCCTGCGAGCGACTTAATGTGATTGTTAAGTGTTGCCCCTCTGAGGAACCCGCTCTTTTAGCTTTTCGGCTTTTTTCGAATGAACATAGATCGTTTCAACTAAACTTTCTGTTATTTCAATTACCGTTATTACATCTTCAGAACTGGGTTCATAGCCTCTATGAATGGCAGCATGACCTGCTTCCAAAATAGGCTCGATGATAGTTCTCTGTTTATCAGATAGGTAACCAGCTTTTTGAAAAGCTTCTAGGTTTTTCTTGAAACTTCCATTGTCTGTTACTTCTAAGATCATCATATGTTCAATTAACGCGCGAATACCCATAGCTGCCAGTCTGCGAGAATCATTATGTAGCGCTGAATATATTTCCTTAATAAGGCCTCGAACAAAGCGCATTTCATTATTGGGAAGAAGACCGCCAATTTCTGAAAGCCATTTGGGTTCTGCCCGAGAAATTGCAGGAGGGTAGTAGCTAATTTCAATAATTGGTCTGCCATATTCATCGCATATCTCAGAGAACCAACTTGAATGCATAAGTTTTACACTATCGCAGCCGCAACATTTGACCATATTAAATGTTTCGCTTCCATGTATTGTGTAGTGCTCAATCTCCTCATCCCAAGGTTGATCTTCCTTGTGTAACAATAGGTGGTTCGTTTCTCCAAGGCACTTGTTGCATTGTGCTTTTAATTTAATTTCTTCCATAAACTTCCAAAAACACTTAACGCTCGCATAATCGGCGAGCCGAAGGCGAGTCCGGTGGAAGCCACGCAGTGGCTGAAACGAAATTCATGCGCTTGTTATACGGCACTTTGAAAGTAAACCTACCGCCATTGCTGATTTTATGCATTCTTGTTTGAAAGCAAGTTTTTCAAAGTTAATTTTAGATCATCTTGTACTTGGTCAATTGTTTCCCCCCACAACTCCGAGAGAAACTCAATTACAAGTACTACATCTGATGGTAAAGCTGGCTTTCCGTCCGTTTTTGCAAATGGTCCGTCAGTCTCTAATAAGACTCTATTTTTTGGCAACCATGAAATAACTTTCCTTGCTCTAGCTGAATTAATCATTGCTGGACCAACCGAGAAGTAGCATCCAAGTCCCGCTGCACGGTTAACTTGTTTTTTTGTTGCTAAAAGCCAGTGTAAAATTGAAGTTCCACAATTTGGATACTTCCTTAACAACGCTAAAACTTCATCAACCGCATTGAGGCTGTGAATAGTTAGAATTTTATCGTCAAATTCACAACATTTACTCAAAATATGTTCAAACACTAACTTTTGAATTTCAATGTGTTCTGCATAGCCTCTAGAACCGTCTAGCCCAACTTCACCAATATATCGTGTAACACCACACAGAGAATCAAATAAAGAGAGCTCATTAACCCTTTGATGGGCTAACTGAGGATGCAACCCTAATGCTGTCCTACAGTTAGAGAGATTTTTTGTAAGATGGGCAGTGCCATTGAACGCAGAGGGCACTGTTGTTACAGAAAGCACGTAATAACCAGAATTTTCAATGTCACTCAGAATTTCGCTATGATCAGGATATAGATCAACATGACAATGCAAATCCATCATTACACTCTTTCCGCCTTGAGAAAAGTTTCTACTTCTTTCAATCCACGTTTGATTGTAGATTCAAGCTTTTTCCTCGTGACATCATCGTCAGGTAATGATCCACTTTGTCTAATCCATCCCTTATAATCTTTGGTATCTTTAAGCCTGATGATTGCCGTCTGCACCGCGTGTAGATCATCCCTAGTCTCTTTCTCTTTATGGACAAATTTTAGATTTTGACTGGCGTATGGTGCATCTTCCGTGAACCTCGCATGATGAACCGAAGACCTTCTTATTAAGCAAGGAACGCAGTGACCGCATTGCATATGCTTTCGGTGCCAATGACTACAGGACACGCTTAACGGTACTGCTTTGACAATTGCCGCTTGGTCAACACATTTTGCTAACATTTCACCTTTAGTTTTGAATTGGTATGGGTTTACAAATTTCACACGGAAACCTGCGTCTTTTAAGAGTTCTTCAAGACGACTCAAAAAATACGGATGAGTAGTACGTGTGCTGTGACTACCAATTCTTCGTCTTGTGAGTGGGGGATTGATAGAAATATACCCATTCTCCGGTACAATAATTGTTGAAATACTACTATCATTATTAGCGTTTCTAAGAGCTGATATACCCAATACAGCCATAGCCAAAAAGTTAAAACTTCTCCCACGCATCGTGACATCAGTTTTACCTTTCAACCGTGATATTAAACTAGGCGAAATACTATAAGAAAGCTCGCCATAGTGAGATTTTAAAAGCTTCTTTATATTCTCTTGCTTAACACCATCGCCACGGTAAGCATGGCTTAGCAGCAGAGGCTTATATTTGGATTTACCGTTAAGTGTGTCTATTGCACCAACTGCACTATCTAATCCACCAGAGAAAAGACAAACTGAGTTTAGTCCTCTAAGGCTATCTAGCCTTGCTTTGGATTTATTGCTCACTATAGGTTTTGGCATTTGAAGCGATGTTTTAGTGAACGTAAATTTCCACTGATCGCCAGTCAAGAAGTTCAAAATAGAGCTCAATCGGTCCGACAACATATTCCACAAGTTTTCGGCAATTACCGGGATATGTAGATGCATTACCCGTGACCACGCATCAGCCGCATCATCTCTACGCTCAAATGTATCAGCAGCGGTGACTGCACTGGCTATTGTTATCAAATCTATGGCATCTGCATCGACACTAATGCCAAGTTCACGTACTCGTTTTAGTAAGCTGCCGGAAGCTCGGCTGTGCTTGGTATTATCATGAGGATGCGTGTTAAAGAGCTGAACGGGGTGACAATTCTCCGAGTACGCAGGGAGCAGAGAAGGATCATTATTAAAATAGAAATTAATCATTGAAAGACTCCCATTCATCTACAGTCTGAGATATAGCGTCGATTTGTATCCTAGTGATATTGTCTTGAGATATATCCCCTCCATTGCCCCTCGTCACTTTTTCTACTTTAGATTGAGTTATCACTTTTATTAAATCCCTTAACTCTTCTTCCATTCTGTGATGTTTACTTGGGTGTTCGGCATGAAACCAAGCTTTCCCCATACCATTTACTACATCTTGAAAAATAAGATCTGTTAAGTAGCAAGAGATAGCTTCTTGCACGACTTCATCCGTAAACATTGACTCATCAAATGTGTCTTCCTCTGGCAATACTTCCGCTAGGGCAAAATCTAGTGCTAAACGTACAGAATCTGCATCACCATTTTCAGGTGTTAGATGCTCGCTTATGCGATCTATCGCTTGGTCTGTAGATAGTCCGTTAAGGTCAGATAGAGAAAGAGTTTTATCATTAACTCTAACGCTATCACCTTGCATTATTCCTAATAAGCCGGAACCTGCAGTGATACCGCTTGCTAATCTGCGGCTTGTTCCAGAACCCCCACCTGAGCTTCTCGAGTATTTCTTAAGAGAACCTCTTAAATTAGCCCTATCGCCATCTGATTTTGCATAATCTCCAAATGCTCTTCTTGCTCCTGTCAGGCGGTTTGGTGATGGAATATTTGGAACTGGTCCCGGAATCTGTTCTTGTACCGTTCCATTATCGATTTCCTGCGATGGCTCTTTACCATTATCACCATCTGGCTCTTGTTGAGCATCTCCTCCTTCGCCAACACCCACTTCAACAGGATCGCCTTGCTCTGCCCATGGAGGCAAAAGTGGGCTCCTATTATTCGGTCCAGTACTTGATGCTGAAGTTCCCATTATTTAGTTCCTTCTAATTCTTTTATTATCGATGATAACCATGGTTTTGGGGGGGATTTCTTCACGAAGGCTAGGAAATTAGCCTTACACCTCTCATCACTCATTGCTAGCTGTCTCGCACCATATAATCCCGGTGTTTTTAGCTGCAAGTCCTCAACTTTGCGAAGCTCTTCGATGAGGCTATCCATCACTGAGATGTATTCTTCACTCACTGTAAGTTCTATTAGCTCAGTACTAGCTTTACTTGAAGAAACTTTTTGCTTTATTAATCCTTCTAACATTCTTTGTGCTGTACCAGACATAACAGTATTAACTGAACCCATCGGAATGTTTTGTCTACTTAGATAAGCTGCCGCAGTTAAATTAACACCTGTGAACTTAGGTTTTAACCGAGACCATTTATTTAAAAAGCGTAATTCTTTCTTCCATTCATCGGGCAACTTATTTACGTCGAATTCTTTATCTGTATTTTCTAACTCAGTAATTACAGCTGGCTCGCCATTCTCTGTATCGATAAGCTCATACAATCTATTCGTTGCCTGGATACCCATGCAGCGCTCAAAAATCACTAACTTAGTTATTGTTTTTTCATCGAGCTGCATACCTCTGCGAAGAGCTGTTTTTTTCCTCATTCTAACTTGATTAAGTAACCGCTTAACAATTCTAGGATTACCGTTAATATTTGCCGACTCCGCAAGTATTGAGGCCATTTGCTCTGCAATCCTGAACTCTTCTCTCAGTTCAGCAACATAATCAAGATCACACCCATCCAGCAAGTCATCTACCGACACCTGCTCTTGCTTCCAAGAAAACTTAAGTGAGTTTTCTAGACTTTGTCTTAAACGGTCAAACTCTTGTTCGGGGATTTTTCGATCTTGGGCAATCAGCATGATCAAATAAGCCCTAACCTCAGCAACACCTGGTTTTGGGACATGCACTGGGATTTGTATAAGCTTATCCAAATAGTCGGTTTGATGACGTGCTGACGCACCCTTATGAAAATGTGGAATTGCTAAGCGGATCATGTCTGGGTCAGCCGCAACGACAAATGCCGTGTTAGGCATAAATAGGAACAATCTTATAGCTTCAAGCGTAGATATTGTATTTTCTGGTAAACATCTGTCTAAGTTATCAACATAGACGATAACGGGTTTTTCAAAAGCTTCTAATAAAGAAATGTACGACTTCCTGAACTCTCTTATCTCTTTTGGAGGCGAAAATTTTTGCTTAGGCTTTACAAGCCCTTTAGCTTTTTTACCTACCTTGCCAATCTCTTTGGCATCTTTCTGAAGATCTTCAAGGTCAAAATCGTCATCTTCTCCATCAGTAGCATCACTAGCCCATCCGAAAAAGCTCTGAATTGCCCCAAATGTTGGCACTCCAGAAATAGCAGCAGCGCCTTCAGCCATAAGCCCCATAAATCTTACTTTGTCTATACGTTTGGCAAAATCGAGAGCTTTTGCAAGTAGCTCTTCATCGCCAGCAGCAGCTTCGACGAGCTGCGCTGCAATGGTTTCTAAAAGTGCAGCTTTTGCATCGTCATATCCTTGAAACGTCCATGCGTCAAAATGAATCTGAATGTACTCTTGTTCTTCATTTTCAAGCGCGTTAGCTGTCAACTCTAGAATTGTTGACTTACCAGCTCCCCAATCACCGAATACACCAACAGATATTGGCATTAATTCTCTTTCTGTTATGAGGTCCCTGATTGATTCAGCAATTTCATTAAAATTTAAGAAGTCAACTTTTGATTCTTTATCTGACCACATTGAAATTAACAATCCTTATAAAAACTACACCAAAGGAAAGGGGAATATCTACTTTGGTTAGAAATCCTGCGCGTCTTCGGTGCCGTATAACGCCGCAATAAGCGGACTAAACCAGTGGGTTATACTGTGGAGCGAAGCGGAACGTAACCCACTGGTTTAGTTCCGTTTTAATTACCTTGTTAGGGCTAGTTATGATCTAGAACGTCCATTCTAATAAGTGTTTTGTTACTTGGTAAAATCTCTATCGCTGTAATTCTAAAAGCACAACAAATTGGAAAAAGCACTTCCTCTTCTTCTGGAAAAAAAGAATACTTCGAAATATCTCTCGGTGCTCTTTTTCCATATTCAGACAACGCGCTTACAGGTTTAAACTCGAACAAGACATTACCCTCTAGGCAGTTTTCCTTGGATTTTGACGCTGAAGTAAATGGTGCCCATATAAACATATCTCCAATATTATACTTGCTAATATCTTCGTCAGAAAAACTAGCCCCACGATAAGATAATTTCGTATACTCATCCTCTCTTCGAATAGCGGCATTGAGTTGAAGAATCCAAGGTACAAGAGTTTCTTTTCCAATATCTTCTCCTTGATGACCATCTCTCAACAAATTATTAACCTCATTATACAAGCCTTGTTCATCTGTATATTGGGCGATTATAGCTTTATTAATTTCGATTTCATTTTGTGCTAAAGATAATTCTGATGATTGCATTTCATATCCAGAATTGTGTAGAGAAGTTACAACTAGATCTTTAAGCCTATCAAATTCACCAGGTTCATCTCCAACCGAGTATGGATCAGGCTCATTTGTAATCTGAAGCCTAAAATGAATTAAATGTGCAAGCCATTGACGAAATGAATTGTCCTCTATTGCACTCTCTAATATGAAATTTTCACATTCAGCTAAAGAGATGTCACTTGAGTAGGTTAATCTTTTACCAACAGGTGTATTACTTAATCTAGTTCTCATGAATACCCATTACCTATGAAGAGCCATAACGCCCTAATTTGGTGGCACAAACGCGTGGGCTATACTGCGAAGCAGAGCCCGCGTGTTTGTGTCCCCAACATTTGTTTGTTAGGTGCGTTTTAAAATTACCAGTGTGCTTTAACATAGTTTAAGTTGCCACCACTTAGGCTGATATAGATTGTTTTGCCATTTTTAAATGGCATGTTCGATAAGACGAGAGGGGAACTGTTATCTATATTTATGGTAATTGTAGCGGTCCCTTCATTGATCGGACTATCCACATTAATTTTGAATACACTCATTTCTTTTTTAACTTGTGCAGTCATGTAAAAGCCAGTAGTAAAGTCAGGGCCCTCCACAATGATATTGCTAATCTCTAAATCATCCATGCCGTGAAGTTCAAGAATAAAATAGCTGCGACCGTTATTAAAGAAAGCGAAAACCAGCAAAGCTCCAATCAATAGCAATACGACAACCGGATATAGTTTTTCCTTCATAGCACCTAACGCCGTTATAAATTGCCCGCATTGCGGAGTGGATTTTTGCGGTAAAGTGGCGCAGCCACCGCAAAAAGGAGCGTAGCAATGCGGGTCAATTTGATAACCTTGTTATGTGCTTTACTGAATTGGTGTAAAAGGACGTAGAAAAAAATCATCATTTAGGCCCGCATGGCTAATACCCATTTCTTTACATATAGCCTTGAACAGTGAAACAAGATTATCGTGCATCCTATTTGGCACGGCCAACTCTCTATGCATATTATTTAGAGCCTGAATTATGGCTGGGCAGTCGTGAAATAAAATAACGATTTCATTAAGAGCACTAAAAAACTGTGCCTTCGCCTCAGGTGAGGTTTTCTCAGTTAAAGCGAATCGAAAACCCACAATCTTACGCAATAGTTCAATCTTCTGCTTTCTACTCTCATATCTTCGGTAATACCAAGTGGATATACCAACACCAATAATGCCTGAGAGAAGTGATGAAATTACTGTGATCGTTATATCCATACGATTCCTTTGTTCACATAACGCCTTTAGCTGCGGCGAGCGTTAGCGAGTCCAGCCCAAGGTTCCCTTGGGCGAGGCAGGCTAAACTTGTTAAGTGATTTATTGCTGAACATATTTAAAAGTATCCGCACCATCAAAATGCCTGACATTGACCGATTTAAATAGTTCAGGGTTTGCCATTCTGATGTTGATTGCGACCCTATTTGTACCATCATCTCTTATCTGCGTGTAGTGAGTTGTACAACCACAAAGAGAGCATGAGTGATATGAACGTAGTTTGTTACCCCACAAATAAACTGTGGTATTTGATGTTGTTTTAATCTCGACTTGATCAGCCGTGTAATAAGCCCAAAGAGCGCCTACACGGAAACACATTGAGCAATTACAGCTAGTAATCGAATCTAATCGTTTATCAGCTGTTATTACTATATTTCCGCAATGACATTTTGCTTCGATCATGTTTCCTCCTTGAACACTTAACTTTTAAATAAGGGGCGCAGGCACGTAGGGCATAATGGCGAAGCCGCCCTGCGTGTTTGCGTCCCAGCCCGCGCAGCGGGCGAACTTAATTTTTTTGTTATGTGACTTTACCCTAAACAAGAGCGTGCTTTTTGTACTTTTTAACAAATGCTTTTGCTTCTGCCAACGTTGAAGGGTAAGAAACGCTGTAATAGCTATTTTTAATAGGCCGAATTTTTTGAAAGTAAAAACCATGCCGCACCAAATAGGCTACCTTTTTCCATTGAGCAATATCCGATTTCTTTGGTGCTTTGAAATGCCGGCCTAAGTTATAAGTAACGCCGCCGCAAGATACACACTGACTGTGTAATGGATAATCGCATGGCGCGCCAAGAAAGCTGCGTTGAAAAGAGGTTTTGCAGTTGAGGCACGCAAAAGCCATAGAATACTTGCCATTTGAAAAGGAAGCTTTGTCTGGTTTGATTGGTTTCGCTCTATAACCAGAATCCCATCTTAGAGCTTTTTTAGTGTTTCTATCCATGAATGCCCTGAGTCACATAACACCCAACTTTGGGGCACAAATACGTAGGCTATAATCCGGAGCGAAGCGAAGGGAGCCTACGTGTTTGTGTCCCAGCGAACGCAGTGAGCGCCAACAGTTGTTTGTTAGTTCTCGTTGCCTTCTAAAACGAAATCAAGTTGTACCTTTAAGTCAGTTTGCCGTACTGCAATACCATCAACTACCTTGGGCTTGTACTTCCATTTTGAAAGTGCTTTGACTGCTTCATTATCAAATTTTCCAGATGGTGATGAATCTAAGATTTTTATGTTATCAGTAGTTCCGGATTCAGTTATGTCAAAAGACATGCGAACCCAGCATTCAAGTGCCTCATTTGTCTCACTTTCTAAGTTTGTTGCAGCCTCATTGCCAAAGCTATGTGTTGAGACACACACTGCAACTAAGGCAGTAATTAAAAAGAGTAAAATTTCCTTTTTCATTAATCTTCCTCGAGAGAACTAACAACTTATTATATGGAAAAAATCCTTTATACAAGATGGAAAGTTTCCGTACATGATTTCCCTAATCAACAAACTTTCGCACGAAAACAACCTATTATCAATAGATTATGATCCAAGCTTTCAAAGCCGCCGCCACATTCCGGAATGATTCCTTTTTATTTCCAACAACGCCAAAAACGCAACCAACTGTATAAAAAAACAGCCCACCGATATTCACAACAACCTCACTCAAACACCAACCTATTACCCTCAAAAGCAACCCGCTCATTCACGTCCAGTTGCATATATTCCAGACCCCCTACCTCTTCCAGCAAACTCATCAACTCAGGACTCGGCTGTTCAATGCTATTAAACACATCTAATACACGTTGTAATTTGTATTGATGAAAGCTCGATATAAAACGTTGCTTTTCTACATTTTCAGCTTCGCCCCGCCCTATTTTGAACGTGTGCTGCCCTATTGTTCTTGGAATAAAGCGCGCAGTATTTTCATTACTCGCATTCTTCTCTCGCCAATTACTTAACGCTTCTGAAGTGTTTTTCAACACCGGCCATTGCTGGGCAAACACGTTCGTTAATAATGGCAATAAGGTTGCAGGTATTTCGTCGTTTTCTAAAAAGGCGGGGTTGCTGGCAGGGTTGTTATCGTTACGGGCAGCATCACTTGTATGCTTTTCAGCGCTTGGGTTATTCATTCGCTTAACCCAGGCGGCTACATTGGGTGCTATTTCATCCATTAATTGTTTTGGTGCAGGGTCGCGGTATAAGTGGGCATACAATGGCCCTAATAAACCAAAGTCGCCAGTGCAGGGTTTATCGCCCAGCAAATATTTATGTGTAGCAAAATGTTCGTTTAAATAATGCAGAACGGTGTTTTCGTACCAGTCTTCAATATAGGGAATGCTTTTCTTGGTAATGCCTAACAGTGGCACAAACCCTTGAAACTTTTTGGCTAGTTTCTTCCCAAAATACGCTTTAACAAATTTTGGTGCTTTGGGGGTAACTACTTGCCCAAACTCTTCATATATAAAAGGGAAGTTATCTTTGTTCCAGCGGTAATGCATGGCGGGAATAACCAGCCATTCATCACCCCACAGGGCGAAAAGTTCGCTTACAAGGTGCTGTGCGGGTGTGGTGGGTACTACTGATAGATGATTGGTGTTGGTATCTGCCTGTGTATTAGCCCGAGCCTGCGCTTCAAAGTAATCAATAATGCGGGCGGTATCTTGTAAATATTCATCTGAAGGGGTTTTTACCACCGGAATAAAGGTAACACCGGTTTTCGGGCGAATGATTTTTTTGTATACCGATACGGTAGACAGCACCTCAGTAAAAGGCAGTTGCTTATAGTTAAGGTAAGCGCGAATTTTACCCGTATACAAAGACACTTCAGAACCATACAAAATATACACTACAACATACTCTTAAACGCTAAATAACAACAAGATAATAGTAAGTTATGTTCACGTCTATGAAATGCCTATTTTGTTCAATGATACAGCACCATAAGGATGGCTATTTACTAGCCTCTACTCTTTACTTATTAGCCATCGACTCTTTACTTACTACCCAGCTACGCACCAGTAATTAGCCATCTAAGCACCAACAAGTATTCATTTCCCAACCGCTTAGTAGCCATATAAACGAAAAATGCAAAAAATATTTCACATCGCAATTGTTACAATATAACATATCACCAAATTTCGACTTTATACCGAAAATCAATGACATCAAAATCTGTAATCAGTGCTAGTGAATTATCGGTACGTATAGGCCAACGTACTATTCTTGATAACCTTA
>OJBZ01000715.1_pt1 | contig 15504 bp, 12 predicted proteins | sample 1591671 | NCBI WGS metagenome assembly OJBZ01 (sample SAMN05416850, study PRJEB24817) | seawater metagenome | isolation source: Sea water | place: Canada:Atlantic | collected 2013-07
GAGTTTGTGTTCTAAAGCTCTTCGATTGCCACTTAACGTTAACGGATCAATTGTCGCTAGTAAGGCAAGTTTCTCATTGGTAATACGATAATTACTAAAAATCATATAGGAAAAAACTGAGGTGAGTAATAAAGACATTACGATAGTGGTAAAGTCTATCAAACTATCAGCTGGAAATATCTGTACTGAAATAATTGTAATTGCAAACAAGCAAATAATACCAGCTGTGCGCTCTGGTAAAATATAATAAAAGGCAATAATAGCAGGGTATAACCAGTACAAGTGTGGCTGCCCGCGAATAATCACCACTGTGGCAATAGCCGTTGCGAGAAATATCGCCAGAAATAATTTTGCCAGTTCTATTTTTCTGGTTTTATATACAAAAATAAAAAAAGAAATTAAAATCAAAACAATGAATGCGTCGATAAAGGCTAATATCGTATCACCGTTAGTATAACGTAGGTAAACAAAGGGTAAAATTAACACGGCTGATAGAGCACTTAATATCAGTAACATGATTTCTGATGTTGTGCGTTTTGTCATCGTATTCTTCTTAAGTTTCAATTGAGCCATCCATTAGCATACCTACCTCAATACTAGTATTGAATGGCAGAAGATCTAGCTAAATTGTATTTATTGCTTATTTTTCAGCATTTCACGTAAATTCGCTACGCCCATTTTTGCTGTTGCTTGTTTTTTTTCAATACTTTGTTTAGTTTGTGTCAGCTCCCAACTTAAATCATCTTGCGGCAATTCATGTAAAAACCGACTCGCTTCAGTACGAGAAACTTCGCCAAATTGGCGACGCTCTCTAGCATAAGTAAAAATAAGTTCTTTTTGTGCGCGAGTAATGCCAACATAAGCTAAACGACGCTCTTCTTCAACGTTACCCTCATCCATGCTGGTTTGATGCGGCAATAAACCCTCTTCCATACCGATGAGGAAGACATAAGGAAACTCTAAGCCTTTCGAGGCATGTAACGTCATTAACTGCACTTGGTCAGTATCCTCTTCATCTTCGTTACGCTCCATCATGTCACGCAACGTTAAGCGGGTGACAACTTGCGGCAATGTCATGGGCTCTTCATCGTCTTCGCCTTCAAGCATTTGTGTTACCCAGCTGAACAATTGCGTAACGTTTTTCATGCGCATTTCGGCAGCTTTGGCACTCGGCGAGGTATCGTATAGCCAATCTTCATAGTTAATTTCACGTACCATTGCACGCAATACTGCAGAAGTATCACCACGCTCAGCATGATCGGCCGTTTCAACTAGCCAGCGAGTAAATCGTTGCACACTGACCAAACCACGACCACTAAGATGTTGCTCTAAGCCTAATTCAAAACTAGCGGCAAACATGCTAATTTGTCGCATATTTGCGTAGCTACCTAATTTTTCTAAGGTTGTTGGACCAATTTCACGACGAGGAACATTAACAATCCGTAGAAAGGCATTGTCATCGTCAGGGTTAACCAATACCCGTAAAAACGCCATCATGTCTTTAATTTCAGCACGTGAAAAAAATGACGTTCCACCATTAATTTTATAAGGAATTCTGTTGGTCATCAGGGCTTTTTCCAGTAAGCGTGACTGATGATTACCGCGATATAAAATCGCATAGTCTTTATATTTACTTTTATTTAAAAAGCGATGCCCGATCAATTCACCAACAACACGCTCAACCTCATGATCTTCATTTTTAGTTTGTAGCACTCGTAACTCAACGCCATAGTTAAGCTCACTAAAAAGTGCTTTATCATAAACATGGGGGTTATTAGCTATCAAGATATTGGCGCATTTCAAAATACGGCCACTCGAACGATAATTTTGCTCAAGCTTGATCAATTTAAGGTTGGGATAATCTTGCCCCAATAACACTAAGTTTTGCGGTTTAGCGCCACGCCATGAGTATATTGACTGATCATCATCACCCACCACGGTGAGCAGGCCTTTTTCACCGGTGATCAATTTAACTAATTCATATTGGCTAGCATTGGTATCTTGATATTCATCAACCAACATATATTGAATTTTATTCTGCCAACGGGTGCGTACTTCTGGAAAATTACGCATTAACAAGGTTGGAATTAAGATCAAGTCGTCAAAGTCTAGCGCGTTATAAGCTTTCATATGCTTTTGATACATGGCATAAAATTCAGCATAAAGCTTTGCATCCGCATCAACCGCGCGCTTAATCGCATCATCAGGCAGTAACAAATCATTTTTCCAATTGGAAATCATCATCTGTAATTTATTTAATAGGTCTTTATCACCATCAAGTTGTTCTTGGGTAAGCTCTTTCAATAATGCGAGGCTGTCTTGATCATCAAACAGGGTGAAACCAGGTTTATAACCTAAGGTTTTTAATTCTCGACGAATAATATCTAAACCCAAAGAGTGAAAGGTACATACGGTTAAGCCACGTGTTTGTGACTTATCCATCATTTTAACCACACGTTCTTTCATTTCACGGGCGGCTTTATTAGTAAAAGTCACCGCGGCAATATTCTTCGCTTTATAGCCACAATTTTGAATTAGGTACGCAATTTTCTGACAAATAACCCCTGTTTTGCCACTACCCGCTCCTGCTAATACTAAGCACGGACCGTCAACATATTTTTTTGCTTCGTTCTGACCTGGGTTTAATTTCATTGCTGGGTTATAACTCAATTGATGGATAAAAAAGCCGACCGTGGATTTTACCTGTTTTTCTCATAAGACGACATAACATTTCTGCATGTGAGTTAATTTCTTGTATTCTTTATTCACCATCTTATTATCAATACTCAATATATTGGTTACAATAACGCCATAGCCTATCAATTAAGAAGCATCTGATGATTAATGCCAAAAAAATAGAAGAAATTGCCAAACAAGTAACGGACTCAATTCCTGCCGGACTAAAAGATTTCGCCAATGAAATGGAAGATAAAACTAAAGTGGTTTTACAGCGTAAATTGTCGCAACTTGACGTAGTAACCCGCGAAGAATTTGATGTGCAAACACAAGTGCTAATCAAAACCCGTGCTAAATTAAGCGATCTTGAGCAAAAAGTTGCCCTGCTAGAAGCAAAATTAGCGGCAGAGTAAGTGGCGTGATATGAGGCCTTTAACACAGAAGGCCTCATATTTGAGTAGTGTACATCTACTGAATACGCATAGTCTGTAATTTTTTATAAGATAAACAACGCCATAACCACTCTAACGGTCCAAAAGCATAATACTTAAGCCACCAACGAGATAACAGCAGTTGGGCTATAACAATAACGAGCACAATCAACATTTGTGGTGCTCGTGCTATTTCACCATAATATCCGCCGGCATAACCGTAAAAAATGCTACTTAAAATTACCGACTGCATAAGGTAATTTGTTAATGCCATTCTGCCCATAGGCGCAAATACTGATAACCGTCGATGCCACTTTTCATCCGCTAATAAATACATCACCAGGCCGAAATAACCTGCACTCATGACTAATTGGCCAATATAAAACAGCCCTTCACCAACTGCCTGCAATAACATCACTTGGTTCGCTACAGGATGTTGTACAACTAACAACCCAGCCGTTTCTAGCACCAGCCCTAAACCGATACCAAAGCAAGCGAGTAGCTTGAATACATTGCGGTACTGTCGGTAGTTTTTCATAATGCCGCTAGACACTAACCAGTAGCCTAAAAGAAATAGCGGCATTAACATGAAAAAGGCAAACGGTGCAGCTAACATCAGCATATACCAAGCGAAATCTATGCGAAACTCTGTAGCCTGCCAATAACTTGCTTGACTAAGGGCACTAATTTCTTCTAGCTCATCACTTTTTATGACTTGCTGTTGATTAACTATTTCTTCTGCCAATTGCTCTATAACATTTTCCTCAAGTAAGCTAAATGGCTCGTCGGTCGCATCATCGTTGTCACTGCGGACCTTGGATATAGGAAGTTTTGTGTCGTTTGTTATCAAGGCATCCATTGCTTGTTGGCTAGGCGTATCACTTGCTGAATTTATCGCTTTAACACGCTCAGCGACTTTTATTTCTTCATACCACGTCGTGGTTAACTCTGAAGTATCATGACTTATGCCAAAACTGATACCGCTGACTATCGAAATAAAAACAGGTATTAGCAACCAAACCATAGCTAATTTGAACATTGATTTTGGATTATCATAGTGCGTAAAGCTTGATTTTTTAACCAGTGTCAGCCACGCAAGTAACAGCAAGCCTGCAAAGCCATAGCTATGCAAAATATCACCGCCCCATAAAAAAATCATATGCAATACACCAAAGGCGATTAAAATAAGCATTCGACGGAAAAACCACGCACTAAAAGGGCGCTCTGCTGCTTTAGCCCGCACTAACATTACCGCAAAGCCCATACCAAAGAGTAATGAAAATAAGGTATAGAACTTTCCTTCAACAAAACAACGTATCAGCCAACCTACAGCATGATCTAGACCCGTTAAACTCGTATCTTGACTACCAAGCCCTGAGATAGCGCGATTAAACCACTCGATATTCATCAATAGAATGCCAACAAGTGCCAGTCCACGTAAAATGTCCATCGCGCCAATACGCTCGTTAAGCGCTATTGGGACAAAATTTTTCTGCAACACAACGGCAGCGGGTTGTAACTCTGGTTCTTGTGGGGTCGCCATAAAAGGTCCTTTTATTCTTGCGATATTTTATGAGTAATATAAAACTTTGAGCAATAAAAAAGCAGCTAAACGCTGCTTTTTGTGACAAAACCATATCAGGTGAGAAATGCTTGATAAGCTTTATTATCCGTTTCTTCTTGCCATTCATAACCTAAGTCTTTCAGATGAGCAAAAAAATCACTTTCATGTTTTTGCTTTACTTCAAATCCAGCCAACACTTGGCCAAACGCGGCGCCATGATTACGATAATGAAATAATGTAATGTTCCAATGTTCACCTAACGTATCTAAAAATTTCTCTAGTGCGCCTGGGTATTCAGGAAACTGAAAGCGAAAAATACGCTCTTGTGCTGATAATGAATTTTTACCGCCAATCATATAGCGAACATGTAGTTTTGCTAATTCATTTTCAGTAAAATCAACTAATTCATACGCTTGTGATTTCAAACTCGCTATCAACTGCTCTCGATCATTAACTTCGCCACCCAGACGTGCGCCAACAAAGATGTTAGCTTGTTGCCCTTGGGCAGAGTCATTTACTTTATCAACATAGCGATAATTAAACTCGGTGATCACTCTGCCAGCAAGTGCTTGGCAAAACTTTCTAAAGCTGCCCTTTTCTTCTGGTATTTTGACCGAAAAAACCGCTTCTTTTTGCTCACCTAGCTCACAGCGTTCAGAAATATAGCGCAAGGTATGAAAGTTCATATTAGCGCCCGACAAAATAGCCACCAAAGACTCACTTCCCGGGCTGCTATAACCATATTTTTTCAAACCGGCTAACGATAAAGCGCCTGCAGGTTCAGAAATTACCCGTGTTTGTTCAAATATGTCTTTTATTGCCGCACAAATTTCATCCGTAGATACGGTAATCACGTCATCACAATAATATTTGATCAAATCAAAGGTATGCTCACCAATACGCTTTACTGCAACACCATCAGCAAATAAGCCGACTTGCTCTAAATCAACTGGCTTTCCTGCCGCTAGCGCCGCTTTTAAACAAGCGGAATCTTCGGCCTCGACACCAATCACCTTAATATTAGGTTTTAGCTGCTTTAAATAGACTGCCATACCGGCCAGTAAGCCACCGCCACCAACAGGTATAAAGACTACATCGGTATTAGGACGCTGTTGTAATAGTTCTTTAGCCACTGTGCCTTGGCCGGCAATAACATCAGGGTCATCAAAAGGATGGATTAAGGTTTTATGTTCAGCTTTTGCAAATTCAGTACAAGCTTGTTGTGCTTCATTAAAGCTTTTGCCGACTAAGCGCACTTCAGCCCCATAACGTCTAACGTTATCAACTTTAATATCAGGTGTCGTGATCGGCATCACTATCGTCGCTTTAATACCTAGCTTATGCGCTGCCAATGCCAAACCTTGCGCATGATTCCCCGCAGAAGCGGCCATAACACCATGTAAACATTGCTGCTCTGATAAGTTAATTAATTTATTATAAGCACCACGTAACTTAAAAGAGTGCACCGGTTGCTGGTCTTCTCGTTTAAGAAATATTTGCTTACCTAAGCGAGCAGATAATTTAGTTAAAGGTGTTAAATCAGATTCAACAGCCACATCATAAACCGGTGCCAGTAGTATTCTGCGCAAGTAATCGAGAGCTTGTTCCTGCGTTGCTTTAGCAAGTACTAAGGCTTGCTGTTCAGCTTCAGTCATTAGGTTTCTCCATTACTTGATACCATCAACTATACCATCAAGTAGTTCACGGTTGCGCACAGCACCTTTATCAGCGCTCGTTGCTAACATTGCATAATTTTTGAGTGCATAACTGATAGGGCGAATGCGATCAACCGGCTTCCAAGCATCTTTACCTTTTGCTTCCATCGCAGCACGACGTGCTGCAAGCTCAGTTTCAGATACTTGTAAGGTTATTTCACGCGTAGGAATATCGATATGAATAATATCGCCTTGCTCTACCAGTGCAATAGTACCGCCATCAGCGGCTTCTGGAGAAACATGACCTATGGATAAACCTGAAGTGCCACCGGAGAAACGGCCATCAGTTAACAAAGCACAAGCTTTGCCTAAGCCCATCGATTTTAAGTAAGTGGTTGGATAAAGCATTTCTTGCATGCCCGGACCACCTTTAGGGCCTTCATAACGAATAACCACCACCTCACCTGCGACAACTTTTTTATCTAAAATACCTGCGACCGCAGCGTCTTGGCTTTCAAAAATATGCGCAGGTCCCGTAAAGACTAAATTATCGTCAGAAACGCCTGCGGTTTTAACCACACAGCCATCTACCGCAATATTTCCTGAAAGTACCGCTAAACCACCTTCGGTTGAAAAAGCATGCTCAAGGCTTCGGATACAACCATTTTCTCGGTCATCATCTAACGTATCCCAACGACAATCTTGGCTAAATGCTTTAGTGGTGCGAATACCAGCAGGGCCTGCACGGTAGAATTTTTTCACCGCTTCATCAGTCGTTACTTTAATATCGTATTTGGCAATAACATCAGCAAGTGTGGTACCAAAAATATTGGGCACATCGGTATTTAATAAACCAGCACGTGACAATTCGCCTAGAATAGCGATTACCCCACCAGCGCGATGGACATCTTCCATATGATACTTAGGCGTTGATGGCGCAACTTTACATAGCTGGGGTACAATACGTGATAATTTATCCATGTCTGCCATGGTGTAATCTATTTCAGCTTCTTGCGCGGTAGCCAGTAAATGCAAGATAGTATTGGTTGACCCCCCCATAGCAATATCTAAACACATCGCATTGTGTAGCGCTTCTTTACTGGCAATATTACGTGGCAGTGCTGATTCGTCGTTATCCTGATAGTAACGCTTGGTTAAGGTAACAATTTCTTTACCTGCATCTAGGAATAATTGCTCGCGGTCAGCATGTGTTGCTAACATAGAACCGTTTCCGGGTAAGGCTAAACCTAGTGCTTCAGCTAAACAGTTCATTGAGTTAGCGGTGAACATGCCTGAACATGAGCCACAGGTTGGACACGCTGAACGCTCAACTTTGTCAGAATCTTCATCCGAGACTGTTGGATCAGCACCTTTGATCATGGCATCCACTAAATCGAGTTTAATGATTTGATCTGAAAGCTTGGTTTTACCTGCTTCCATTGGGCCACCAGAAACAAAAATTACCGGAATATTTAAGCGCATAGCGGCCATTAACATGCCTGGGGTAATTTTGTCACAGTTTGAAATACACACCATGGCATCAGCACAATGGGCATTCACCATATATTCAACCGAGTCTGCAATTAAATCACGAGAAGGTAAGCTGTAAAGCATGCCAGCGTGACCCATGGCAATGCCGTCATCAACCGCGATGGTATTAAATTCTTTTGCGACACCACCGGCTTCTTCAATCGCGCCAGCCACTAACTGGCCCATATCTTTTAAATGCACATGGCCCGGCACAAACTGAGTGAATGAGTTAACCACGGCAATAATGGGTTTGCCAAAATCGCCATCAGTCATACCTGTTGCACGCCAGAGCGCACGAGCGCCCGCCATATTTCGGCCTTGAGTCGAGGTTGCTGAGCGTAATTTTGGCATGACAAATTCCCTAAATGCGTTAAGTTCTTAAGTAAGTTGATAATATTGCTGTGAGTTATTTTAAAAAAACACTAGCTGAATGCGCTTTTAAAATAAGTATTTAGTCGTTAGGTGTACGTCGCAGAGTTGCCGCTAATTCATCTAAACTTCAAGGTAGGAAGCACGCAACTTATCAATATAAGTGAGTACTTCCAACGAAGAAGCTTAGCGAAGTAGCAAAAATCTAGAGCTATAAAACTGCATCTAACCAGTTTTCAGGCACTTCGGTACTGCCATCAAAAATTCCAAAAAATGCTGTTTGAATGGCTGCAGTCATAGGCCCTCGAGAACCATTACCAACAGCAATACCATCAACTGATTTAACCGGTACTACTTCAGTAGCGGTGCCACACATAAAGAATTCATCCGCTAGATATAACGATTCACGAGAAATTGGCTCTTCACGTACTTCGTAGCCTAATTGCTTAGCAAGGAAAAACACGGTATCGCGAGTCAAACCTTGTAATATTGACGCCGTACCTGGTGGGGTATAAAGCACACCATTACGAATTAAAAATAAATTTTGTCCCGCACCTTCACTGACCATATTATTAATATCTAACGCAACACCTTCAGCATAACCATGACGAGCAGCTTCGGTAGAAATTAATTGTGAAGATAAATAATTACCACCCGCTTTAGCTGCCGTTGGCATAGTATTCGGCGCCAATCTATTCCAGCTTGATACACCGACTTCAACGCCGTTTTGAATGGCATCAGCACCTAAATAGGCTTCCCAACTAAATGCAGCAATCATCACATCAGCTACCGCATCAATGGGTGGACGAAGACCCATGCCAATATCGCCTAAGAATGCTAACGGACGTAAATAAGCTGATTTTAAATTATTTTTCACTACCGCATCTTTACACGCTTGAACGATTTCTGCCTCAGTAAAAGGAATGTTCATACGGTATATTTTTGCTGATTCAAATAAACGCTTAATGTGCTCTTCTAAACGAAAAATACACGTCCCTTTATGGGTGTTATAAGCACGGATACCTTCAAATACTGAAGAACCGTAATGTAGCGCATGACTCATAACATGTACTGTAGCGTTCTGCCACGGCATGAGTTCACCATTAAACCAAATTAGTTCTGCATTAACTTTAGCCATTTCTTATTCCTAAATTTTATTTTATATCAAATAGATAACGCAAAATTTAGCTGCGCTTTCTATTTTTAATTTTATTACTTGTTGTCGAAGGTTTTAATCCAGCATTATGCAATGCACTGCTGTGATGCGCTATTGTCTACCTTGACTTCTTTGATGTCGATCAGTTTATTAATTTGATCAACCAAAAGTTCGATCGGACGCTCACTTCTGACCATAAGTTCAATCGTGCCAACGTGTGTACCTGTATTCACTTTGGCGTTTATGCCACTAATTAAAAAACCTCGATAACGTGTGACCTGCAAAATACGCTCAAGTACTACCTGCTTATCATCCGCTTTTATGGTTAATTGATAGTTCTTCATTTACGTACTCTCCATCATTTTATCGTTAGCGGTGTTAGGCGGTACTAATGGCCAAACATTATCTTGTGCATCAATTTTCACCTGCAACAAGTAAGGTCCGTCATGTTCCAGCATTTCTTCAATTGCGCCAGTTACTTCTGATTTATTGCTAATTAATTTTGCCTTAATATCAAATGCATTTGCCAACATAACAAAATCAGGGTTATCCGCTAAATCGGTTTCACTTAATCGACCATTAAAAAACAAATCTTGCCATTGTCGAACCATACCTAATTTGGCGTTATCGATAAGCACGATTTTAACCGGCAATTGGAAGCGCTTAATAGTGGAAAGTTCTTGGACATTCATCATAAATGAGCCATCACCTGAAACGGCAATAATACAATCAGTTGGCCTACTCACCTGTGCACCTACAGCCGCTGGCACACCAAATCCCATGGTGCCCATACCACCGCTGGTTAAAAAGTTACTCGGATCATCAAATAACATATGTTGCGCAGCCCACATTTGATGCTGACCAACATCAGTGGTAACACAGGTATTTGCTGGCATGTGATCACTGATTTCTTTTAATACAGCTGGCGCAAAAATTGTCTCTCCAGGGTGGTTATAGTCCCAGGTAAATTCTGCTTTCATGGTCTGGCATTTGTCTTGCCAAGTTGCAATTGATAATGGAATAGCCAAAGCAGGCAAATTTACCTTTAAGTCCCCTAATATCGCGGCATCCGCAACACGACGTTTATTAATTTCAGCGGTATCGATATCAAAATGGATAACTTTCGCATTGGGCGCGAATTCATTTAATTTACCGGTCACTCGGTCATCAAAACGTGCACCTACAGCAATCAATAAATCACATTCTTGCACTGCTAAATTCGCCGCTTTAGTGCCATGCATACCCAACATACCTAAATAATTTTCATCTTTAGGGTCAACAGCGCCCAGCCCTTTAAGCGTTGAAACACTGGGTACACCGGTAGTTTTTGCAAAAGCTCTTAATTCATCAATAGCATTTGCCATACCAACACCACCCCCAACATATAGCACAGGTTGTTTTGCTTGATTCAATAACGCAATAGCACTACCAACGTTAGCGGGTGGTAATTTAACTTTATTTTTTAAGTTGACCAGGTGCTCTAAACAGCCATTAACTTCGGCCAACTGAATATCTTTGGGGATATCAACCAATACTGGTCCTTGTCTTCCTTCAAGTGCAATCGCAAACGCTTGGTGTAGCACTTTGGCTAAATCATCAATGTCAGTCACTTGAAAAGAGTGCTTAGTACAAGCCAGTGATAAACCAAAAATGTCAATTTCCTGAAAGGCATCTGAGCCCATTGCTGCTGTAGCAACTTGCCCCGTGATCGCAACAACCGGAATTGAATCGGCTAACGCGTCAGCAAGACCTGTGATCAAGTTTGTTGCACCTGGGCCAGACGTTGCCAAACAAACACCCACTTTTCCGGATGCTCGAGCATAACCTACAGCTGAAAATGCGGCACCTTGCTCATGTCGACACAAAAAGTGCTCTACATCACTATCATATAAAGCATCGTAAATAGGCATTATTGCACCACCTGGGTAGCCAAAAACATGCTCAACGCCATGCTGTTCTAGCACGTTAAATAATAAGCCACCGCCAGTTAATTTTTTTTCAGTTGTCATGTTTATCTTTACTTTTAAACCACAAATTATGCATTAGCTATTCATTTTAACGAAGTCACCTGTTTTGTAATTTTTAAGTATTCTCCCAAAGGTAATAATGCTAATGCGCTGTGCGCAAATTTAGTGTGTATATAACGACAAACCCCCCAGTCCTTTCGGAGCGGGGGGTTTGTTATTTTAAGATTTTTTAATTTTCTTTAGTTCAACAAATGCCCCGCGATGATTTAATAATCACCACGATGAGAATGTTAATAATAACTGAACTAAATTTTTGCATATTAATTTATATTTTCTGTAAGTTTATTGATTTTAGTGTTGCTGCTTCCAGCCTATTTAAATTAGTACCATAGCTCTAATAACAAGCGCAAGTGTTTTTACACTAAATTTTTAACAAAGATAATCTCACTGTTAATTCGCTTTAGCTTTATTGCTTTATTTTTCGCACAAAAAACATTAATTAACTACACTCGTATAAAGCAATAATTGACATTAAAAATGGATTTTTATGACCTTAGCCTGTGTTTTTAGTAGAGCTCGTGTCGGGCTTGAGTCTCCGCTAGTGACAGTAGAAGTCCATTTAGCCAACGGATTGCCTGCATTTAATATTGTCGGATTACCAGAAACCTCAGTTCGAGAAGCAAAAGACCGTGTTCGCAGTGCCATTATCAATTGCGGCTATGAATTTCCCGCCAAACGCATTACGGTAAATTTAGCGCCAGCAGATTTACCTAAAGAGGGTGGACGTTTTGATTTACCAATTGCCTTAGGCATTCTCGCCGCGGCGGCACAGCTACCGGAGGCAGATTTAAAGCAATACGAATTTGCTGGTGAGCTCGCATTATCAGGTGAATTACGTGCAATTATTGGCGAGATACCTATGGCAATGGCCTGCAAAGAAAGTGGCCGGACATTAGTTATACCCAGTGAAAACGCTGAGCAAGCGAGTTGGGTACCCAAGGTAAAAATATTAAGTCTATCGCACTTAAGTCAATTGTTTCCGCATTTCCTTAAACAAAAAAGCCTACCACTGGTAAGCACAAAAACATTGCAAGAATATAGCAGTAAAAGTGAGCATGATATTGCCGATGTCGTTGGTCAGCCGCTAGCCAAACGCGCATTAGAAATTGCCGCAAGTGGTGGCCACAATTTATTTAAATTGTCTGTATTAACCCCGCAAGAGATAAAGCAAGTCGCAACCTGCTAGTATACAAGGGCTCTAGGCGCTCTAATCAATAATTTATAAACTTAGTTAGTTACAATGACTAGCAACGTACGGATTTTCATTACCTTGGATTTTAGACTTTTCTAAGTGGATTTTACATTCGTCTGCATCAACAGGATCTAACTTGTCCCAAGCTGTATACAGTTGTTTTTGCTTCTTACTTATCTTTAAACCGTATTGCTTTTCAAAATAGAAGTAAGTACGAGCAATGTTGCCTCTTACCTTAGGCATAGGTTCAAAAGTTCTCCCTTTGAAGTTCACTTCAGCATCACATTGACCGTATACGCGTTCTTCCTTATCAATTAAGCCATACTTGAAGTTGGATCGATCTGCATTCACTTCACCAATTGCTGGCACAAGGTTGTGCAGGTCACCTTCCATGTTTTTAAATACTTCTGAGCTTTTAGCACAGTATTTACGCTTACCCTTTTGCCAACACTGGAGTTGATGACCAAACTCCCAAGCAGGGACAACATGCTCCCACTCTATTCGTTGTGCTCGCTTGTTAATCTTACCTTTTTTGGTGAATTCATTTCGAGGTTTATAGCCGCATCCCTCAGTCACAGGAACAAGTTTCTTCTTGGATTCCCACTTGATATCACAACCACAATAGAAAGACTCTGGTTGATTTTTATAGATACTTTTAAGTTTAGTTTTTGCTTGGCTAAACGTGAGAGCTTCAGAGCTCAAAGAAATTAATAATAATGAGAATATTGTTAGTTTTATCATTTTATATATATGCATACGGTTTGGGGTGCAGACACGCTCAATGGCACTCAATAAAGGTGCCAAACGGTCATTTTGAGACCATTAAATTATTTAGGGAATAGTTCATCAACATCACATTTAAATGCCCTGCAAAGCCCTTCCAGAGTGTTAATCGTTACATTTTGCTCTAGCTTCTCTATCCTAGATATACTCGCAAAAGATAAACCATACTTCTGTGCAAATGCTCTCAGAGGCATGCCGTCCCTTTTCAACTTAATAAATGTAGCTAAGCGCTGCTTTAATCCATCTTGTTTCATTCAGAAACTCTAATTGAATAACTGTTCCACATATGGCACAATTATTTTTGTTCCACTTCGGAACGAAATATAATTACATAATCAAGGAATGACTTGCAATGACAAAGACTAATTTACTAATTACCTTAACCTTTCTGTTCTTAATAGGTTGTGCTTCAACAACCCCTAAATCATCAAGTGAAGCCCTATCAGAGATCACTGTGGTCAATGACAAGTTCGACAATTCAACAACCATAGAAACACCTTTATACCTCTCTAGAAAAGGATTTACTGATACTTTCCCTGTTAGTTTAAAACTGAAAGCATACTATCAAGGCAATGAACGTCAATTCATTCAATTGTATGTTTCAATGGTAAGAGGTGATTGGGGGTTCTATGAAAGAGCTAATGGTGAAGATGGGAAAAATTTAGAATTACTTAAAATAACCAAAGATGTCGATTATAAGTCATCTATTAGTATGGTCACAGTTCAAGAAGATGTTGGTTTAATGTTACCTTTTGAATACCTTCAAAAGATGGGGAATAAAGATTTTAGTATCAAGTTATACGGAAAGAAGGATAGCGGAGACTTTGTTGTTCCAAGTTCATTAACTAAGGCTTTTCTACAAAAGATGGAATGCTTTGAAAATAAAACGTGTACCTAAAATTATTGTTGGACTAATTCAGCCCATCTCTTTAGCTACGTAGTGAAAGATTTTAACATCGTCAGTCTAATTTTATAAGTAAGTCGTCAGACTGACGATAGATGAAAAACACTAAGCTGGAGAATCGCCATGAAAATCCGCTTGTATTTTGTGTAAGCTCTAGCATGCTTAAAACGCTGCTTTATAGACCATCATAGAGACGTCAGCGTAGCGATAGTTGAATATGATGGTTCAAATATAAATCAACAAAGGATATAGTACCACCTACTCTTGATCTTTAATAATGTAGTATACAGGTGGAAATTTGTTAGTTGATAATAGTCCTGAATGGGATGTTCATAAAACAACAGGAAAAGAGCTTAATAAGTTTAACAAGAAGAACCAGATCCAACTGGAATCTATTAAGCCTACATTGGCAATATTAGAGCAACTGCCTAAAGCACAAGAATATACCTCGGCATTTAAAAAGGCATACCCAAAAACACATAATACAACTTTAGAGGCTATACTGCCGCTATACATGAAGCTACTACAACTTAACTCAGTGGAAGTACTCTGCATCGATTCAAGTATCATTAGTTCTTCAGGTGTACTAGTAACTAAACAAGGCTTAAAGAAGATCATAGCTAAAATGGAACACATAAAACATATTGAAGTTTTCAGTGGTTACACCTATAAGGAAGAAGGTTCGAAGTTTAACAAAGCAATCCCAACAGCAATTAGATTGATAGAAAAAATCTATAAGGGGTAACCTGTAATCAATGGCATTAGAAAAAGTAAGCTAACTTAACTCACAAAGTAGAAGTTATTTCCCTAATGATAATTATAAACTAATCTATTTTAAATAATTATAAAATAACTGATGGTTTAATACAAAGCAGTTAAGTCGATTTACACTCACAATAACGCCACACAAGCACATATAAAAGACTTAACACAATAAAGCCAGAACTATGCAGCTTTAATTTATATGGCTCAGAATCGCTCCTCATAGCGTTATTACTAGCATGTAATATGCTACGGACTATTCAATACCCAGTAGAAAAACTAAAACTTAATGATATAGGTTATCAACCGAGGGCAACGTTTGTGCTTGCCATCCATCTTTAATAGTTCATTTCAATATCAATAGCTTTTGTATAGGGTGCAGTTCACGTATCTGCAGCGAGCCTATACCTGTCTCTTATACACATCTCCGAGCCCACGAGACGGACTCCTATCTC
>OJBZ01000736.1_pt1 | contig 15153 bp, 18 predicted proteins | sample 1591671 | NCBI WGS metagenome assembly OJBZ01 (sample SAMN05416850, study PRJEB24817) | seawater metagenome | isolation source: Sea water | place: Canada:Atlantic | collected 2013-07
GTGTGTCGCTGCTTTTTGATCAAGGCTTTGTCAGTGCGAAGGATCTCATCGCGGACAAACCTGCGATCCCTTTGCGCATGTCCGTCACACCGCACGCCAGATACACACGGACGCCGGTTCCGGGCCCGATCATGCTGCCTCAACTGCCCGAATGAGCTGCTGGACGCGCTCTAATGGCAGATCACTGGCACAGCGCAGCTTGCGACCATTTCCAAGCACGACTTCGATCTCCAAGTGTTGCCGATCTCTTGACTGCCCCGGCTCCTCGCGAGAAGGCGAAGGCAGCGGCAGAAAAACCGTCTCCGAAGTCCGCGGTAAAACCCCTTTACGCCGAAGTTCCTGGCGCCACTGGTAGATATGCTGGCGTGTAATGTCATGACATCGCGCGACATCACTGACCGTTGCGCCATTTAAGCCAACCTTTTCGAGGATCGATAATTTCTCCTCTTCGCGCCAACGGCGCCTTCGCTCAACGCCGACAATCACTTCATGACGCATATCTCATCCCATCTCATACGACGTCAGTAACGACGACAATAACGACAGTAGTTAAGTGAGTATGGGTTCACGCGGCAGGCGGTAACAATCGGGCGCTTACATCCGTATGCCTATCTGGCAGATACGATCACTGCTATCGTCGCAGGCTACAAACAAAGCCAGATCAACGATCTGCTACCATGGAATTACGTCAAATAGGTGGAATCGGCGCGCCGCTTACGCAAAACCCGAAATGTGTTGAAAGCGATGCCGAACTCGGCCCAGGTTAACCATTCGCACGACAATCGCATGAGCGAAAGGCTGTGGCTGTCATTGAAGTAAGACTGCGTCTACTTGCATTCCTTGGAAAGAGGCTTAGAGTCAAAAACTGGTATCGGAAAGTGGCTGGCTTTTAACAATGGCGTGCGCACGCAGTCGACACAGGGCATCTGGACCACCGATGAGGCTTATGCCAGCAAAATAAAAAACAATGAGACTAGCAATCGAATTGAAACCCTGATCCATCTGAACAAGGCTGCATACTCGTCGAAAAACAAAGACCATCACTCATTCTGTGCCGGTCACTGGGCGTAAAGTGTTGTCTACTGTTTTTTCTTGGGAAGGAACTTCTATGGGTGCCGGAGGGGCCTCTGACAGTTCTTCAACGGGTGGTTGGATCGGTGTAATCTCATCAAGAGCGGCACCAAAACCATTTAGTGATAGTGGAATAGTAAAATCACCTTCCGAGGGCACAATCACTGTTACAGAAGCGGACTTTCCTTCACGCAAAGCCACCTCTAAAGCATCCGTCACAGTCCCTTCAAACAGGCACCCTTGCTGCGTACATCGGCTAATGCCTACATCAAGCGAGGCATCATCGTCGATAGTTATTGTTGCGCCTTCCTTGAGGTCTATTCCCAAAGGTAGTGCTACCTGAATTCCCAAGTAATTATCCGGCGGCACAAAAGCTAAGGTTGCGACCAACGCAATAGCACTACCGTTGTTCATTATAACGCGTTGATAAATCTGGCACTCTTGACCAAACTCGTTGCGCTCAAAGCACTCTACAAGCCAGTCATCATAAGCAACTCTCGAAGCCGGAGGGGTGTAGGCTTCCTGTGCCGTAGCCATTTGGAGACCAGCTCCTAGCACTAGTAATGAAGCAGAAAGTTTTTGTAACCAACCCATCACGCCTTCATATCCTTTCATGGAACAGCCTTATGCCTATGCAGGCTCTGCTGCTTCTTGAAGCCGCGGAACAACATAGCGCGCATTGTATAACTGAATGACGCGGCTCTTGTCTGCTTCGTTGGCGAAATTCCATAGGCCTTTTTCAGCCCCATCGACGATAAGAGATAGGACCGCCAGTTCAATTGCTTGCCGAACAGCGAGCCCTACAGGCTCGTTCTTGGAGTAGCCCACCTCAAGCTCAAGGATCTCATCTGTTGCAACGTACTTAAAGACATTGCTGCGTAGCAGTGCCGAATAGATAACCTTTTCAGCAGTTGATGAAATCAATACCTCGCCAGTTTTTACGCTGACAGCCCGGAGTGCAACTGTTACCTCATCCCGCCGATACTCAGACGCCGTGCCGATCCCTAGGAGTCGTGACCCGATGCCACTTGTCGAAACATTGGAATCGTAGTTTATCACGCCGCCTTCTAAAATAATCCCGGCAAAGCGGAGTGGGGGAAGGGTGGTTCGACTGGCGTTGTTGTACGTTTGATTGGTCTGATCGATTAAGTTTCGCTCGTTAAGAACGTTCTGCAAGCTTGCCCGCTCGACCACATTGAACCAGCGTTCATTCGAAACATCTTTAAGAACATCAATAAGGATCGCATCGCTACCCTGGCTTACCGCTTTGGAAAAGCTCGAAAAACCATCTGCTGGTTTTTGCTGGCCGGTCTTATCTTCATATGAATAGACAGCGATGTCGATTTTTTGACTTGGAGGGGGTAGTTCCGCAAGCGTTTTCCCTAGGCGCGTAGCAGGAGTGAGCTCAGGCTGTATAACGTCTGGATCCCTCATGCTGCCAACTTCGCTGCAAGCAGCCAAAAAGGTAATCGCCGCTAAAAAAGTATATCTCATAAGCCTCGCAGGCTTCGGTCTACATATCATTTGCTCTGCTCGCATTTTATAATTTTTTTGAGGCCACACTGCTTTATAATTAGGTTAGCGGCTCGAAACGGGCGATGTCAGCGAACCATTACCAACCTGCATCGTCGCATCTCCGCTCAAAGCTGCTGCCGCAGGATTCGGGTCTGATGTGGTGCCTCCACCTCCGGCGACACCACCTAAATCTATAGTAATTGGAGGGAAATTAATGGTTGGTGGAGCGCTGCTACCGCCACCAGTCCCGCTATCGGGAAGGTGCTGGTTCTGTATCTGGGCAAGGTTCAGGAGGTAATCGATATTATTTGGATTTCCCCCGAACCCGGGGTTTGTGGGGCGGTAAATAAGCTCACCAGCGTTCAGCGACTGGCAAGAAAAACAGAGCGCAATCGCTCCAACTGTTGCAGCTTTTAAATTGCTCATGGCGCCAGCTGTTCCTTAGTTTAATTTCACGACCGTTCCCGGAGGGGCGTTCTTTATGACGATGCCCCCGTTATAGTCGGATCCCATTTGTCCGTATACTACTTGAGTGTCGTTTGAATCTACCAAGCCAACAGCAACATCCAGGTTGTTGCCGATTTGCAACGTCGAGACGTGACTGTTTGCACTACCGATAATCCCAACGAGAGATGAGTTATCACGGCCGGCTTGAAATTGAGCAACGCTACTTCCAGGGCTATCAATGATGACACCTGTTGCCGAATTTGCCACACCAATTTGAGCGATTGCAGCTAAGGCTCCCGAGCTAGACGAGACATATGTTTCTCCGTAGTTCCTATTGCCATCTTGGATAATGACGGAGCTGCTACCTTCAAATCTGTCGATCCGGTTCTCGAGCATTGGGGTCAGCGCTTCGGCTTGGAGCCGGTCTTGCACGGTAATAACTTGCTCAAGAGAGACCAGATTGTTTACTTGAAAATCAATGTCCTGAGCCAAAGATTGGTTTGTCGCTACTAGAAAAGATGCTGTTACTAGAAGACGACCGAACACGCTCCGAGCAATGCGATGAAGATAAGACATAAGTATTTTACCTCTCCATACTGATAATGATGCATTTCACCCTTCGGCAAAGCAGTCAAAAGATTTCTCCCCATCTGATGCGCTTGGCATTCCCGTGAGGACTAGAGAAGCTTGAATATCGCCCCTCTCTCGAGCATTTATAAATGACCGGGAAACAACAACTCTGCCGCTGCTTTCAATAGTGAAGCGCCCACCTTGCTGAGACACCGAGATATTACCGCCTACAGTTTTACGCACTGACAGAGTGTAGCGGCCCGTTATCCCCGGGGTGCCTTCAGCGATACCGACAACCTCATATAGAGGTGTGCCCGGTAGGACAAAAATCTCGCAGCCTAGTAGCGGGTCGGTTTGAGCCGAGCCAGTCAATCCAGCCACAACCGTGATGCTATAAAGAATAGGTAACATCATACAGACCTCAGATCACAACGCAAAAACACGCGTTGGAGGCGCGAACGCCTCCAACATTAGCTTCTTAAGCAGTAAAATTACATGCTGTTCTGGTAGTTGATTGCTTCGTTGGAGCCACCTGTCTGCAGGATGGCACTGGAGTTACCATTGCCCAACTGAAGGTTTGCTGCAGAGTTACTGGTTGCGCCGAGGGACCCAATGCCACTGCCGCCAATGGTTGCATGCGTTGGCACGCCTCCAGCAAACGTATCCAGATTAATTGCGGTTGCGATAAAGGAGGTCCCGCCACCTTGCGAGATGAATGACGCGTTTTCATTACCGCTTTGCAGCGAAGCTGCAGTATTCTTGCTACCCTCTTGGAAGGTGGCCTGGCTGTTGTTGTCGCCTTTTTGTGCGATAGCAAGGATGTTGTCGTCTCCTTCCGTTTGGTAGCCAACGGCGCTGTTATGATCGCCATGAACGGCCACAACTCCAGCATTGTCCCATCCATCCTGAACCAGCGCTGAACTGTTTTTGAAGCCAACTTGCGTAATAGCAGCCTCGTGTGCCTCAGTTCTCTGACTGATCAAAGTGCGTTTTCGTCACCGATTTGGAGCATGGCCGACTCTTGATTGAAGCCTTCCTGCATGTTGATCGACGAGTTGTTGTTGCCAACCTGGAACTGAGCAGAGGAGTTGGCACCATTTGCAGTGGCCCCAGCGTGACCAACATTGGGGAAGCCAACTTCATCGCCATCCGATGACGCATTCACGCCGTCACCAACCTCGGCACGTGCATACTCCCGCAGGTTGCCGCCAACGCCGGAATCGAGAATAGCGAGCGCGCTCTCATTCGTGACCTGCGCTCGTGCGTTCTCGGTCTGACCAGCACCCGAGTTATCGGACTGAGCAACCTGGCCCGTGGCATCTGCTTGTTGCGCACTAGCCATGCCTGAGAATGCAATCATGACAGCAACACTTGATGTGGAAATCAAAAACTTTTTCATGGGAAATTCCTCCTAGTTATGCCGGCAGGTTTCCACCGGTCTACGAACAGCTTAATCCCGCCCATCAGCGTCCCGGTATCACCATGAATGACTAGAACCACAGCTTGCCCTAGCGCATTCGGTCTAGTTACTATTAGCTATAGATAGTATGGGTTCATGGCTTGCTTTGCCGGTCTGAAGTTCAGACTTGGCTCGAGTGAGCGGGTCGCTTAGCATGCTGAGTTGATATAGAAATCAAACTAGGCGAGGGGGCTGCCCATGCGAAACGCACTTAGTGACCTTAAAGCGGCAATTCTATTGGCTGCATCTTTGGCATCATATAGCGGTGTTGCTCATGCTGATGCAGCCTATGTAATACAAGCAGCTCCCAGAACGCTGTCTGCATACGTTACCCAAGCACCCTCTCAGACGCGGCGATCCTTTGGGCCTACGCAGCAACAAATTGACGCCGCTCGACAGCAGAGGGCTCAGGCTGTCGCTAAACAAAGAGCTCGAGTTACCGCACAGCAAGTAGCTGCCCAGCAACGCAGCGCCTCGGCATCTGAGCCCTCACAACGACGAGATGTCATCCTGGATTTTGGTCAAAATTCGTCCACCGATGGCCGGCTTCCAAGTGTGCGTGATGGCGTTCGCATAAGAAGCGAATCGCCGTGACTCCAAGTCTACTGCTGATTTCAGCTTAAAATAGAGTTCTCTTAAACTTTCGAAACTTAACAGACCCCTAGCTCAAATTGACTTGGGGTTAATTTTGTGCTACTTTTTCCAAACATAATTTCTGCACTTTTTTGCCTTATTTCAAATTTTCTGCTGCCCTTTAAATGTTAATTATAGGCAAATAATCAAATATTGGCCCTGCAATGAATGATCCTGTCATCAATGACGGTGGGGATCCTGTTTTTTGGATCATGACACCGTGTAACTGGGAAAGCGCTGCGCTTACCCACTTAATCAATAGCTTTGGATGGAGCGTAAGCAAAACTGGTCGGCTAGATGATAACTGGCCAATATGCCCTCCTGATAAAACCCCATCAATGATATTGGCCGTTATTGGTGAGCGAGAGATCAAATGTGGAACTCTTTTGGAGCTGTTCGAAAAGCACCCCGACATGTCCATTGCACTGCTTTTGAGACGCCAGCAAGAATCTTCTCTGCCTGTCAGTTTACCCACTAACGTAATGGCCACAATCGATGCCAACCACTCATCTCTACTAGTTCAATCGGCTCTACAGCTAGCATTGGCCGGTCACCGCGTACTCACAGACCACGGCGCACCTCCGTCCAAGCCGAGCGCAAAGGGGAAACCTGCGCCATCCACCGCCTTAATGGACCTACTTACCGGGCGAGAACGAGAAGTTTCCCACGAAATTTCCCGAGGCAGATCCAACAAGGAGATCGCACGACGCCTAGGGATCTCACCGAACACCGTGAATGCGCATGCTGCTGCCATCCGGCAAAAACTGGGCGTCAGCAACCGAACCCAGATCGCTTTCCATTTTAGTAATATGGAAGGGTTTCCAAGCCGATCATCCGCACCTTTGTCGCCTCATTGAAAGCGGCTGTCGGCCTTTAAGTCGACTGTGTTGCGCAAATCAGCTGACGAGCAGCGATCAGAGTGATGCACCACCTGATCCTGCGCCGGCCTGCGTTGATGAATGGCTTGCTCAAAAGCATCCAGGACAAAACCTGCATTTGGCGTGCCATCCCACGATCCGTCGCAGTGAACTCCAATACTCTTTGAAAACACGGTTGAGGCCACACCATCAGGTCTTCGCTCTAGTAATGAAGATTTTCCACGTTCTACGCCGGCAGCATACGAGTTTGGAGCATGCTTACATACAAGCATCGAAAAGCCTTGAGCTACTCCCCAATCCTTGGACAGGATCTGGCGTGATTTAAGCTACTCTTTGCACCTGCTGATCGGGGTTGGTTGTTTCGTTGGTTCTGTCGCAAATATTTTGAGGTTTAAAAGTCAGCAACCATTGGATGCAGTTATGCTGCGAGCGCTGCAAATTGCTCGAATGGTAAGACCCCGGGCTGTCATGCGCGGCGCCGAACTCAGTTACTGTGATTTCGCCCCCCTCGGGGCGTCTAATCCGCTCGCCGCAATTGGACGTTCTGTTCCCTTCGGGAGGCATTCAGAGGCAGCGATATCTACATCCCAAGCCTCCGCGATCACGCCTGCAATTTAACGCACTACAAAGACCGACACCGCTGAATGCGAAGCAATATAGCCCGCATTGGAAGATACAAAATGCTCAGCGAAGCCCGGGGTGTGGCTCGCCATCACAATTAAGTCGGCGCCGATCGTTTTGGCCGCTTTCTGCACAACTTCATCCAGATCAATGGAAGGATCATGGCTGACCTCGGTATGAGTCACGAATGTTGCATCAAGGGCTTGCGATCTCTCGTTAGCATAAGCGGTTAGCTTTTCATCAAAGGCTTCGGGCGTCCGCGCAGTTTCGCTCGGCGCGGAGGAAGTAACGCCGACAATATGTAGCGTCGCACCATACAGCTTGGCGATATCTGCTGAGAGAGATAACGCCTTGTCCATTTGGTCAACATGTCTGAGATCAACTGGGATCATGAGTTTCGAATACATAAGAACCTCCTTATTATCACATCACATGCTATCATTGAGAGCCTGTCGATGACAATGAACTTGGCCACACTCGAAGGTATCGAAGTCGCCCGCATGATCCGTAAACGACAATTCGACGCGGCCAGCCAATCCGCATTCCGACAAATTGTCACCCTCGCTGGGGCGTGCCATGGTAATCCCCCCTAAAATTAGTGGTGCAAAAGTAGAATTTTCTCGGCAAGGTATCTGAGGAGATTTACGATGAAGACCGGACGATACAGCGCAGCGGAAGAACGGTCATGGGGGCTACAATGTTTGGCCTCCCATTCTGAGCGGGCCACCATTAGGAAAGGGTTATCTTTAAAGCGTTGACGTCCTGCGGCCAGTGGTCAGCCAATATCCTTTAGAAAGGCGGCAAGATAAAGACGCCCGGCCCGTATAAACTCATCTGACCGCCCTTCATTTTGTATATGGGTCTCCCACCGCCGAAATTGCTGTTCGTAAATACTATCAGTCATCGTAATTCTCTTTCGGATGGGTGGCGCTTTCATCGTTCTTTACCATCCTTAAGTCAGGCTTTGAGCGATGCTCTAGCTCGTAGCGGCTCTCGTAACCTGCGAGGTCTTCTTTGACGTTGTTAAGTTCGATCCTGAAGCGCGTGTTCTCGTCAGTTATTTCGGAAATCATTTCCCTCAGAGTTTGGATCGTTGCTTCTAACTCTTGTATTCGATTGAGGCGGTACTTTTCGACGTCCCGCTTTTCAGTCACAGATTTTGAAGATTTTGTAATTTGTTGGATGCGTATAAATAGTGGGTCATTTACACCGAGCTTATCGATGTAGTTTTTACCAAGTTTGGCTTTCTTTATCAAACTCGCCTTGCTTACGCATTTGAAGGCGAGGCCCAGTTCGTTATCTTGTTTTTTCGTAGTCTCAATCTCAAAAATTACACTTTCAAGGCGTCGGCGCTTCATATCTCTTTTACCAACTCCTTCCCTTATCAAAGTCATGTTGTTACTCCGAGTGTTATCATCGTACGGCGGGCTTCGCCCCTAAATACATTAAGTAGTTCAGTGTCGTGCGCTATACGCTTCATGATGGATAGGATGCGAAGATCTTCTCGGTAAGGCGCAAGAGGACCTTCAAAGCCGTTGATCCAATCAAGAATTTTCATGGCAGACCCGTAGAACAGGGGGTGGGAGGTATCAATGTCGTCGCGACTGAAGTGGCCTCGGTCCAATTCCTTCTCTACCCATTCGGCTCGTAGGTCGAGGCTTGCGAGCGCTTCAAAATTGTATGGACAGTAGTTTTTGCATTTACTTGCGTTGACGACGTTATCTGTCTTGGAACAAGCGCCAGAGAAATTTGCCCCGCCTTTTGTGGCGGTACAGAACTGATATGGGCGGGGCTGGGCGACATTTTCTCCGATGAATTCGTCCACCATGTAGCGGTCTTCACCAAGCATTTCATAGATCTCAGAAAAATGTGTGGGGCGAACTTCGTCAATTCTACTCTGAAGACGTTTAGCGGCAACGGCTGCTTTTGGATTATAGAACTCCATCGTCGCAACTCTGTCTATGCCCATGCGAACAATGCCGCGGGTCATGCGTTCGGTTGCTCCATCGGTAGTAACCGTAGAAACCATTTTACTACCGATCGCGCGATCGTGCGCGAGTGTACCCTTCTCAATTAATTCAAGGTACTCAGCATCAGGGCGACTTTTGCGATAGCCGATACCGGCTTCGATGGTGCTGTGTTCGAGAACCCGCTGGACCGCGAGCGGGGATCTCGAAACGTCAGCAACAAGCTGTGCCGATGATGGTCGCATGCGCTTGACGATACCATCTCGTGGGCCACGGTAGCCTCGCTCATCGCACAAAAGGCGTACTACGCTTATAGGAACATGTGGATTCCAGCTAAACAGATGTTCGGGAAGCGGTGTTCTCAAGAGTGTCTGGCGTGCCTTGTGCAGGGCTTGTGTGCCATGCACAATTTTTACGGCAATTTTCGGTAAAGGCCAGTCACGCATATCGCCGGTGATTTCGTCACTGGTTTTCAGATCGTATCCCATTAGTTGATCGTAAACATTTCCTGACCCGTCGAGTGCTACCAATGGATTAAAAGGTAGCGCCGTAAGTTCACGATCACGAATCCCTGTTACAAACGCGGTGTAAACCGCGTTTGTAAAAATTACGGTGGCAAGTCCGGTTTTGAAACTTGGGGTAAATAAGAGTTCCTGAACTCTTCGGTAAGGTGCGCCCCGCACCGACGGAATAGGCACGCGTAGAGTACCATCATCTCCCGTGACAATCCCCTGCGCTTTCCATCGTTCGATGTTAGGCTCAATAAGTTCGGATTCGATTAGAGCGCTTGTGCAGTCGTTGTTGATACGCAGAAGCTTGTATTTACCATAAGGCGTATGCCGTTTACCCTTAAGCCGCCTCACGTAAATGCCGGTTGATAATCCCGTCTTTAACGCTTGGGTCTTGTGATAACTAAGCCAGTCAGCGATCTTTGCGAACATTTCTGGGTATTTTGCGTAGGAATGGCATACCTCGAGAAGAAGCGAGAGGTCTAATTCATCAAGGGCTCCATAGCAAACTGCCTCTCCCGGCAGTCCAACCCGCTCATTTTCAGTTTTTCGCTTTCTGTAATAATACTCTGAAAATGTTGCCGCAGGAAAGCGGAACCGATCTTCGATTTCAGCCGGAAGGGCGCTCAGCAGATTTATGCCGTTTCGTATTGCATTGTTTACGGGAACGATCTGGTCGAGGCTACTTTGTGAGATACGCTTGAAAAAGACTGGTCCGTCTGGGCACGGATCGTTGGGGTGTCGTTTGCAGGCACCATTGGAGAGAAGAAGCTTGACCATGTTGATAAAGTCTCTTGATGTGCGGACCTTAGTAATCGCCTTAGAAGAGGCGGCTTCGGCGCCATGCAAGTACAACCATACCATTCGCTTCGCTCGCCGTACGACCTCCTCGGCGTCAGCATTTCCAGTGGTACTGCGCAAGGTGGAGAAAACTATCGAGCGAGTGGCTCCGGAACGTCTACCTTGAGATCCCGGCGCAAACAAAACGTCAGGAAAAACCCAGATGTCATCCATGATGGCGATACCATAGACTTGCGAACTAAGGGCAGAAATTTCTGCCCATGGGCGAACCCAGATTGCAGGCCCGCCTTTGGTTTTCGCTTTTGGTAGAGCTTGAGCAAAGTCGGCAGGTAGAATTTCTTGGCCGTATTCTAAACTGTTCACATCGTATCCCCTTGTAGGTTAAGGACCGCCAATTCGTGCTCGACTCTCGGGCGAAGTTCCTCCGGGATGGTTCGGAGTAATGCTTGCCAGGCGGCAACCTCCAATTCCTCTGCATAGCCGTTTACCGTCGATCGTTCTTCCTTTAGACGCGCGTATTCTTCAACAGCGAGCGGTATGGCGAGATCGTCATGCCAGTTCCAGACGGCGGCAGGGCACCTCACGCAACTACCGCCAATACATTTCTCGGTATTTTCAGAGCCAGCCTCAGGTGGTGGTGCTACTGATCCATGGCAGCGTGCGCCATGAAGTGTAATGCCTCCGAGTGCTTGGCGTTCGTTTTCGCTCAGAAGTGCTCCGTCCCTACGAAGGCGTTCTTGTAGAATGTTTGAGTTGATTACAAAGCCGTCATCGACCTCTGACCACGCTAGGCCGGTGATCTCTGCGTAGGTTTCAAAAAGTTCTTTTTTCAAGTGGTGTGAAGTCAGATAAGTAAGGGTAGAGGAGGAGTTCACATGGCCCAAGGTGGACTTAACTGCAAGAAACCCGGCATTTTTTAATGTGCGGTGAGCTACAACATGCCGGAAATCATAGTGTGTAATGTTGGCAAATTGTGGTTTCAGCTGATCTGGGATTTCAAACCTCGCATTTTCTGGGATGTGCCTGAAAAAATCAGTCCAAATGCGGCTATCAAGGGAAGCAGAAGAACCCGCGACTGTCTTGCCGGTTTTACTGATGTAAATAAAAGACAATCTCGCCAAGTCGGCCCAGAATTCTTGCTTAAGACGCAAATCATCCCAAGCTGGGTCTGCTGCATCGAACTCTTTCAGTTGCTCCGATAATAGTGCAGCTCGCTGTTCGCAGATTGCCCGCAGTTTTACAGATCGGTTTTGCATTCTCTTTAGGGCCCACCACGCTCCACCTTTTCGAGGGTTGACGGCCCGTGAGTGTAACAATCCTCGAGTTTTTGGTCTGGTCTGAGGCGTTAATGCTACGTATTCACTGCCTTTGGGGTTGTCGGGGTCTTTCGCGAATGTTGTGAACCAGTTCCCTTCGAAGCTGAAAGATTTCGCCGCGTCGACCCATCCTACGTCGAGAGTTATGAGAACCACGGATGCGATCACTTCTTGGGGCGTTGGGAATAGAGCTTTGGTCAGCTGAGAAGGGTACCCTCCACACCAAAGTTCCTTGCTCGATCGTCCGAGTTCGATCGCCCGCTTAGATTCTCCTGCAATAGCAGTTGTTTTCCAAGGAAATAAAGAAACCTTTTGTCCAGCCCATGTTCCCTTTACCTCACCATTTAGCCATCGCCGGGAGAAGTTCAAATAGTCGTAAAGAACATGTGCTGGGTTCTCTCTGTCGTAGCCAATTTCCGGCGCCACGCAATTGAAAGGATTTTTATCAATCTCATTAATCACTTGGAGGCAGTAGCTTTTGACGTATGGCTCAAGATCCAGGGGCACAAATTTGCTTAGTCCAAGGGAAGAACCTTGTTTGATAGTCGGATATTTGAGTGCCTCGCCTTTATATATCAGATTTGCGTTTTCTTGTCCTGACCTGGCATGTAGGTGATCAAGAAGTCGATTGCCAATGCTGTGATGTTCTGCTCGGTAACCTTTCGAAATACCTGATTTCTTTAGCCACATGGCATGTGTTGCTATGAGTTCTGTGGTGATGTTTTCAACACCGATTTCAGTGTAGCTCTCCAGATGTAAGAATGTGAGAAGTGCATTAAAATAGATACCCAAACTAGATAACGTGGCTGGGGAGATGGTGTTTGCGTAGGCCTCGATAGCAGGCCGTAAGCCCGCCATCAGGCTCGGTTGACCTGAGAATGGGTAGTGAACGTCTCTGGAACCAAGTGGTTGATGTTTCCCATAGTAGTATACGCTGAGATTTAATGAGGCTTGTCGATTGGCACACCATACCTTCATTTCACTGGGGAAGAGGCTATCAGTGCTATCATTCATACGAAGAACCATGAATCGAATTGAAATAGGCCGAGCCCAAGATTTGTTTTGACGAGGGCCAGATTGCTGCGATGGAATTGGTCGCTGTTTTGTCGCACAACATTATGCTTGCTCGCCCAAGTGGACCTTGTTGAGCCGGTTTAGCATTTCATGAAACTGTCTGTCGTTTCCAATCCGACTCTGCGCATATTTTAGGTATCCTTCGGTCGTCGATGTTCGGCTATGCCCCATTTCGAATCTTAAGATTTCAAGCTCAGATTGCACCATCCCGGCTTCCATCAAGACAGTCATTGGCGTCTTGGCAAGCGCTTCTGCGCGTTGCGCAAGCAGCTCAATCAAACGCCAGTACGCGAAAGCATGACGGCCATTGTGCGGGTGCTCGATGATGCTTCTGGATGTCATGTCATCCAGAAATACTCGGGATAGTGATCGCCCAAAATTTGGTTTTTTGGTGCTAACGAAAACTGGTGCATCACGTCCCATCGGCAAATGCCTCCCTCGAGAGATCCAGTACTCTCTAAGACTGCGACGTTCAGGCCCGACAAATTCGAGCAGGTCCTCATATACCCATTTGGGAATTGAAGTTGTCCGCCACTTCCCTCCCTTGCCAAATACTGGGATGCCTACACGCCAGGCACCGATTGGTTTAGCATCGAGAAATTTAGGAATGTCACCGCGCTGCAATGGAAGCATATCCTGCACTCTAAGCCCGCCGAAAACTATCAGGCCGGCTGCTACGCGATTCCTGAGGCTGACCTGACTTCGAACCCATTCCGCCAAGTCCTCAACTTCGGGGATTTCCCAGTGCTCATGCCGCAGTTCGTGTCGATCAAGGTAGGATTTATTGGCGGTCGCTAAATAGGGCGAGAATGCCTTTTGTCTATAACCGGTTGCAGTGCAAAATACTAAGAACGAGTTTGCGACACCTATACGAGTTAGAACTTGACTTGGGCTGGCAGATCTAAGGTCAGGTCGACGTTTATCTGTTTGGTCGCGCTCATAGTCTTCTAGCGATCCAACCGCATTGACGCCGGCTTTTCTGTAGGCTGTGAGGTGTTCCCAAGAGAATCGGCCAAAATGGCCTTCTGCCTGACCGCGATACTCGCACCAAGCAAGGAAATGTAAAAGATGTTGGTGGTATTTGAGCAGGGATTGAGAGGCATACCTCATCCGCCCAATTTTTAACTGGCTTTGCTCACGTTTCACTTGGGCGAATCTTCGTGTGGCTGGATGGCTCATTAGTGCATCCATCAAGTTTCCCTGATCAAGGACGACCATAAATGCTGTCGCGGCGCGTATTGGAAAGTTCGTTCGTCTGCAAATAAAAACGGTCGGAACTGCCTGTTCGTGTGGTGTTGGCTTCGCCCTTATAAAAGTTGATGGTTTAAATTTTTTGAAGTTCATCTTTTGTTCTTATTGGGGTGTGGGGGAAATAGCAAGACATAATAGAACCATAATTTAGGGAAGAAAAAAATATTACAGAAAGACCAAAACAGTTCACAGGAATCCCCAAATCATCAACGAGATCTGAAAGTTGCCATACCTGATCCCGTGACAGAAACTGAGCTTCATCACAGAATACTGCATCGATAGGTGTGCGGGCATGTAAGGCGGTGAGGCGTTGGCAAAGATCATCACCGGGCGCGAAAGTCTCGGCTTCTGCTGAAATCCCAATGCGCGAACGGATTATCCCGCAGCCCGATCGGGTATCGCCAGCGGCCGTGATCAGGTGAGCATGCATTCCGTGCATGCGAAAGTTGTGTGCCTCCTGCAAAAGCGCAGTGGTTTTTCCACTCGTCATGGTGCCATAGACGAAGGTCAGCTTGCTCATTGGTAAATCCTTTTTTCCGGTGTAAGACCAGCCTAAACCAGCGACGGGAAAATCCAGGCCAGGATCCGGTTGTTTTTGATTAAGATAGTTCTGTATTGTTGGACTTTCCGATCAGCCAATGGAAAAGCCAATAACGCTCTGTAGGTCCTCAGGTGCGTCCGCAATGGATTGGTATCCCAGCGTAATCTTGTCCCAAGCGAACCATTCAACCGACAACGCTACGGGGTAAATCCCCTCATCCATCGTTTCCAGAACACACAACGGGTAGGTGCCTGCCTCGTAGATATCACCACCGTTTTTCTCAACTGCCCTGACAGCCTCATCTTTGTTTTTGAAGTATCCGACACATCGGCTCGCGCGCTGCGGCTGATCCCGGTCGGAACCGCGCAAATCGCTAAGGGTGGTGATAAAGGTGAGGCCTGTCTGTTCAGTCATTTAATTCTCTCATTTTCGCATCCTGATGATGATCTATGTCTGTCTCTTATACACATCTCCGAGCCCACGAGACGGACTCCTATCTC
>OJBZ01000745.1_pt1 | contig 14979 bp, 13 predicted proteins | sample 1591671 | NCBI WGS metagenome assembly OJBZ01 (sample SAMN05416850, study PRJEB24817) | seawater metagenome | isolation source: Sea water | place: Canada:Atlantic | collected 2013-07
TCTACACGTAAGGAGTCGTCGGCAGCGTCAGATGTGTATAAGAGACAGCTGTTGACCAGTTATCAACTTCACTATCACGGTTACCTAAAGCAGCGAAACGGTGACGGAATTGGATTTCTTGTGCGCCTTGACCACCAGCAGATGGTTCATAAAACGGGCTATCTGGGTTAGTAGGGTTGTTCGGGCTATCAGCAGACATAAATGCGCCAGCACCAGCATCATTTAGTGTAGGAGCATAACGACCAAAAGATTTAGTTTTTGAAATCAATGTATGAGAGAAGATTCTCCAATCATCATTGATGTCATAATCAGCTTTTAAGAATGCTGATGTGTTAGCTGTTGAAGCTTCGTTAGCATTCGTTGCGTTATAGTTATACGCACAAAAGTCATTGCCTGTAGCGAAGAAGTTTTCTAAAGCATCACATTCAGCATCAGAAATAATTGAGTTGTAACCACCTGGAAGACCTTCAACCTCACCATCGTCATTGATGAATGTACCATCATAACCAGTAGGCTTAGCCCAGTTTACACCAAAGCTTGAACCACCTGGTTGTACCCAGCTATAAGCATTTTCAAAAATAATGTCACGGCTGTTCCAAGAAACACCACCAATTACACTAGATTTGTCAGTAGAAGAACCAAATACCGCAGAACCTTCTTCACGATCACCGCCGTCAGAAGGTAAGCTAACGGTACCAGCACCTAAACGAAGCTCAACACCATTGAAATCTTTACGTGTAATAATGTTAACTACACCGGCAATTGCATCAGAACCGTAAACAGCAGAAGCACCATCAGATAAGATTTCGATACGCTCAACAGCAGCCATTGGGATCGAGTTCAAATCTTGTGAGTTACCAGTAGAAGGTGATTTAGGTAAACGACGACCATCAACCAAAATCAAAGAACGCTCTGAACCTAAACCACGTAAGTTAACTTGTGAGATACCTTGAGCAGAACTACCTGATTGTGGACGGAAAGAACCAGCAGCGTTAAAAGAAGTGTTACGTAACAAATCAGAAACTGAAGTTTGACCAGAAAAATCGATTGCAGCACGGTCAATTACTGTTACAGGAATTGCGCCTTCTAAATCAGTACGTTTAATACGTGAACCAGTTACTTCGATTCGCTCTACTGATTCTGCACCATCTTCAGCTGAAAATGCTTGTGTAGAAATTGTTGCTGCTGCACCTGCGCCAAACATCATCGCGATGCGCACTGCTTTAGCTACTTTGCTATTGCTATACATATATACTCCCTGGATCACTTTCGTGATACTAGTGTTTAAATTCAAGGCTATATTGCCTTGTTGTAAATTCATTTTGGTCATAGACCTGAACTGTCGGCTAAGATATTAAACTTAATCTTGTTAATTGGTCAACACAAACAGTTACGTTTTAATTACATTATTCACAGTTAAGATCTAAACGCAACGACAAAGCGGGACAATAACAGTTAAAAACAATAAGATAACAAAATGACGCTATCAATGAAGATGATAACAATAAAACACCAACACACTGCGCCTCGCTCACCACAAAATAAACAATTAATACCTTTAAAAACAAAGGGATAGATATTTTTTTCATTAATACTAAAAATTATTTTTTAAAAAACTCTAAGACTAAAACTTATAGAAACCCGCAAACGCCGGCAAAATCAAAAAAATTAAAATCAATAAATACAATAACTTAAAACCAATCAAATAACGTAAACATAATTAAACAGTTTTACATATTCAGAGACATTTATTTTTGTAACTGAGTAAAAATATACTGTTCTATACACACTTCTGACTTTAAGGCTCTTTCTGGCTTTAAGCGTCACAACAGAAGATTAGATTATTTAGCAACACAAAACGGTATATAGCGTTGTCATTATTCACTTTATGTAAAAAACAAAACTTAGCTCATTAAAGTTAAAATTAAAAACTCTAAAAAACAATTAGTTGTTACATCTAAAATCAAAATAAATTGGGTTATTTATATGTCGTTTCAAACTAAGTGATTTGAAACTTAGTCAATATCGAGCAAGTGGATGAATAAATGTAGGGAAAACCAAGCTTTCACTGTGGTATAATAACAGCCTAATTTTCAAGGCAAAAAATTCTATGGTTATTGATCCTGTCCTAGACATCAGTTTATGGATAACCTTATGCAGTGTCGGTTTTATTGCTGGGCTAATTGATGCTATCGCAGGTGGTGGTGGCATGCTAACGGTTCCAACATTATTAACTTCAGGATTACCTCCTCACGTAGCGTTGGGAACCAATAAATTAGCCGCTTCTTTTGGCTCATTCACCGCTTCATTTACTTTCTATCGAAAAAACCTCTTCAATCCAAAGTATTGGCGATTAGCGATTATAGCTACGGCGATTGGCGCTATATCAGGAACCATAATCGTAAACTTCCTTTCGGTTGAGTTTTTAGATAAATATATTCCGGTATTAGTGGTATTGACGGCGATATATACACTATTTTCTCGTTCAACCATTAATGATACTTTGGGCTTACCTCTAAAGACGGCCTCGGTTAAATCGAAACAACTAATTCAAGGATTAATACTCGGGTTTTATGATGGCATAGCGGGCCCGGGTACCGGTGCTTTTTGGGTGAGTTCCTCGAATGTTTTATACAAGATAGATATTTTGTTAAGCTCTGGTTTAGCGCGTTCTACTAATTTCGTCAGTAACTTTTTCAGTTTATTGACTTTTATTTATTTAGGCCATGTTAATTTTGCTTTAGGTATTTCAATGGGCATATTTATTATGCTTGGTGCTTGGGTAGGCGCACATTGGGCGATTAAATTTGGCGGCAAGTTTATACGACCTGTTTTTATCACTGTCGTCATTATTATGTCGGTTAATTTGGGCTATCAGGCTTGGCTGAGTTAATAAAGGATATCTATGCATAGCGCGATTATTAAGATTCATGCCGTTATTGAACAACTTAACCAACAAGCGATTGTCGTTGATCAACAAAATAAACACTCAAAATCACATAAAATAATTCAAGAGAATGACATTTTTTCTGAAAAATTGTTTCTCACTCATAGTGATATGTTTCATCCTTATATTATTGAAGTGAAAAACAAAACTGATGAACTATCGCGGTTACTCGCTGCCAATAAAAATACCCTTGCGCACAGCCGTTTATTATTAATTGAACAACAAATATCTGCATTACGTACAGCCTTAAACTCAAATAGCACCTTGCATAAGGAGCCAGAGCAAAGGCTAGTCGCGATGAAAGCTAGACGCTATAAAAAAGCTGCTCAAGCTGTCATGCAATCGAGTCATAATTTGCATAAAAAGCTCAACGAAACCTTTGAGTTCGAGCGACGGTTAATTGAAATGATACAAGATCGTGAATTACAAAGGCAGCATGCCAATGTGAAGCGCAGCAAACAACTATCTGAAGAAGTACTGGCTCTGCATCAGCGACTTGGCCGCTGCCGCCAAGCAATTTCTAAGCTTGAGCGTGAAATAGCCCAAGCAGAAAAGTTCTAATCAAGCTCCTTCCAGTCAATTTTTTATAAAAATTAGCCTTAACAGATAAAAAAGGTTGGTGTTTTCATTGCACTAGCATTACGCTTGAAAATATCAACTTTATAATAGAGTCACATATATGAAAATTTCTGATGATATTCACAACTACTATGAAAAATTAGTTTCTCAGCACTTTGCCGCATTAAAATTAGAAGATAAATACGATGATGAGTTTATCGCCGATCTCGTTTGTGTTGTTCTAAATCAATTACCTACACGTTATATCAGACATGAAGTAGACATGGCCTTTTACTTACCTGCGTCGGAACGTTTTGAAATGGAAAATAATGTCAAAGTCGCCGTTGCAAAAGCGTTAGAATTTATGAAAGAGCATAATTAATACCTGGATAGTTTATCACTGACATAACGCCGTCATGCGAAGACTAGTGCAAACTGCAAAATAATTAACTAACTTGGTAACAGCTTTTGAATATTCCAGAACTTCCCAATAATCATGCCTTGGCTGTTTTATTAATTACTGTACTGGCGTTATATTTGTTTCGTCGAGAAGATACGCCGTTAGAAACTTCTTCGCTCGCCGTTATCGCAATATTATGTCTGATGTTTGCTCTTTTTCCGTTTTACCTTGACGGCGTACATTTCGAGCCAAGCTCATTATTTTTTGGCTTTGGTCATGAAGCCCTAGTTACCGTATGTTCATTGATGATCATTGGCCATGGCATTGTACGAACCGGAGCTTTGGAGCCTATTGGTCGGTATTTAGCTAAGCTCTGGAAAATAAGCCCAACATTATCTTTATTGATCACTCTCGTGCTTGCTGGTGCATTAAGTGCCTTTATTAATAACACACCTGTAGTGGTGTTATTACTACCGATTTTGATCAGTGTTTCATTACGCACAAAAACCGACTCATCTCCCATGTTGCTGCCGATGGGATTAGCAACTTTGGTGGGCGGCATGGCAACCACTATCGGCACTTCCACTAACTTGTTAGTGGTTAGTATTGCAAAAAATATGGGCGCAGCAGAATTTGGACTCTTTGATTTTATTCAACCTGCCCTTATTGCCTCAGTTGTTGCAATACTCTATTTATGGCTAATTGCACCTAAGCTACTGCCTAGCCGAGCAGCGTCAATGCCCGACACCTCTCCACGTTTGTTTAGCGCATATCTCAATATAAATGAAGAGAGTATTGTTAACGAAAAAACCATTGCTGAAGTCATTGCCTTAACTGACGGTCAGTTAAAAATAGAGAGTGTGCAACGAGGTAAAGATTACCGAAATATTATCCCGCTACCTGATACTGTACTTGTGGTTGGCGACCGTTTAAAAGTGCATGACTACCCTGATCGTCTAAAAGAATATGAAACTGTTTTAGGGGCAACGCTGTTTTCTGGCCTGCATAAAGTAGATGATGAACACCCTTTAAAAGCAGATAAACAAACATTAGCAGAAATTGTTATTATCGCTGGCTCTGGTGTGGAAGGTAGAACGCTACAACAAGCCAATTTCATACAAAAACACGCCATTTCAGTCGTTGCCCTACATCGAGCCGGTAAAGCAATGGAAATGGGGCGCAGTAGTATAGGTAATACGCGTTTACAGATTGGCGACGTCTTACTGGTCCAAGGTGAAACAGAGCAATTAAGTTTATTAAAAGCCAAGCCCGGCCTATTAATTATTGATGGTGCAGAATCGCTACCACAAACCAGCAAAGCGCCCATCGCATTAGGCACATTACTCGCCGTAGTTGCCATCTCAGCATTGGGCATTTTACCCATTAATATTAGTTCAGTATGTGGTGTGTTGATACTATTACTAACTAAATGCTTAAATTGGCAGGAAGCTTCTTCCGCACTGAGCACTCAAGTTATTTTAATTGTTGCGGCATCATTAGCGCTTGGCTCTGCAATGATGATGACAGGGGGCGCTGAATATATAGCACAGGTATTTGTAGCTTTATCATTTGGCTTGCCACCAGGGGGCGTGTTAGCAGCCTTAATGTTATTATTAGCCATCTTAACCAATATTGTTTCCAACAATGCTGCGGCCGTTATCGGTACACCTATCGCTATTTCAGTTGCAAGCCAATTAAACCTTCCTGCAGAGCCTTTTATTTTGGCCGTATTATTTGGTGCCAACTTAAGCTACGCCACACCGATGGCCTATAAAACCAATCTTTTAGTTATGAATGCCGGTGGTTATAAGTTCTCTGACTTTATGCGCATTGGTATTCCACTCATTGTATTAATGTGGATAACGCTGTCACTGTTATTAAATTGGTTATATTTATAATATTAAACAATTTGATGGCAAAAATAATCTATAATTTTATTGCTTTCTAACTGTCATTAACACACTTTGTTAATGACAGGTTTATTACTATAAGTGATTATTCAATATTGACTAATCACCATGAATCCTCACTCAATACTGCCAATTAACCGCCAAAACTTAGTCAAGCTTAGTCAAAATAAAGATTAGCTTCTAGGCATGTAAATTATCCAAGTCGGTTAAGTTATTCAGTGGCAACTTTATGAAGTTATAAGTTAATGATAACAAAAATATAGGCTAGTATTGTCCATACACTTAAGTTTTTTAAGAGCCCTACTATGGTGACGTTTACACTAAATGGCAACAATGTTGAATCAAATTCCCCAGCAGATACTCCGCTCCTCTGGATTATTCGTGATGAGCTCGGCTTTAAAGGCACTAAATTTGGCTGTGGTATTGCTATGTGTGGCGCCTGTACCATTCATATTGATGAACAAGCGGTACGTTCTTGTAATTTCCCACTTGAACAAGCACAAGGTAAAGATATAACTACTATAGAAGGGCTTAATAATTCCCACCCACTACAAAAAGCTTGGGTTGAGGAGCAAGTACCGCAATGCGGCTACTGCCAGTCAGGGCAAATTATGCAAGCTGCTACGCTATTAAAATATAACCCATCACCTAGCGACGAACAAATTGTCACCCATATGAATGGAAACCTTTGTCGCTGCATGGCTTACCATAGAATTAAAAAAGCGATCAAACGTGCAGCAAATACCACCCAAGCTGGCGTTAATATTTTTGCACCTGATGAACAGGAGGTGCAATCATGAGCATTTCAGATACAGGCAAAGAGAGTATAGATTTATCCCGCCGAAGTTTACTTATTGGCTCTGTTGGTGCAGCTTTTATGGTTGCCTTTGCTCCTAACTTACTTGCTCAACAGTCTGCCAATGCAATGCTGACCGAGCACAGTTTTTCACCTACTGTTTGGTATGAAATTGATCAAACTGGGGTGATTAAGGTTAACATTGCACGTGCAGAAATGGGCCAGCATGTAGGCACCGCACTAGCTAAAATAGTCGCTGAAGAATTAGGTGCCAACTGGCAGGATGTTATTATTGAGCATGTTGATACCGATCCTAAGTGGGGCATGATGGTAACAGGCGGCTCTTGGTCAGTATTTCAAAGCTATGAGCCCTTATCTCGTGCTGGCGCCGCTGGTAGAGAAATTTTGCTTGCAGCAGGGGCAAAAGTTCTAAATAAACCTTTAGAAGACTGTCGTGCTGAGAATGGTTTTATTATATGTGGTGAGAACAAAATTAGCTTTGCTGCATTAATTAAAAAGCAAAAATTTAATAAAACTATTACTTCCGACGAACTCAAAAATTATCCGATAAAGTCACGCAAACATCACACGATTATTGGCAAAGAGAGTCACGCTTTAGATATACCACCGAAAGTGAACGGTAGCGCGGTTTATGGCATCGATGTTGAAGTCCCCGGCATGGTTTACTCTCGCCCCGTGGTGCCTCCAACTAGGTTTGGAAATAAAGTTAAAGCCGTTGACGATAGCGCGGCAAAAAATTTATCGGGTTATCAGGGCTATAAGGAATTATCAGATCCTAGTGGCTGGCTTGAAGGCTGGGTAGCAGTTTTTGCTGACAGTTACCCGATTGCAATACAAGCAGCAGCAGAAATAAAGGTTAGCTACTTTGATAATGATGCCCTGAGTATTTCTGAAGCGAGTATTCAACAGCACGGGCATGCACTGATCTCTGATGCGGATGCCGGTGCACTGTTGGTTGATGTCGGCGATACGAATAAAGCACGAAAAAGTGCTGATAGCCAAATTGACGCCACTTACACGACCTCGACAGCGATGCACTTTCAGCTTGAACCAGTTAATGCTGTGGTAGAATTTAAAGATAATGTTTGGCACATTCATAGTGGTAATCAATGGCAATCACTCACGCTACCTGAGGTAGCTAAAGCCCTTCAAGTCGATAATTCAAAAGTTATTATTCACCAGTATTACCTAGGCGGCGGCTTTGGTAGGAGACTGTTTGGCGACTATATTATTCCTGCAGCGCTGGCAGCTAAAGCGATAGGAAAACCGGTGAAAATGGTTTTTACTCGGGAAGACGATTCTCATTTTGATCAACCACGTTCGCCTAGTGTTAGCCATTTAAATGCTACGTTCGATGCTAACAACAAAGTGGTTGGCGTTGAGCACAGATTCACCTCCGGTTGGCCAACTAAGGCTATGGCACCAGGATTTTTAGCGCCAAGCAAAGATGGCAAAAAGAAAATTGATATGTTTTCCGCTAGTGGTTCAGACCACTGGTACTCGCTACCTAATCACAAAGTGTTAGTTTATAACAATGATCTCGCACAGAAAACCTTTGTACCGGGTTGGTTACGCTCGGTAGGACCCGGTTGGATCCAATGGAGTGTCGAATCATTTATGGATGAGTTGGCTCATAAAAGTGGCCAGGACCCAACACAGTTTCGCCTAGCTTTACTTGATGCGCAAGGACGACAAGCAGGTAGTGCACCTCATTCAGTTGGTGGTGCGAAACGATTAAAAAATGTCTTAGAAACGTTAGCTAAAAAAGTAGATACTCAGCAAAGCTTGCCTAAAAATCAAGGCATAGGTATCGCATTAAGTTTTGGACAAGAACGGTCTATGCCTACTTGGGTCGCACTCGCCGCGCATATCGAAGTCAACCCTGAATCAGGAAAAGTCCATATTCACAAACTCACCTGTGTTGTTGATTGTGGTGTAGTTGTTCATCCTGACGGCGCACTAGCACAACTTGAAGGCTCTTTACTTTGGGGTGTAAGCTTAGCGCTGCACGAAGGTACAGAATTTAAGAACGGTCAAGTAGCAAGTACTAATTTGCATAACTACTCGCCATTACGCATGAAGGATGTCCCTGAAATGGATATTTCATTTGTTGAGAGTGACGAGTTCCCCGTTGGTCTTGGAGAGCCCGGCACCACGGTAGTGGCGCCAGCTATTGGCAATGCTGTGTTTAATGCGACCGGTGTTAGGCTAAGAGCTTTACCTATGACACCAACAAGTGTCAAAGCCCAACTCGATGCTAAGCAAGGAGTAAATGCATGAACACCTTGAGTAACGTCGGAATTTCTGCAATAGCACTCGCGATAAGTACCCTAGCATTTTCAGCTATGGCCAAAGATTCTTATCAAATATTTATTAAACAGCCCAATGCCAACACTGCATTTCAATATATACATCAAGTAGCTATCCATCCTCGTTGCCAAAACTGCCATGGCCAAGTGGACGAAGACGGACGCTTTTACCCTACGGTTGGTGAACAGCAACTCCCTCACCCAATGAATATTACTACTGCTAATAATGTTGTGCTATTTAAAGACGGTGAAATATTCAAGCAAGTGCCAGGGGTGGCTTTAAGTTGTAGCTCTTGTCATCAGCATAAAAATGGTAATAAAAGAGGTATGCCTCCAGGTAATATAACGGCAGAAATGCCGGGATTTGTTTGGCATATGCCACAAAAAAACATGGTTATTCCTGATGGAATTACTGCTCAGCAACTATGTGAAAAATGGCTAGACCCAGCGCATAATAGCAGCCACTTAGTCCAACGAGGAGGTAAAGATGATCTTGTCACCTTTAAAAGAGAGTTTCACGAACACCATGTGACACTTGATCCACTCGTGGCATGGAGTTGGTCTCCTGGTCCTGGAAGAGAAAAAGCCCCAGGCCAGCATCAAGACTTTATTCGCGCAGTAGGTGTTTGGATAGATGCCGGAGCACCTTGCCCGCAATAAGCAATTAAAAAATATTACATTTAACAGCGAAACAGTCAGATTGCTTGAAATTTTGAGTTATTTAGCGATAAAGTTTTTAAAGCTAATATAAAAACATCAAACAAGCTGTTTAAAGTTACAGACGAAATTACTTAATAATTGAATACAAAAGAGGTGATTAAATACTTAGCGATGGACGCTAAAAACCGACATTACAGCACTCATACTATCTAACAATACTAAAATTGTACTTGGGAGAGTGTAATATTCAGAAATTAAATAGGTACTTAAAATATTGGGTGGCAACCCTAATAGCCACACTCCGGCACATGAGTCGTCTGCTGCGGTTGCTTCCTTCCGGACCTGGCCGAGTTCACAGAGTATCATTGCGAAGGGACCAAAAGGGTCACCATAGTAGCGCTAAAGAATACCTCTAACGCGGCGCGAATTATCGCTAATCAATTGACGAGTTGCAAGCGCTAGTTGCTAAAATCAAACTGCTTGCGGATTTTTTGCACAAACATTAGAAAATACTTGTTTAAACTCAACTAATTCTTGTTTAATTTCTCCGGTAATAGCGCAAGCAGGATGAAATCGTATTTCTTTTTTTGCGAAATCGAAACTAACCGGTACTACCGGTACATTTGCTTGTTTGGCAATTTGTAAAAAGCCAGTTTTCCATTCAAGTGTTTTACTACGCGTGCCTTCAGGCGCCAAACCTAAGATAAATTTATCGTTTCGCTTAAACTCTTCGACAATTTGTCCGACAACACCATGGCTATGGCTACGATCAACAGCAATACCACCAATAGCTGTTAAAAGTGACTTTACTGGCCATCGAAAGATGCTTGCTTTACCGAAGAACGATACTTTTATATTCAATGAAAACATGGCAGCGATACCGAGAAAAAAATCCCAATTTGACGTATGAGGTGCTACCGCTAATATCAACTTGGGTTGTTCTGGCAGCTCGCCGCAAACGGTCCAACCATTCAACACTAGCGCTTTGCTTGCTAATCGCCTTAAAACACCATAATTACGCCTCGGAATACAAGCGGGTACCGTAGGTATTTTCAACTGACTCATTACTCTAACGCGCTCTTGCTAACTTTTCGTTAATCTCTAGCAGCACTGACTTGATGACAAGTAAATTCTCTTTGCCTAACCTAAGTAATAACTTCTCTGCGTCATCTAAAGATTCTAAAGATTCATCTTTATATTTATACATAACGCTAGGGCGTACTAATTCTGGTTGAGCTTTAGGTATTTCCATATCCAACACTTTTGTTATTGCACTGTGAAGCACTTCGGTAAACTCTGCATCAGGGTAGCCTAATTCTCCATACGCTTGGTCAATTAAAGGTTTTAACTCAACATACCACTGGATTAGCATTTCGCTATCCATCGAACGCAACAGGTCAACATATAAACTAAAGCGGCGAGCACTGCTTTCATCCCACTGCCATTTAGTGCCATTTTCAGTTTGCGCTTCAATTGCCGTAAACTTTGTATTAGGGCTAATTAGCGGCATGTGTTCATAGGCCAAGGTTCCTTGACTAAAATTATCAGTAAATACCACAAATCGGCGGACCATATCATCAGTTACGACTAATTTAAGTAACTCTTTACGCCAAGTTAAATTCGGTAATTTAGTGGTGAACCACTGGTCACTTTCATCTAATGTCGGTAAGGCTATTTCAGGCTCAAGCTCAACAACGTCTTCCACTGCTGGCTCTATAATCGCTTCAGGCTCAATTATCTCAGGAGTCGTTTCAATCTCAAGTTCGGGCTCTGGCGCAACAACCGAAGTCGCAACCTCAACAGGGGCTTCTTTATCATCCGCTGCAATCACATAGTAGTAAACTACAAAAGCAATAATAGCAGCAACAATAATCGCAATAACAGCCCAAGGTGTTTGTTTTTGTTCAGCATTTTGAATTGACATAATAACCTTAAATTTTTGTAAGTAATGACATAACAAATGTTTAATTTCTACAGATTAATTTTAAACCAAATTGTAAGTTAATGCTGTGCATCATTCTGATTTTCGGGTAATGCGGCGGCAAATGCTGCGTGCTGATTACAATTTTCAGTAATTCGGCAAATATTCGGAAATTCATTCATATCAAGATTAAAGCGATAAGCGTTATATACTTGAGGTACTAAGCAAATATCTGCCATAGAGATATTATCACCAAAACAATATTTACCTGCGTTGACCTCTAGTTGTTTCTCGATTGCTTGAAACCCTAACTTCATCCAATGATGGCTCCAAGTCAGTTTATCACTTTCTTGTAATGATAATTGCTTCGCAAGATATTGTTGCACTCGCAAGTTATTAACAGGATGAATTTCACAAGCAACGTCTAACGCCAACGCTTTTACTTTTGCTTTCGCGACAATGTCTTTAGGGTATATCGCTGTTTCGGGAAACTTCTCATCAAGGTACTCAATAATGGCGATAGATTGATGTAAAACCACATCATCATCAACAAAAGTCGGTACTAAGTGTGTCGGGTTTAAGTGCGTGTAATTATCTTTATGTTGTTCGCCACCATCTTTTACCAAATGCACCGGTATTGATTCAAATTCCAAAGCTTTTAAATGTAGGGCAATTCTAACTCTATAGGCAGCAGATGAACGCCAGTAACCATATAATTTCATTTCTCATACTCAAATAATTTTTATAGTAAGGCCGCAATATAGTTACGGCCAATTTAGCGCTAAATTTTCACTGTTTTCTTGTTAATATCGTAATCACGTAATTTATTGGCAATAGCCGTATGACTAAGGCCTAGTTTTTTGGCTAATTGGCGAGTACTTGGATACGCAGGGTAAAGCTTACGTAGTAAATCGGCTTCAAAATTCTTCACTGCCGCGTCCAATGTCCCTTCAAAATCTTGTTCCAAATAACCATGCTCACGTGTATATGCTGGTAATTGTAGATGAGAAGTCATGATTATATTTCCCTCAATGAGTGACACAGCTCGAATCAACACGTTCTCTAACTGTCTCACATTACCTGGCCAAGGGTAATGTTCAATAAACTCAAGACATTCGCTATCAAATGAAATATGCGTTTTACCTATACGTTGACCGAATTTAGCAACAAAAAGTTCCGCCAGTGGAACAATATCAGAACGTCGTTCCCGTAAAGACGGAATATTAAGTCCTAGCACATTTAACCGGTAGTATAAGTCTTCTCTAAACTCACCAAGCGACACCATACTGAGGAGGTCGCGATTTGTTGAACCGATAATGCGCACATTCACTTTGATTTCTTGTTCGTCATCAATGCGCCTAAAAGTTCCATCTTGAATAACACGTAGTACCTTAGTTTGTAATTTTGCCGACATTTCGCCGACTTCATCAAAAAATATCGTACCACCATCAGCGGATTCAAATATGCCGCGTTTACTATTTATTGCGCCAGCTGTGCCTGAGCCAAATAACTCAGTTTCTGCCGCATCATCAGGTAATGCTGCACAACTTAAGGTCATAAAGGGCTTATCAGCGCGGTCACTCGCTGCATGACAAGCACGTGCGAGTAATTCTTTACCGGTGCCTGTTTCTCCAACAATCAACATCGAGGAATCAAGCAAAGCCATACGTTTAGCTTCACGTATCAATTTACGCATTGAGCTACTGTTGGCCTGAATACCAGTAAAGTTATTTTCGTTGGCTTTTTTAAAGGCACTGATTTGTTGACCGAGTCTCGCCTCTGATTTTAATATCAATACTGCGCCAGCAAGCACCTGAGCTTCGTCACCTTCAGCAACATGAATAGGAATAATATCAGCAACAAAATCATCTTCTTGAAATTTAATACGACGGGTTTGCGCGAGCACTTCTTCACTATCTAACCAGCGGGTAAAATTGAAGCCTTTTAGCCATTGCCCTACTTGCTCACCAACAATGTTTTCAAGTGAATCACACATGATCTGGGCTGCCGCATTATTAACCATGCGTATTTGCCCTTTACTATCAACCGAAATAAAGGGATCGGGAAAGGTTTTTACTAAGGTTTCAAATTCATTTCGTTCTCGTTCAGACGGCATATAAGGCGTGGTCTTAACGTCTAAAACACCGTCAATTAAACGTAATTGTGGCATGAAATCTTGTAACTCAGAAAACGCTAAGTCAGGTATATTTATAAAGATTTTACCCGGTTGTTTTAATTCTATGCCACGAAGATCAATCCCGCGGTCAACAAATATTGCCAAAACACTTTGTGCGATACCAACTCGGTCGTGACAACCAATTTCTAAACGCATTTAATAACCTCAAGCAAACAACAAAATCTAGTAGCGCTATTGTAAACTATTTTTTACAACAAAAAAAAGCCCCCTTTAATAGGAGGCTAGATATTATTGTTGTAAGAAAACGTTACAGAAGTTGATCTGTTTTTGCTGCACAGATAAAGTCATTTTTATGCAGCCCTTTGATAGCATGGGTCCACCAAGTAACTTTCACTTTACCCCACTCTAATAAAATGGCCGGATGATGAAATTCTTCTTCTGCTAATTCCGACACTTTATTTGCAAACGCCCAAGCTAATTTATAGTTTTTAAACTTATAAACACGCTCTAACATCATAACGCCATTATTCACTTCAGGTATCCAATCAGGAATTTGCGCTAATAAATCCGCTAATTCATCATCGCTAACCTTTGGTGCATCAACTTGACATGCTTCACATTGTTGATTCGATAATTCGCCACTCATAAAATTTCCTTAACTTGCTTTTGAGGTTGTTTTTAATTCAAATTTAGGTGGGTGTAAACCAATTTCTTTTGCTTGTTCTACCAACACCATAATATCTTCTACTTCTAATTTTCGTATATTATCTAGATCACTGACTTTCTCGAGCATAAAATAAACCGGCTGCATAATATCAATGCGATATTGCGTCCTCAAAACATCTAGAACATCAAGATTTTTTCTTTCAACATTTTGATCATGTAATGCATATTCTGTTTCACTTGGTGACGACAAAATACCGCCGCCATAGACGCGTAAACCTTTAGGGGTGTTAAGTAAACCAAACTCTACGGTAAACCAATAAAGTCGAGCCAAAAATACGCGATCTTCTTTCGAGGCATTTAGGCCCATCATGCCGTAAGCTTGGGTGTAGTTGGCAAATGACTCATTGGTCAGTAACGGGCAGTGACCATATATTTCATGAAATATATCTGGCTCTTGTAAATAATCAAATTCTTCTTGCGAACGAATAAATGTCGCGACAGGGAACTTTTTTTCTGACAGCAAGCGAAAAAACTCACCAAAACCAATTAACGCTGGTACCGGTTCACAACTCCAGCCTGTGGTTGCTCTTAATACCGTACTAACTCTGTCTCTTATACACATCTGACGCTGCCGACGACTCCTTACGTGTAGAT
>OJBZ01000754.1_pt1 | contig 14835 bp, 3 predicted proteins | sample 1591671 | NCBI WGS metagenome assembly OJBZ01 (sample SAMN05416850, study PRJEB24817) | seawater metagenome | isolation source: Sea water | place: Canada:Atlantic | collected 2013-07
ATGGACGCAATGTCCCGATGGACGCAATGTCCCGATGGACGCAATGTCCCGATGGACGCAATGTCCCGATGGCCAGCTGACCCGAAGGCGAGCTGTCCCGATGGACGCAGACTACGTGCCCAGCCCTGTTGGGCCGTCCGTGAGGTCGGTGTAGTCGGTCGTCGAGGGGGGACTGAAGTCCGTCCGATGACCGGCGGCACTGCCGAAAACGTAGACGCCTCGGACCATGCCGGGTTCGAGGGGGACCCCATCGTCGTGCGGCGTCACGGGCCGGGAGACGCGCGACTGATCAGAGCTGTGAGAGGAGGTGGCGGGGTACCACCGACGCGTCCCTGGCCGCTGGAAATCCGAGCCCGTGGGTGACGGCGGCGCACGCCCGGCGGCGAGGGCGGCGTCGTGCGCACTGAGGGCGTCGGCCGTGAGTCGGCTTGCGAGGGCGTACGGCGCCTGGCCCCAGTCCGGTGCGGGTCCGGGTTCGAGCCAGTCTGGCCGGTTCATGGGCAAGACTGGCTCGGCGCCCCTCTGTCGGTTGTCGCGCACCACCGACTCCGGAGCGCAGGGGTGCGTGGCCCAGCCGCCGTTCATGAAGCCATGCGGCGGCCCGTTCCAATCTCCTCGGCCGTCGCCCCACGTCCACAGCCAGGAGAACGGGGCTCCCCAGCCATACGACACACGCGTTCGCGGCGGGTCGTCGTAGTCGGAGTCGTAATCGCTGCTGTTGGGGCCTCCCCGCTCCTCGTCCTCGGTCGGCAGGGCAGGCGCCGTGGTGCGCTCGATGTAGCGCGAGTCATGGAAGCCGCGGTGGCCCCAGCGGCGACAGTCCTCATCTCCGGGCGACGGGACCCACTCGAGGGGGAGGCCGTGACAGCCGTATCGTCGCACGGCGGCGCGCAGCACGTGGCGCGCCTCGTCGTCGCTCAGCACTTCGGCGGCGACGGACGGTGTGAGCTGGTGGCACCGCGGGAAGATGTAGCGCCCATCAGGCAGGATGGCCACGGCTCGGGACAAGCGGCCGTTGTAGCCAACTTCGACCACCGTCATGTGGTCGAGCTCCGCGCTGAGGCCGAAGGGCGCGTCTGCTGGATCGTTCGTCACGAGGACGCACGTCATCCATTTGAGGGCGCCTGGGAACCACAGGAGGAGGCGCCCCACTTCCTGCTCATCATGCACGCGGTGGTACATAGTTTGGCGGTACACTCGGCGGCGGTTCGGGAAGTGCTCGCTGGTGACGCCGGGAAAGGGCGCCGGGTCCGTGAGCACCGGAGGCGGCGACGGCGGCAGTGACACCGCGCGGGTGGCGTGCGGCGCATTCGAGTCGCCGGCATTCGCGGTGGTGGCCGCCAGCCGGAGGGCGGCGGTGAGCGCGATCGCGACGAGGGCGAGCAGCACGACGGGGGCGATCCAGGAGGCCGGTTCGGGCAGCGGGGGTGACGCCCGACGCGGCGCACTCATGCCCGCCACTGTCCGGCAGTAGGCGAGGAGCACTGCGAGGCGCACGCACTTGGCTATGCGAGGCGTAGGATCGCCAGCCGCCCTTGGTGAGGGCGTCGTGCGGTGGCTGGCGCTCGTACCGCCCACATTGCTCGGGCACCCAGGCCCAGCTCCGCGCTCGGCAGGGCGCGCGCGCCGGAGGTCCGCGAGGGAGGGTCCGCTTCGCCGGCTCGGCTGGCGCGGCGTCCGGCGCACGGCGGCGCACGACAGCCATTCGTCGGCGGAGTTAAGGCCCGAGGCGGTGCGCGAGCGCGGGAAGGCCAGCAGGCAGTCCCCCCCCTCGACGCGGAGGACACGCGCCGTCCACGCAGCGCCGCCATTCTCCTCGCAGGGGTAGGTCGGCCAGACGGCGCGATCGACGTGCACCTCGTCGCCCGGTGCGAGCGCTTGCGTGCGCGGCACCCTCCGTCCGGAGCGGTTGGGCGTACTGGGAGGGCGGCGGGGCGGGAGCTGGGGCGGGAGCGGGCCCCCGTGAGGGTCGGTCAAGCCGAGGTGAGGCGTGGGCGCCCCCTCGACGCGCCCGAGTCCCCCGGCGAGCGCGCCGAGCGCCCCGTCGTACTCGCGCTGGGTAGCGGCGCCCTGCCGGCCGCACACCGCCTCGGCGAGTTCGGCATAGCCCTGGTCGCCCTCCACTCGCACCACATTCGGGCGCTGCAGCGAGTGGACATTAGCCTGCGCGGCCGCCGCCGTGAGGCGCTCGTGCTCTCGAGTACCCATGCGCCGGTACGCGTGGAGGGACTCTGGGCACATCCACCGGCAGATGAGCTGGATCGTGGCATCCGGCACGCCGGCAGCGTGGAGCGCTGTGGCGAGTCCTGAGCGGTAAGAGTGGAAAGTGTAGACGGACGCCACTGCCTCGCTGTAGAGAAAGGTAAGGATCCCCTTGAGCAGGTGGCAGAGGGTGGCGTGCGCGTACGGCTCTCCGGCGGCGTTGGGGAAGAGCGCGCGTGCCGAGCGAGGCCCTGAGCCGCGACAGCGCAGCTCTAGGTCGCGCAGCTGGGCCGCCGGGTTCTCGGGCCCCTCAGAATAAGTGAGGGTGACCATGAAGGGGCAGTTGCGCTCGCCCCACTGGTCCGCCTTGGAGAGAGGTGGCGCCACCTGGGCGTAGTCCAGCCCCGGTCGCAAAGAGCGGAGCTGGGCCGCCGTAGGGTCGGTCACGACGGTGCCGCGGATGCTCCAGACCAGGTGCGCGAAGGTGAGGAACGGGTCCGGCCCGGTCGCCTCGCCGAGGCGGAACGCGGTGTACATGAGGAAGACGTTGAGGCGGCGGAAGATGAAGACGTCGTGGCAGTCGTCGCTCCACACGCGGCCCGCCACTCGCACCGTGGGCGCCGCGCGGTAGATGGCGCGCATCATGGAGAACTTCATGGGCTCGGCGCGCCTCGGGGCCAGGGACCCGGGCCCATGGTGCGCGAGGTAGGAGCGCATCAGTCCCGCGAAAGCCGCGGCGAGGGCTCGGTACCCCGGCATCTGGACGCCCCAGCGCTTGAAGATGCGGCAAATCGCGAGCGGGTAGGCGAGCGCGGAGCGCGGCTTGATGAATTGCGCACCTCGGGTGCGGGGGGAGCACCAGACGTGGGCGTACATCATCAGGCAGGCGAGGAGGTGGGCGTTACGGTCAGGGTGGTCCCTCGTCTCCGCGGAGCTCCTTAAGGGAGTAGTGCCCTGAGACTCGCACACGACGACCCAGAACTCCCAGGCGCGCTCGTCCACCTTGAGCGTGGCAGTGTTGACGCCGGACGCAGCGAGCGCGCTCGTCCGCTCCGCCGACTGGAGGAGCGCGTTAGGGGCCGCACGCAAGTGCATGCGCGCGTCCGGCCCGGCATGCGCGAGCCCCAGGACGCGCTCTCGAGTCATGTGCCGGTCCGCCTCCGCCAGTTTGCTGGAGCGTCGCTCCGCCACGGGCAGGCGGGCTCCGGGGGGAGGTGGCGCTCCGGGCGCGCGCCCGCCGGCGCGCACGGCAGGCTCGTCGCTCGCGTGAGGCGCGGCCATGAGGCACCACTCTCCCGAGAGGCCTCGCCGCTCCCATGAGGTGCCGGCCGACTGGTCAGCCGGCCGCTTGCGCTCGAGGCGTGCCCTCGATCCCTCGGGAGGAGGTTGGAATCCGGGGCGGCTCTCGGGGCCGATGCCCGCGAGGCGTGCAGCTAGGCGTGGAGGGACGTAGTGTACCGATGCCTCCGAGCAGGGCGCCCGCGAGTCGGCGGTCTCGCGCTCGCCGGGGAGGCACCCCGCGCGGAGCGCAGTCAGCCGTGCCAGGGCGGCTAGCCGGGCGACTAGCCCTCGAGCTGCGGGCGGGAGGCTAACCTCCTCGGGGACGACGCCCACCTGCCTGCAGCGCGCCGCGAATTCCGTCCAGCGCGCTCGCGAGACGCAGTCAGCGAAGGGGTTGGCGTCCCCATAGAGGTGCGCCACGATGACGCGCGGCGCGAGCTCCTGGTACCAGGGCTGAGCGAGTAGCCACTGGTAGGCCGAGACCATCAGGGGGTTCTTCTGCGACTTAGCCGGCAGCACGCGCGCGGTCGTGAGGGCGTCCGTGCGCAGAACCACGTAGGCGTTGCGGTTCGCCTTCAACGCGCGGAGGAGCGTGGGCGCGAAGGCGAGGAGGTTGAGGCAAACGCCGAGGAACTCAAGCACGGGAGTAGTCAGGTCGGGCAGAAAGCCCTCGGGGACGGGGTAGTACCAGTAGAGCCCGTAGAAGTACCCCCCGATTCCAGACTCGCCCGTTTCGCGCATGGCGTCCGAGTCGAGGACGAGGTAGAGCTCCGGCTCGTCCTCGAGCTCCTTGCGCTCAAGGGCGGCCCTTACGTTCGTGCCGCCCGAGTTCCAGATCAGTCGATTCCAGCGCTCGAGCTGCTTTCGCATGAGCGTGTCGCAGGTCACCCATCCGGACGGGCCGTCTCGGCTGGCGCCGCCTGGCCCGTGGGGAACGTAGAGGCCATGCATCACGTTGCGCCCGTGTAGGTTCACCGCACGGAGGTGCTCCAGCAGGCCACACAGCGATCGGTACTCGTGGAACTCGAGCCCGCTCGCGAGCAGGGTATCGATGGCCCGGGCAGCGCGCAGTAGCTTGGCACGGGGGACTACGACGATCCCGAGCGCCGGAATCAGGAGGACGCCGATCCAGAGGGTCCAGCTCCCGAGAGAGCGTTTCTCGGCGATGGCCATGACAAGGCCCATCTCATCCGTGAGGCGCCGCCAGAGCCGCAGGGCGCGCAGGGCGCGTTGGACACCCACGACGATGAAGACTGGGTCGTCCGTGTACATGTGCACCGCGTACAGGCGGTGCTGCGCGCAGACGAAGACGGTCGTGGGCGCGGAGTCTGCGCCAAAGTCCTCGTAGCGGCGTGTGGGGACGCAGGGCTGCCCGGTGGCCCGTTGGGCCTTCACGCGGGCGGCGCGCCATCGCTTCGCGGCGGGAGTGGGCGTCTCCTGCGACTCAGCTTCATCCATCTCGTCGCGATAGAGGTCGAGCTTGGCGTTCGCCCAGCGCTGGCAGAGGTTGGACGCCCCGTGAGTGCCGAACCCGAGCCGCTTCTCGGAAACGAAGATAAGCCGCGCGTCGCCCGCGCTCGCGGCATAGGGTGGGGGCGGCTCGAGGCTCTCTCCCTGGCGAAGAAAGACGACGCCCAGCTTCCAGAGCTCCGAGGGCGCCATGGCGAGTTGGTTAAAGTAGTTCGCTACATCGTCCCCGAAGATGTAGATGGGCTCGCCGAGCACATGGGCGGCGCGTCGGAGGACGGCCATGTCCCGCATCACATCGTTCAGCCGGGGCTTCAGCTCCTTGGGCCACTTGGTGCGGCGCGCCCCGAGCTCAGCGTGGGGCGAGGCCGGCAGGCCGCGCGCCGCCAGCCACGAAGCCATCGCCGGCCGAGGGTCGTCCGCGAAGTACCGCGGCACGTGCCAGATGTGGGACGCCTCGTTGAGCGAAAGGGCGCGGAGGCCGGACTTATCGAAGGTCGGTTGGCGGGGACCACCCCCTTCCGTGATGCGGCGGTGGCGGTCCGGCTCCAGCTTGCGCGCCGCAGACCCCTGACCGTTGAGGTACATCGGCCAGAAGGGGAAGTCCGAAAAGAAGTCGTACCAGCCCATGGCGTGGAGGCGGCGCAGCTCCTTTTCCACCGAAGCAAAGCCTTTCGGGAGCGAGGTCAGGTGCGGGACGAGGACCGTCTGCAGCTCTACGTCGGCGTCGAGCCGTGCACCTTCGAGGAGGTTCGCCACGAGCGTCTGGTCCGGATACCCGTGGAGGCGGCGCCGGAAAAGCTCGAGGTTGAGGTCGGACTCGAAGGGCGCGTGGAAGTCCGCCACGACGCAGCAGCCCTCGTGAAGCGCCCGGGTAGGTGGGCGGCAGTCCCACACCACACCTCTGGCCCAGGGGTGCAGCTCCTCCTGCCCTATGGCGAGGGGGGAGGGCCGGCGCCGCTCGGCGAGGGTCTCGCCCGCCAGGGCCGCGCGCTGCATCGCGAGCAGGTCGTCCAAGTTGAGCTGTAGCCAGGCGTAAACGCGCTGCCGGGTGTCCTCAGGCATCAGGTCGCCGACGCTGCGAGGGCAGTGACCTTCGACCTCGCGCTGCCGCGGCGGCCGAGGGAGCCAAGGCGTCGAGGCAGGCTCCGGTACGAGCGAGAGCGGTGCTGAGTCGAGCCGCCCGTCGGCGAAGGAGGGCAGATCGGCAAGGAGACCGGGCGGGATCTCACCGGTGTCGACCGGGCGGATGGCCTCACGCCAGCCGCTCAGGAGGGTGTCCCAAGCCGCCTCGCCGAGGGCGCTCATCAGCTCGGAGTCCGCCGACACGAGCTGCGCGAGAGCGCGCCAGGAGGGCGGGCCCAGCCCCGCGCTCAGCGGCGGGCGAGTCAGCAGGTACTCCGGGGGCGTCTTGCCGAAAAGGAAAGAGCGGCCAGCGGCGCGCGCCTGGGCGCCGAAGCAAGAGTCGGCTAGCTGCTGGGTCGGCCCGGCGAAGGTCTCAGCCGAGAGGATCGCTCGCGCCGCAGCGTCTTCAACAGGACAGCCCCGGAGGGCGCAGAGCGTCATCCACATAAAGGCGGCGCCCGCCCGGGACGCTCTGAGGCGGCTCCGGGGGTCGCGGATGACTGCGGCCGGAGCCGGCCGAGCCGCGATGGGGGCAGCGAAGAGGCGGAGGCCGGCCAGGTATTCGCCCACCATGTACGCAAAGCACAGGGCCCCGGCCATCGTTCGCACCAGAGCTTGGATCGCAGTCATGCAGGCGGGTCGGGACTCGCGCAGCGGCATGGAGACACCGTAGACGGAGTATCCATTCACGTGCGCGTACACGAGGGGCTGGCCCACGACGCAGACGAAGATCAGCACTGAGGCGGCCTCGGCGGCGGAGCGGAGGTCGATGGGGGCGAGGACGAGCCCGCCTGGGCCATCAGCATCGGGCCTCGGGCTCATCGGGCGCGGGCCAACCACGTCGGCGAGGGAGTGCCTCATGCCCACCGCCTCCTGTGGGCCGAAAACCGCAGCTTCTTCGCCCGCGGAGTCCCCACCGCGCAGGTCGTCGCCCGCAGCGTCGCGAGCGGCAGGCGGCGGTCCGTGGCCCTGACCGCGGACGGTCTGGTACTTGCGGGACGGGGAGTCCGGGGGCTGCGCATCAGGCGCGGCGTAGGCCGACGGCACGAAGTACTTTTGGGCCAGGAAGGCGGCCCGAAGACGCTCGATCTCCCGTGAGTAGATCGGCGCCGGCTCGTGCACGTGGGGGAGCACCGCGAGCGCGGCGAGCTGCGATGCGGTTCCGGGAAACTCAGTCCAGGCACTCCGGGCCCTGTCGCGCGCATCGGGATTCGCGTATGCGAACTGCGTGCGCTCCGGCTGGGGTCGTGCCCGGAGCCCCCGCCCGTTGGGATCGAAGCAGACCGGTGCGACCCCGCGGACGGCTAGACGGACGAACTTGTCCGTGCGGTCGCCCAGAGCCTCCGTCCGGAACTCATACAGGCGGGTGTGCGCCGGGCGGCACAGGTCGTAGACGATCGTGTCGGGCTGTTCGACCACGACGAGCGGCGCCGGTTGGCAGACGCACCAGAGCACCATCGCGCACCCCCAAAAGGCGCGCCCGTCCTGAAGCTTGAGCGGCAGGCAGCCCACGTCCGCGCGAAGATGCTGGAAGCAGTTCGGGAAGAAGTAGAGCGCCTGCCAGTGCCCGGGGCGGAGGGCAAGGACGTCGCGGACATCACCCTGGTAGTGCAAGCCGCCGTCGAGGCTAGGGCGAAAGTCGACGGAGAGTGCGACGAAGCCGAGCGCTTCGAGCGCGGAGCGGACGGCGCCCGAAAACTCCATGCCGACTAGCACCGTAGGGGGGTCCGGGCCGTCAAGCAGGGCCAGGACCTGAGTCAAGTCAGTGAGGGGAGGATGTCCTCGCTGGCCGCCGCCGCCGCCTCGGACGACCTGTGGCGGCATGCCGGTCACTCCTCTTGAGATGGCGTGCGAGAGGGTGACCTCGTCGCCGTCGAGTGGCGTGCCGTCCCCCCGCCGTCCCACCGCGGCCATGTACTCATCTTGCGGGACCGGGTCGGCGGGTCTGGTCGCGCTCGGGCTGTCGCTCTCCTCAGGGCGGTACTCGGCTGCGTTGTCGAGCCCGTCCTTGACAAGCGGTGACTCCCCGGCGCGGATGGGCCGCGGCCGCCCAGCCAGGAGGGTTGGAGAATTAGGAGGTGGCGTAATCTTCGGCAGGCGAAAACGAGCGAGGAGCGCGGTGTCCTCGGGCGTGGGGGCGCCCGCGTCCCAGCGGGCGAGCGCCTCCTCAGCGGCGCGCTGGCTCACCGTCAGGGCCACGCCCTCAGACGCCTTCCGCCGGAGCATGCTGCGGAGCGCCTCCCCGGAGTTGGACTGGATGGCGCCGCCCGGGTGGGCTCGCTTCGCCGGCGGCCGATGTACGGACTCTCCGCGAGGGGGCCGGCTGGGCGAGTCGGGCGGGCCGGGCTTAGTCAGGGCCGCGGGTAGCGACGAACCCTTTTGCGCGGTCGGCGCGTCCCACTCCCCCGCCTCCGTCGCGGCGGAGTGCGATGCGGCGGGCACGAGCCAGAGGTCGAGGCCTTGGGTCGTGAACCCGGCCGACGCGTCACCCCCAAGTAGGTCGGCTGGAACGGGTGCGGGCGAGTCGACGACGCGAAGGATCGCCGCGTAGTGCTGTTGAACCCAGAGGGCGAGCACGACACGGGCGGTGGCCACGCACGGAGGCGAGGGCCGGATGACGCCGCCCCGTGTCCGTGCGCCGTCGGCGGTCACCGCCCGGTACTCGATTTCAACCTCCTTGAGGTGGGCACACAGCCTCAGGAAAGGCTCGTCGATCCAGGTAGCCGGGCGAGCCATGAGCTCGACCCATGAGTCCGCTGAGGAAGGCAGGCCGCACCTGGCGTGCGCCGGCCAGGCCCGCATCGACACCGTAAGGTGGGTGGCGAGGCTAGCGCCCGCGCCGTCCGCGTCGCCGGCGCCACCGCAGGTGACTTCGGTTAGGGCGAGCGGGGGGCAGGTGGCGAGGCATTGGCGGGCATGCGCGATGACCTCAGCGCGCAGGACGTGTCCGTCCCCGCAGCTGCGGCCGAGCGGCAGCAGAAGGTAGGCGAGGCTATTGGGCCCGCAGCAGCCGCCGCCACCTCGGTCGAAGATGGCCTCGGTCGGTAGCAGTGAGCGCGCGAGGGGGCGCATGGCCGGGTGGAGCATGTCCACGGGGGTGGCGAGGACAGCGTCGCCACGCGGCGTGGGCAGGGCAGCCTCGCCCGCCCTCAGGCCGGCCGTTCGGCGCTGGTCGCGGAGGGTGTCCCGGACGCGCATCAGCGCCCAGCCCAACAGGTTATGGCCCCGCCACGCTGAGGGCAGCGCTCCCGAGCCCCGGGGAGAGCCAGTCCCCCAGACCAGGTCGCGGGGGGCGGCCTCGGCCAGAACGCTCCGGCCGGTGCCCACAAGGCGGTCGCCGAGGGATGGGACGCCGCTGAATTTCGCCTGCAGGACCGCGACCGCCACCTCGCAGACCACTGCGTCCCAAGGGGGCTGGTGCCACGGGGCGACCTGCCGACCCAGTTGTTTGGCCAGGTGCGGGTCGCTTGCGATCGCGACGGCGGAGAAGGTCGAGAGGTCGCCCATCACCGCGGCTTTACACGCCATGATCCCCTTCTCCGCAAACTCCATGGAGAGGGTCGGCGAGCGACCAGAGGCGAGGAAGGCGGCGGAACGGCACCGAGGGGGTACCGTGAAGGGGACAGCCGGGTGGCGGGCGAAGTTGGACAGCCAACCGTGTTCGTTCCTAGGCTCGTAGAAGTCGATCAACGGCACGTCGACGCAGTCCGCAGCGCCGGTCGCCCAAAGGGCAGCGAGGTCAGCTAACCTCACGTGGGGGAGCCGGCCAAGTGCGGCAGCGGCGGCTGAAAGGCCACCCAGGGCTGCGCCCGGGAGGCTCGAGGCTTCGCCCCCCTCGGGGGAGGCCGGGTGGAGCCTGGCGGCGTCGATGCCGGCGCCAACTGCTCCGTCGTTGGCACCGGCCGCTGAAACCGGCAGGGGAGAGGGGGAAAGGGTGCCGGCGGCGCAGGCCCTCACTGCGCCGTCGGCCGGCGAAAACCCTGAACGGCCCCCCTCCCCTTCTGGGCGTCCGCAGAAGGACCCGGGTACTTTGCGTTGTATTCCGCCTGCTCCGTGGGGGTCGCCAAGCGCGAGAAGGTCTTTGCGTCCTGCTCGAAGTCGAAGCCCTTGAGCACGTGCGCCTGCGACGTGAGGCTGGCGTGCTGGGTCCCCTGCATTCCGTGCATGCACAGGGCCTTCCGCTTGTCGTCGCGCTGCCGGCTGAGGATAAGGCCGAAGCACTTTTCCTCGGGCCGCTCACCCTTGGAGAGGGCGAGGGCTCTGGTGCGCCAGACGCGGCCCCCGACCTGTATCTGGCCGCCAGCGCCGCTACGGACGAGCACGCCCCGCGTGCCAGGCGGCAGCTCAGCGCCGGCGTGTAGTGCAAGCGCCTCGTCGCCACGGAGGAGCGGGGGGCCCTCGCCAGGTACCCCGGGAGCGGGTGCGGGGAGGCACAGCTGCTCTTCCGAGTCGCCCGCTCGGAGTCGCTTGTATCGCTGCGGGCGCGCGGAGCGCAGAGGGACTTGGTTCGCTCCCGACAGCTGCACCGTTGCGCGCTCGCCGCGCTGGAGCATCGACGGCTTGTCCCGCTCGTCGTCGATGCCCTTCTGCAGCTTGAGGGACCGGGCCCTCAGCAGCTTGATGGGGGCGCAGTCCTCAGGCAGCAGGGCCCCGAGGGGGGGCTGCGGCGCCCCGCCAGCGAGCCCGATGCGCAGCTTGTGGGACTGCGCGGCCAGGGCAAGGGCCTGGCGAGCGCAGATGTCGCAGTCGTCGACCCATCGGACGGCCATGTCCGTGGTGGGCAGGTCGGGCGCCTTCTCCAGGTAGAAGATGATGAGATGGACGAAGGACTGGAAGGAGTGCCCGCGCTCGACGGCAGCCGGGTACCCTAGCGCGCTGAAGAGGCGCTGGCCAAAGTCGGCAAGCCTCCGGAGAGAGGCTGGGTCGCAGTACCAATCTTCCGGCTTGGGCGGCAGGTAGGTCGCAGTCTGGCGGCGGGACAGGTAGTAGCACAGGCCGGGAGTGGTGGACGTACCGTACCAGTCCATCGTGGCCCAGTCGCCCGCGAGGAAGGATTTGAGGAACGCAGAGTCGCGGCCCGCCTCGCCCGTGATACTCCAATCCTCGAGGCCCCGCGGAATGGTGCCGTCCGGCTCCGTGGCGACAGCCAGGGTGAACCACTCGGACAGGAACGGGAGGAGCGAGAGGATCACGGACAGCGTCGCGTCGCGCCGGCAAAGCGGCGAATCCTTTTCCCCGTTCGTGAGGATGCGGCGAGGGAGGTGGAGCTCCGGCTGCAGGGCGAGGTCGAGGACAGCAAGGCGATCCTCGCGGCTGTCGGCCTGCATGTTGGACGCCGCTTCGCGAAGGGCGATGTACTCCGTCATGAGAGTCTCGGCCTCGAAGGCAGCGGTGGCGGCGCCCGTGCCAGAGGACGGTCCCGCGCCACCGGCCCCGCTCCCCGCGGCGCCCGCGGATCCCGTCACGGTGGAGTGGCGCCGAAGCTCGGCGAGGTTCGCCTCGGCGTCCCCCCCCGGGACTTGCGCCTCCAGCAGAGCCAGCTTCGACAGCAGGGCCTGCTCGACGCGCGAGGCGGACACGTGGAAGGGGATGCGCCTGCCAGACCCGCTCCCTGGCAGGAGGAGGGCAATGAGGCTGCCGACCCTCTCAAGCGCCTCCTCCCCCGAGGGCGGTGGGGAAAGGAAATGCTTGAAGAGATTCGGGTACCAGGGGGCTGCATTGCGGAAGCGGCGCTCCTCGACGCGCTGCGCCGCCTCCCCGCCCTCGCGGTATTCGAGCGCGTCGCGAAGGCCGTTTAGGCGGAGGCGGGGCGCGAGAGGGTCATCGCGCAGCGCCACAGGCAGCCCATCGCTGAGCTCATGCAGGTACTCCCCCAGGTGCTGCACCAGGACGGGGTTCTCCAAGCTCAGAGAGAAGCGCGTCGCGATGGCCTGGCGGAGGAGACGTCCGGCTGCACGGACGTCCCCGCTAGCCCGATTGCGCTCGTCCTGCCGGTGGCAAGCCCCGAGCAGTCGCAGGACGGAGGCGAGGCGCTTCCACGGGAGGGTCGCGCTCGGGTCTTCCAGCAGCCCCACGGTGGCGTGCAAGAAGAAGTCGGCCTCGTCGTGCAGGGCCGAGCGTGCCTGCACCGCCGCTCGCGAAGGGCGCGCAGGGGCGGAGCCCCGCCCGCCCGAGGCGCGGCGCGCCGGCACCGCCGCCTGGCCTGCGACGGCGGCTTGGGGGGCGGTACCCTCCACCGGGAGAAGGTCGCCCACGCCAATCTCAAAGGGGGAGAGGTCGGCGATTTCGAGCGCGGCGAGCGCCTCCAAAAGGTGGTCGCTCGAGGCGAGGGGGGCTTCGAAGAGGCCCGCCTCACCGAGGGCCGTCAGCACTCGCGACCACGTCGCGCCGGTCAGCGCAAACGTAAGCGGGCAAAGAGCGAGCAGTGTCGGGTGGAGCGGGAGTTGCGGCCCCGCGGCGCCCAAGTGGCAGCGCGCGAGGAGGGGGGCCGCGTCGGCGCAAGAGGCCGCCTTGCGCGGCGCCCCATCGGAGCTGGGGGTGGTCGCGGTCCACCCCAAGAAGCCAACAGCTTCAAGCAGCGGGGAGCTGTCGGGAACCAGCAGAAGCATGGCGGGCCCTGTCGGGTCCACCTCGGCGTCAAAGGAGTCGGCCATCGTGGCCTTCGGAGGGGCGCGAAGGGCGACTCCGAGTGCGCCTCAGTTCCTCCTTCTCACCTCCCCAGTTCGACGAGGAGAGAGAGGAGGTACTGGCGACTGACGTCAGATCTGTGCTTCTGACCGACCTACCTTCTGAGGTCTTCTGAGGTGCCCACCTTTCATTGTCGCCAACCAGATTCCGATCTCGTCGCCAGACTCCGATTTCTCTTTGTCGGGCCCTGTGCCGCTCGCTCGTCCGCCCAAGTGACTTGGACGCGCGGTCGAGGGCACCCCACCGTTCCTGGGGCGCGCTGGCGCTGGCCAGCGATCGCTCCCCCACCCATCCACCCTTTTTTCTTTGAGGCTGTCGCTCCGAGAAAACTCGTCTCGCAGCTGCGAGAAGTTATCTTCTCGGGTCCGTTGGCCTCTTTTGTAGGGAAGAATTTTGATATCCGTCAAGACGCCTGCTGGGGGCAGCTTCGCGATGAAGCCGTCTGCTCCCCCAGCAAGGCACACACTAGACAGATAGGAGGAGAAAGGGGATGGTGGTGGGTTCGACGAGGAGAGAGAGAAGGTACTGGCGACTGACGTCAGATCTGTGCTTCTGACCGAGGGTGCCTAACCATGAATACAAGGCGGTTTGAAGATTTGTTTTATCGTTTTTCACTGCGCCCTTCGCTGTTCATTTGCGAGAGATTCTCCCGCCATTCTCTCGCCATTCTCTCGCCATTCTCTCGCCATTCTTCCTCCGTTCAGATGTAATTCGCCCGCTTTTCAAATACATTTTGTGGCGCTTTCAAGAGATTTTTACCGCAAATTTAGTGCTCTTCATGGCAGTTTAAGGCAAGCATGCCTTATCCTGGCTGGGTCCGGCGTGGTCGGGAGCCCTCGACTCCTCGGCGAGCTCTTTCCTGCCTCAATGACATTGCAACAATGAACGCGTCTTACTTAGCCCTTAGCTGTCTAGAGCACGTCTTGCTACTATGCACCACAACAAAACCGGATCGTGAATTCTCTTCCGCGGTTCGTGCCCATACGGTTTCGCGCGCATGCTTCACAAGCATTCAACAGCAGCTACTGGCCGGAGCGTCGGGCCTTGACGTAACTTTGCTGCACAAAGCACTCGTTGAGTTGAGCGATACAGAGGGCGATGACGGATCTCCCCCCATCCGCAGTCCTGCTTTTCAGAAGGCCACCCAAGCTGCAAGGGTGGCCCTTGCAGCTGCAGCCCCAACGCCTGCAGAGGGGTTCACAGCCAGCGCCGTCTTTGGGTCAAGCCATCACCTGGAGCGGGTGTTGTTGCAGGCAGCTGTACTACCTTGGCTACAACGTGAAGTCTGGCGGCTGATTTATGATCTTTTCTGCCTTGGATGCTTGCTGCTTCTCTTGGTGGCTGGGCGTGCAAGCCTCGTGAACAACAAGGGTGGAGTCATGGCGGTGCGCGCCTGCGCCTTGATTAGCTGTGCCCTCCTGCAGGCTTGGACCTCCTCGCTACTGACTTGGCACTCCCTCACCAACCATGTATCCCTCTCACTCTTGGAGCTGGCGGCGGTGCATGCCGCAAGCCGTCTGTCTGGGCTGCAGTTGCACTTAGTCCAGGCGGCCTGGCAAGCTGTGCTGTTGCACTCTTCGCAGCACTCGGAGCTGCTCGGCATTGATTCCCTCATCATGAAATGTGGGATCTGTGGAAGCCAGATCATGGTCCTTATCCTAGCCCGCGACACTACTCACTGGGCGGTGCGGGTGCTTAGCAGCAGCAGTGTTCCTGCCCACCTGCCCATAAATTGGCTTGAAGGGGCTTGAATTTAGCGTCGGTGCGGTAACTTCAAGGCAAACCGTGTCGCCGAAGCGCGGAAAACATGTTCATGAAACGCGGTTAAACGTTGTGTAAATGTGTCTTGAATGGCGGCTGAAAGGCGGGGGAAGAGCGGGTGAAGGGCGGGCGAAAGGAGGGAAAATGACGGCTGAAAGGAGGGGAAATGACGGCTGAATCGCTCACGAATCGAACACGAAGCAACGTAAGAAGACATTCGAATAAGCGGTAAGATCGGCGCTAAACAGGCGCTAAACGCATATTAAATTAATTTCTAGGGCGGTAAATTCACGCTTAGGCATCCCTCGGTGG
>OJBZ01000762.1_pt1 | contig 14732 bp, 20 predicted proteins | sample 1591671 | NCBI WGS metagenome assembly OJBZ01 (sample SAMN05416850, study PRJEB24817) | seawater metagenome | isolation source: Sea water | place: Canada:Atlantic | collected 2013-07
ATGCGCTGTATTGCGACGGCGACACGCTGCGCCGCCGTGCTGCGCGCACTGTGCTCGATATCCTGTTCCACCGTCTGACGACATGGCTGGCCCCTGTGCTGGTGTTCACCATGGAAGAAGTCTGGCTTGAACGGTTCCCCGGCGATGAAAGCTCGGTCCACCTGACGGACATCCCTGAAACGCCCAAAGCGTGGCTGGATGCTGATCTGGCGGCGAAGTGGGCCAAAGTGCGTGCCGCACGGCGGGTCGTGACGTCTGCGTTGGAAGTGCAGCGGGTCGAGAAGGTCATCGGTGCCTCGCTCGAGGCAGCGCCAATGGTGTTTGTCGCAGATGATGCGCAGCGTGCGGCGCTTGAGAGTGTCGCGTTCGAGGATGTCTGCATCACGTCAGCCATTGCGATCACCGGCGATGACGCTCCGGCAGAGGCATTCCGCATGCCCGAGACCGACGGCGTTGCTGTCGTGTTCGAGAAAGCGGCGGGCGAGAAATGCGCACGCTGCTGGAAGGTGCTGCCCGACGTTGGCACACACGATCACGCGGGCGTTTGTGCCCGTTGTGACGAAGCCGTGTCCTAAAATGGCGCTGCGCCGCTTTATCCGGAGTTTCGGGTGAAGCGGCGCAGTATCCCCACGCGGTTTGGTACCTTGGTCGTAACCGAGGATGCAGGCGCGATCACCCACCTGCAGTGGGGGCAGGGTTCCTTACATGATGACGCTGGCCGCGTGCTGGATGACGCAGAGGCGCAGCTGCGTGCCTATGATGCGGGGCGGCTGACGCAGTTCACCCTGCCGTTGCGAATTGGCGGAAGTGCCACACTGCAGGCGGTCTGCGCCGAGATGTCGGCGATCCCTTTTGGGGATACTGTGACCTACGGCGACATTGCCACAAAGCTGGCGATTCCTGCGCAGGTCGTGGGACAGGCGTGCGGGCACAATCCGATTCCCGTCATTGTGCCGTGCCATCGCGTGATGGGGGCAAAGGGGCTGACCGGATATTCGGGGGACGGCGGCGTAGAAACGAAAGTCGCCCTGCTGCGCCATGAAGGGGCCGCAGGGCTGCTGATCTAGATTTTAAAGTTATGTGCCGTAACGTTGATCGTGGCGCGTCGGTTCAGGCCTTGCGATCGTACAGGTATTGCTGCGCCACGCCGGCAAACATTAGGTATAGACTGGTGATGACCAGACCCCAATGTGCCCAGCTTTGCGGGTGGAAATCGACCCAAGCGGCCCATCCTGCAAAGAAGGTCCAGGCCAGCGCCATCGGCAATGTAACCGCGCGCCAACGCTCTGTCCGAACAGGGTGCACGAACTTGAGCGGGGCGAACATGGTCGCCGCCAGAACCGTCACCAGCACCAGCGATACCCACCACGGCGGCGACAGGGCAAACAGCACCAACACCAGCATGTTCCAGCACCCCGGAAAGCCCCAAAAGGAATTATCCTTTGTTTTCATACGTGTATCGCAGAAGTACATGGCGCTGGCAAAGGTGACGATGATGATCATGACCCAACCGCTCCACCCGTCCATGAGGCCGGATTGGAACAACGCAAAGGCGGGAATAAAAACATAGGTCAGGTAGTCAATGATCAGATCAAGCAGGACGCCATCAAACTCGGGCGCGTTGGTCTTTACATTATATTTACGCGCCAGTGGCCCGTCGATCCCGTCTACGAAAAACGCCACCACCAGCCAGAGGAACATCATGTCCCAACGTTCTTCGGCGGCGGCGAGCATGGCGAGCATGGCGAAAATCGCACCCGTTGCAGTAAACAGATGGACAAGAAGGGCGCGGGAATGAATGTTCATGCGCGACAGATGGCAAATCTTTTCGACGGATGCAAAAGGAAAAGCGTGCGATGGCGTGCAGGCTTGGGTTGACCCCGCTCTCGATTCCGCCTAAAGCCAGCAAACCAATTTCAGGGTTTGCCGTAGCGCGGCCCATATGGGTATTGCTCCGGATCGCCGGAAAATGCCCCGCAGCAAAAGGATAGACCCATGTCGCGCGTTTGCGAATTGACCGGAAAAGGCCCGATGACGGGCAACAACGTAAGCCACGCCAAGAACCGCACACGTCGCCGGTTCTTGCCAAACCTGAACGATGTTACCCTGCAGTCCGAAGCACTGGGCCGTGGTTTCAAGTTCCGCATCTCGGCAGCTGCTCTGCGCACTGTTGACCACCGCGGTGGTTTGGACAAGTTCATGGCGAAGGCAAAGGACACCGAGCTGTCCGTCAGCGCGTTGAAAGTTAAGAAAGCAATTGCAAAGTCCAGCGCTACAGCCGAAGCGCTGTCGTAAGACTTTCCAATCGTTACGATGTTGCAGCCCTGGCCCTTGGCCGGGGCTGCGTCGTTTTGGGCAGGTGCATTGTCACCAGCTTTGGCTAGGGTGCGGCCTATGACCCTGCGTTCCTTATCAGCTTTGGTACTTGCGTTGATGCTTGCCCTGACAGGGCAAAGCATGGCCGTTGCACGTGGCGCGTCTGCTGCGATGGGTCAGATGGTGCTGTGTACCGGTGCAGGCCCTGTGGCGATCTATGTAGATGCACAGGGCAAGCCCACGTCGGCCCCGCATATATGTCCCGATTCGGCGCTCAACGTTGCGATGACAGATGCCGTGGCTCTGGTTGCTGCACCGATGCGGATCGTGGTTTTTGTTGCACCATCGTTGTATTTCCCGACAGCTGATGTGCCGCGCCGCAAAATGCGCCACGACCCTAGAGCACCGCCTGTCGCTGCCTGACGTACGACTTTCACAGACATTTTGAATATGACGACAGGATATACCAATGACACCTGCTTTGCTGACCCGCGCCGTTTGCGCACTGTTTCTCTTTTCTGCCCCCCTCGCTGCCGAAGGTATCATGGTGGATGACGCCTACATCCGCAGCTCGACCGCGAAATCTACCTCCGGTGCGGCATTTATGGTGGTGATGAACCACTCCGGTGCGGATGACCGTTTGATCGGTGCGTCTTCCGACGTGGCCGATAAGGTCGAGCTGCATTCGCACCGTTCTGACGATAATGGCATCATGCGCATGGGCGAGATCGAAGGCGGCGTGGCCATCGCCGCGGATGAAATGCACGCCTTTAAACGCGGCGGCGATCACCTGATGTTCATGGGGCTGAAAGAGTCGCTTGTAGAAGGGGCGATGGTTCCCGTCACGCTGGAGTTCGAAAAAGCCGGTGCGGTCGAGATCGAGGTGATGGTCGATCAGGACCGCAAGCCGAACCACGGCAAGATGAAGCATGACAAGATGAAGCACGACAAGATCGAGCACGGTGACATGAAGCACGACCACGGTGATATGGATCACGCCGGTCACGAGATGCCGAAAGACTAACGTCTTTTCCAAACACGAATGGCGGCGGCCCGGCGTTTGTTAGAACGTGGGCCGCTGTTCTGCGGGGGTGCCCAGCAATTCCTCTACCCAGTCGGTGACCACACGTGTCGCGGGGCCGGTGCGATGTTCGGCAAACTGGTTTCCGACGGCAGAGCGTTCGAGGTTCATCTCTACCGTGTGGGCCCCGTTGCGGCGGGCCTCTGCGACGAAACCGGCGGCGGGGTAGACGTTGCCCGATGTACCGATGGCCGCGAAAATATCGGCTTCGGCCAAATGATCAAAAATCGCATCCATGTCATAGGGCATTTCGCCGAACCACACGATGTCAGGTCGCGCGGCGGGGGCTTGGCAGGCGGGGCAGGGATCGCCGACAGCCATCACCTTAGGCGCGGACCAACGGTGATCGCAGCTGGCGCAGAGCGCCGAGTTCAGCGCGCCGTGCATATGGATCACCTGCGCGCCGCCCTGTTCATGCAGGTCATCGACGTTTTGGGTCACAATGACGACCTGACCCGCATAGTGCTGCTGCAGCTTGGCCAGCGCCTGGTGCGCCGCATTAGGCGATACCTCTGCCGCCTGCTTGCGACGACCGTTATAAAAATCGACGACCAGTTGAGGATCACGGGCAAAGCCTTCGGGTGTGGCGACGTCCTCGACGCGGTGCTGCGCCCATAGCCCATCTTCGGCGCGGAAGGTATCAATGCCGCTTTCCGCAGAAATGCCTGCGCCTGTCAGAATAACGATCTTGCTCATGTCAGCCCCTCTTTCTTGCGCCCGAGTGAAACAGTCCCGCACGTCTTGCGCAAGCGGTCAGCCCGCGAGCGTCTCGAAACTGGGGGCGAGCCACGGCAATTGCGCGACCGTCGGCGCGATCATATGCGACCGGAGCAGTTGGCGCATCGTATCAGCGATATTCTGCGGCACCGGTCCCGTCCAATCCGACCCTGCGAACAGGGAAATCTGACGCGACAGCCCCGGTACGGGCAGGGGATGCACCGCGAGCTGTTGGTGGAACCGCTCTGCACGACAATAACCGAAGGGCGTCGTGATCGCCCAGCCAATCCCCCGTGCCACCATCGCCATCAAGGCAAGGTGGCTGCCGATTTCGAACTGCGAATGCAGCGTGATATTACTGCGCGTGAGGTGGTTGGTGATCTGGTCGGCAATCAGTTGGTCGGTGGCGTATTTCACGAACGGCAAAGTCGATCGCCCCGCCATTAGGTCCGCGCTGATACCCTCAAAACCGGCAGGGGTCACGATCACGAATGGGTCGCGTGCCAGCGGAATTTCGATGAGCCCGCTTTTGGCATCCCCGCTGGTGGCGGCGATAGCAATGTGAAGGGATTTGTCCTGAACCGCCTGGATCAACCCCTTGCTGCCGTCGGTGACCATCCGGAAGCGGCAGCCTGCCATGCTGTCGGCCAGAAGCGTTGCGAGGCGGGGGGTCAGGTCATTGTCAAAATCGTCGATCACCCCGAGGCTCAGGTCGCTGAGGTTTGCAAGGTCCATCACCGTCAGTTCGGATTGCGCCAAGCGGATATGAGCAAGCGCTGCACCGCTGTGACGCAGAAAGCTTTCGCCCGCAGCGGTCAGTTTCATCGGGCGCGTACTGTGATCGACAAGCGCTGCACCCATAGCGGCTTCGAGGTTGCTGATCTGTTGGCTGACGGCGGGTTGGCTTAACCCTGTCAGCGCGGCGGCCTGCGCAACAGATCCACGGCTGGCCAATGCCTCGAACACCTCAATGCCGCGTAGGGTGATGCCCTTTTTGATCATGATGTCCCGCCCTTGGTCCTTTCGGATTTAGTGAAGCATGACCAATATTTTGGCAAGGTTCGTGCGTATTTCTAAGCATTGGTTTCACAAAACTGAAATGAACTGCGGAAAACACGCGTTCCCCTTGAAGCTGCCCCGTGCGCAGCGCACCATATGGCTCATCACGCACCGGAGGCTTTCATGAAAATCGCAACAGCCGCATACCCGCTGGACGTCTTGTCCAGCTGGGCGCACTACGAAGACAAATTGGCAGGCTGGGTGGCAACTGCGGCGGCCAGTGGGGCAGAACTGCTGGTGTTCCCCGAATATGGCGCGATGGAACTGGCCACGCTCGCGGGGCTGGATGTAGCTGGCAATCTGGAGGCGTCACTGTTCGCTGTATCTGACCGGCTGGCGGATGCAGATGCGACACATCAGAAACTTGCAGCTGAATATGGCGTGTATATCGTCGCAGCGTCCGGACCTGCGGTCACCGATGCAGCCCCCCGTCCGGTAAACCGCGCCCGCCTGATCACGCCTTCGGGGCAAATCGGTGTGCAGGACAAACAGATCATGACCCGATTCGAACGCGAGGTCTGGGGCGTGGTCGGTGGAGAGCCTTTGCGCATCTTCGAGACGGCATTGGGCAAGATCAGCATCCTGATCTGCTATGATAGCGAATTCCCTTTGCTGGGTCGCGCCTTGGCAGATTGCGACATCATCGCCGTCCCTAGTGTGACCGAAGCCTTGGCAGGCTACTGGCGCGTCCGCATTGGATCCATGGCGCGCGCGCTGGAGAATCAATGCGTTACGGCCATGTCATCCTGCGTCGGGCCTGCGGATTGGTCCGACGCGCTTGGTGATTCTTATGGGGCAGGCGGCATATTCTGTCCGCCGGATGTGGGCTTTCCGTCCACCGGCGTCCTTGCCGCCGCAGAGATCAACGTGCCCGGCTGGACCTTTGCCGAGGTCGACATCGCACAGATCAGCCGTGTGCGTGCAGATGGGGTGGTTTTGAACCGAAACCACTGGGAGGACCAGTTCGGGCGTGACGCAACGGCCATAAACGTGCCTTTGATGTGAATACCCCTTGAAAAAAGGGAAAATTGCGCCCATTTAAGCCTGCGTCCTGAAATTGCAGGACAAAGTGTTCAAGGAGAGACCATGGCCAAGGAAGACACGCTCGAATTCCCCGGTATCGTGAAAGAACTTCTGCCGAACGCGACGTTCCGGGTCGAGCTTGAAAACGGCCATGAGATCATCGCGCATACGGCAGGCAAGATGCGTAAGAACCGCATCCGTGTTCTGGCTGGCGATAAGGTACAGGTGGAAATGACCCCCTATGATCTGAGCAAAGGCCGGATCAATTACCGCTTTAAATAAACCGCTTATCCGAAAATCACCTCGTGGTTTTCGGGCAGCGATCTAGGATCCCATATGAGTTTTATCCTCGGATCAGGAAGCCCGCGCCGCAAGGAATTGCTGGCGCAAATTGGCGTTGTCCCAGACGATATTCGCGCTCCCGATATAGACGAAACCCCGCTGGCTGCCGAACTGCCGCGCCCCTATTGCGCGCGCATGGCCAGTGAAAAGGCCGCCGCTGTGCAGGCCGGGGGGGATGATATCGTGCTCTGTGCCGATACAACCGTCGCTGTCGGCCGCCGTATCTTAGGCAAACCCGAAGACGAGGCCGAGGCGATCCGCTTTTTACGTCTCATGTCGGGGCGTCGTCACAAAGTTATCACGGCAGTCGCGGTCAAGCGCGGTGACAAGCTATGGCAGCGTGATGTGGTCAGCACCGTCCGCATGAAACGCCTGTCGGATGTTGAAATCTCGGCTTATCTGGCAACAGGTGACTGGCAGGGTAAGGCCGGCGGCTATGGCATCCAAGGACCGGCTGGCGCATTGATCCCCTGGATCAGCGGATCGTTCACCGGCATCGTCGGCCTGCCATTGGCCGAAACCGCAAACCTGCTGCGTGCTGCAGGATATGTTTTCGCAGGAGAGACCTCATGAAGGGCCGTACGATCGTTCTGGACCATTTTGGCGACACCGAAGCCGCCGCGCTGATCGTGGACGGCAAGCTGGATGATCTTTTGATCGACAGTGACGGGCCGCGCCCCGGCACGATCTACCGCGCCATTGCGGACCGTCCGGTCAAAGGGCAGGGGGGGATGTTCCTCAAGACGCCTGATGGCTCTGCGTTCTTGCGCCAGATTAAGGGGCTGGCACCCGGACAGCCAATTCTCGTGCAGGTTTCGGGCTATGCCGAACCGGGAAAAGCCATTCCGGTGACGCAAAAGCTATTGTTCAAAAGCCGCTATGCTATCGTGACCCCCGGCGCGCCCGGCACCAATATCTCGCGCAGCATTCGGGACGAGGAAGAACGTGACCGGCTGCTCGAGATCGCCCATGAGGCCGCAGATGGGGCCACGCACGGGCTGATTCTGCGGTCCTCTTGCGCTGGTGCCGATGCGGATGACATCGCTGATGATATCGACGCGATGCTGACGCTGGCTGACAAGGTGCTTGATGACCCGTCCACCGAGATGGAGTTGTTGTCCGAAGGCGACGGCCCACACATTTTAGCGTGGCGCGACTGGGTAGAGCCGGCAGACATTGTGACCGATCCCGGCGGGTTCGAGACCCATGGCGTTTTGGATACCGTCGATAGTCTTTCGCAGCCGCGCGTCGCTCTTGACGGCGGTGCCTCCATGTTCGTTGAACCCACACGCGCCTTGGTCGCCGTTGACGTGAACACCGGTGCGGATGTGTCGCTCGCCGCTGGTATCAAGGCCAACATGGCCTGCGCCCGCGCCGTGCCCCGTGCCTTGCGTCTGCGCGGTCTGGGGGGGCAGATCACGCTGGATCTTGCACCCATGCCCAAGAAAGACCGCCGCCCGTTCGAGACGGCCTTGCGTCAGGCGTTTCGCGCTGATGACGTGGAAACCACTTTGGTGGGTTGGACACCGCTTGGGCACTATGAGCTGCAGCGCAAACGCGCCCGTATGCCCCTGGCAGAGGTGCTAAAGTGACCTGCCCGATCTGTAATGGCGAAACCTCCCTCAAGTATCGTCCCTTCTGTTCGGGGCGCTGCGCGGACGTGGATTTGGCAAAGTGGCTAAACGGCAGCTACGCCGCGCCAAGCCGCGATCCCGAGGATGTCGAGGCCGCAATCGAGGCCAGCGAGGCCGCTTTGAACGCTCCGGACAAGCCACATTAGAACTTTCCGAAAAAACCTTTGCCAAACATGGCGAAAGCCTCTGGACACCCCCGCCGCAAAATCCTAGAACGCGCACACCCGACCACTACGGTGGTCTCCGGTGCCCGGGTAGCTCAGGGGTAGAGCAGTGGATTGAAAATCCTCGTGTCGGTGGTTCGATTCCGCCCCTGGGCACCATTTAAAGTATTTAAATTCAAGGATTTAGATGCTTATCCAACTTTTTCATCTTTTTAGTTTTCCTGTGGGACTGCCACAGGACTGCGATCAGGTTATGGGCGTTGAGATAGTGTGTCCAGCCTAAGATTCATCATATCATCTACGCTGTGTTGTATCCTACGGTTGGATATCTTCTGAAAGTGTCGGTACCGCGTCTTTCGAGTTGAAAGCCGAATCAAAGCTCTCATATCTTTGGACGGGTGGTGTGCTTTTTGTACGGTGCAGAGGGTGTTCGGGAAAATTCGGGTGAATGGATGCGGTTAACCGATAGTTGCAACAAGGAAAATATATCGCGGCTATTTGGATTTTTGAAAATGGCCAATCTTATAATCGTGGCCGATGCCGCGATTATAACCAAGGAGCCAAAATGAAAATTTCGATAAACTCGCAACCCAAAGATACTTTTGTCGACATCAAAACTGTTTGCCTAACGCTCTGTCGTTCGCGTGCGAGTATTTACCGCGACATACAGCGTGGTGATTTCCCAGCGCCTTACAAGCTTGGAGGTTCTTCGCGCTGGCGGATGTCTGACCTCAATATGATCGTTTGTTCACAAGTGGGGGGGTAAAGCTACCGCATTCCAGTCAGGGTTGACATGGCGCTCCCTGCCGTCTCTGTGGCTCTCTGTGGCTCTCTGTGGCTCTCTGTGGCTCTCTGTGGCTCTCTGTCGGCATAGCGAAGTGTGCCGCAGTGCTCTGACAAGCTGCAAGCCCCATCTGTGGCTGCCGCCAACCTATGTCGAGAGCCACTTAATCCTTAGCGCGGTTAATTTTGCGCGAACCGTCTACAAAGCTTTTTCGATCTCTATGATAGTGTGGAACACCTTACGTTTCCAATACTACGCTCTACCTTCGTGAGCTATGTCAGATCTTCAAGTCTTCCACGAAGGCGAACGACGGCTTGATTGTAAGTTGGGCGACAAGCAAGCCGTGCGTGAACTAATGGGATACGAAATTTCTGAGAGAGTGCCAAAACTGTACCTTCGTCCGCCGCTGTCTCTAAGTAATCCTGTCGAAATTCTACCGGAAATAGGGTTTCTAACGCTAATAGTTCAGCCTCTTGCTCACGATTGAGGGGCGAGAAGTCACCTGTTAGCGCGGTGGTATCGGCTGCGAGCAATTCAAGCAGCTTTGTCAGAGAATCTAAGGTTGCAACTCGATCCGCAACATTGCGGTCAATCATGCAGTGGTACATCTCCTTGCAAACGCCGAAGCGTCGCCAGCAGTAGTTGTGATTCTTCGCGTAATATATATTTGCTTGGTCGAGTATGCCGCTATACGCACCAGTCTCGCCTCGAAATTTTTGTACTTTTGCAACGATGTGCTTCGTCTCAATATCGGCCTCGAATATTGAGATTTTGTCAACTACGCCACGCTCTTCAATATACGGGTGAAGTAGTGAGGTTTTTACAGGCGGTTCGCTACCCGACAAATCCATTCCGTGGGTTTTGTGATAATCTTTTAAAATATTACCTACATTTTCGAGCATCGTTACTTCCATTAAAAAGGGAGGCCAGAAGGCCTCCCTATATTATTGCGGTACGATGTAAAAGGTGGGACGTCTGTGAATATTAATCCACACCATCCACTTTTACCACATTTCCTGCGTCGATAGCGGTTTGGAACGCCAGTGCGTCGTCCATTAGCGCCTCAGGAGTAATGTCGCCCTCGCGTCGAACAAAAAACTTGATGTCGGCAAGACCTCCATCAAATGCTTTTTGAAAGCGCTCATCAAATGTCATATCAGTCATTTCGCTCTCCACCTTTCATATTGCCCTTAGGGCCCTTGTTTTAATCCACAGAGCAATCGCTTGCTCCTCATAGCTCATGCTGGGATATTTGGATCCCAGATGCAGTGCTTTTGAGGCGATTTTATGACACGCGCTGCATTCAAGTCTTCACCTGCAACAGCTGATCTGGCGCAATGGGCCAGTCTCTCGTGCCTTTTAGGGCCCCTTATTAGTACTCCTACGAGGGGGTCAAGGTTCAAACTTAAAACTAAGTCAAGGCCTCGACGCCTCATTCTTACGTTCAACCCATACACTTATTAAGATGGTGCGCGCAACTACTTGACACGGGTTTGTGCGGCCAGTGAGGCCAAAGTGGCTGATTCTTTTGCGCAAGTGTTAAGGTCAACACGACTTCTCTATTGACACATATAATGCACAGTTGACCCCTTTCAAGATTGACATCTAACAGCAAGGTGTTGACCGAGTGTGAACGCGCATACTCGATGCAGGAAAAATGTGGCGTCATAAAAATGAACCTCAGAGAGCTTTTTGCATAGTTGGCCGCGTTGATGAAAACGCCTTTCTGATCAGGGCAGGAAAACGTGAGGCTGTGGCTGGAACTACTGCATTTTATACAGTGTGTTAACGTCTCAGTAGGCTTGCTCGCAGGGTGGAGACTTCACACTCTTGCTACGTTGAAGGGGGGGGGGCGATTTGGTCTGATTGGTCTGATTGGTCTGAGTGTGGGCGGGATTGTACGCCTAATGTCCGAAGCCGTGTCCGCAAAGTGTCTCGCATAAAAATTAGCTCACGATATACCCGCCGAATGCTACGCCTACGACGAAGAGCGCCAACAAACCTAAGGGAATAAAGCGGGTGGGGGGCTGATCGTCCTCCGACAGTTGGTTCAGGACCACTTTTGACTGGACCATCTGTTGAGCTTGTTGATCTTCCAATTTGTTCACGGCTATCGTCAGCCCTTTCATTATGGAGGAATGGCGGTTCATCTCCTGTAAAAGCGTGGTCATTCCCGCGACCGCGTTTTCGCTGTTGAGTGATGCCGCCGCCGCACTTCGCCTTGTGGTCTCCATTGCCTGTTCCCAGTCGAACGGATTCTGCATTTTTTTCCTCCTTTTTGAGTTCATTGAGTTCTCGTATAATTTCGTTCGCGGCTGATCGTGAATGGCCTTGATCGATATGCGCCCACTCGGGATTGCTGAGCTGCTTAAACTTGATTGATGCCGCTCTGGCAGCTGCCCCCACGTGGATCGTAGGGATCTTGTCGATATCACGATCGGCAAACGACAGATGGGATATTTCAGAGTTCGCCCCAAACCCCCATTGTCGCATCTTATAATTGTGCAGTTCAGCCCAGGATTGCGCCGTATTTGTTATTGCATGCTTTCTGGCCATCCCCAGTGTGCTTTTGGGTCGACCACGGCCACCTGTTTTCTGCTGAACATCAAAAAACACGAAGTGCGCATGAGGGTTATTTACGTCGTTACCTTTTTGATCGTGTATCGCCGCTATATAACCGGCGATACCTTGACTAAAACGTTCGGCAAACGAACGGGTGAGCTCTTCACGCTGTTTTCGCGTAGCCTCTACCGGCAAAGCGATCACAAACCGCTCACAGACCCGTCCCTTGCGCTTATAAGCATCATCCTCCGCCCTCATTGCAGCCTCAGTAGCTGAACCACCTGCAAGCCTCGCTTGAAGCACGATACGTGCGGCTTGTGGGCGTGCAATGTATCGAATGTGCGCTGTCGTCTGACCTCGCTTTGCAATCCTGCGTTCATCTGTCCTTTTCTCAGAGAAGGTTTTCACCGAATGCCTGAAAGAAAAAAGTGCCATCTTTACTGTGAGGGTGGTGTGGATAAAATTGCGAAGCTTTTTATCCGATGTGCGCCTTCCCTATCTCCTTTGAAACAGAGTTAGGGAGAACGTCATGAAAAGTGAAAAGGATGGCATTTTATATGAGAAGAGATTGCATTCTGAGCGAATATTAATATCCATATCTATCTACATGCGGTCCCATCTTTTTAGATCATACCAAGTAAAAGATTTGTCGGCATTTCAGCGGGAGATTTTGGCCAATGAAATCATGAATGTTTTTGAAGATCGGTTTTTACAGATGCGTGCTGAATCGCCCCCAAGGGGGGGCGATTAGTTTGGCTATCGTCGGTACGTAGATTTGTCTTTTGATCTTAATGTAGCGAGGATGGAGGCACCGGCGGTATTTCAACAGCGGACGCTGACTGTTTGGATAGGGAAAAAAGACCCTCATCGTTTCTTTGTAGTGATCCAGATTTTTCAAGCGTTGTTAGTGCACGGCCGATCGCCTTTCGAAGCGCGTCGGGGTTGTCTTTTATGCTGTTGAAGGGTCCGCCCACAAACTCAGAAATTTCCTTCGGAGAAAACCACTGTTGAGTGTTCTTTGCAGCCATGCTGCGCATTAGTTTAAATACTTCGGAAACGCGTAGCGCTGCTGCTGATGGCTTGGAGTTATTGGTGTTGTGGGCGGGAGACGATACAATCAAAGACTTGTCGTGCCGGAATGTAATCGCCATCGGGACAGTGAAGGCGTCGCCGTCATCATCTACGCCCGCTTCAAATGCTTCGACACGAAACGCGAGACTGTTGCCTTTGCGAATGCGCTTTTGTTTCTTTTGGATCATCATTGCCGCGTTGCCCATGGCGTCTTCCGCTTTTTCGAGAGTAAGTAGAGTGTCCAAGTTTGCTGTCATGGCTGATGAACCTCGTGGCCTACCTTTGTCGTTTGTGCCGACGTGATGGATGAACAAGACGTGAGCCCCCGTAGCCTTGGCAATGTGCTGCGCATGCTTGAAGACTTTACTCATATCTCGTGCTGAATTCTCATCAGCATCTCCTATTGAGAGGTTTAACGTATCAACTACGATCAGCATTCTCTCGCAATTGTGGTAGGCTTGAAACTCACTGGCATACTTTTTAAATTTGTCCACCTCTGCCTTATTGGTAAAGTCAGGAACCTCCTCGAGAACGTCGAAAGTGGCAGCACCGACTGGCGCATCATGCATAAATGGATAAGCACGTTCTAAAATGCCCTCTGGGTCCTCAGCAGCAAGATAAAGTACTGCTGCACGATTGACTTTCATGTCGCCGATATCTCGACCCATTGCGACATGAGATGCGATGCAGGCCATAATAGCAGATTTTCCAAGATTTGGTTCTCCTGCTATCATTCCTACTTGCCCTTCGAGCAATAGGCCTTTTACTAAAAATGGGCGATTAGGGTTGGGTATATAACGATTTGCAGAAATTGGTTTTGCGCCGTTGTATTCTGGCTCTTTCAACATTGGGACATTTTTGGATTGATTGTTCGTCTGGGTAAGCAATTTAACTTCTTTCTTAGGGTTATGCCCCGATCGGATTAATCGGCGGCTAAAAAACAAATGGGACGTTCTCTTTTTTCGAGAAATGATTTATTTTAATTTGTGGACCACGGACGGACGGACGCTCCCCCTAAGGGGGGCGTCCGTCCGTCCGTGGTCCTAATCGGAAAGGGTCTCACCGGATGGAGATACAATTTCGTCCAAGATGGCACTCAGTTTATTAAGAGCAATTACTTTTGGGTCTTCGGTTCCATTTAGGATTCGTGCGGCAATCATGTAGTGACCAGCCGACTGACTAACGCCTGCGTTTGCAAAACGGTTTGTGTGATCGAGTATGGCTTCAATAGTTTGAACCGGCACTTGTAGCTCTTCCAGCAAGGTAGCTCCTGTGCGACGCAAGTCGTGTCGGGTCCAGCCAGATGTATTGCTACCTCTATGGATTTGATCTGCGACCCTGTTCCAGTTGTCCAGTTTTCCGCCGTCTCGATTTGGGAAGACAAACGCATCAGAAAGCCGAGTAGTGAAAGCAGGTAGCGCTGAAAGCACTTTGATAGCCGCGCGAGAAAGAGGTAACCTTTGACTTCTACCTTGCCCTCTTGTGTCTTTAACTTCGGGCTTTACCCATGCACCGTTGTCGAAATCGAAGTCGCACCAGCGCGCAGCGGCCACCTCTTCCCTCCTTGCAAGCGTAAGCAACATAAAGCGAAGTGCGATCGGGCCGTAATCGTTTTCAGGTAGAATGTTTCGTCTTCGAATTGCTTCAGGGGCTGGATAGCTTAAAAGGGGATAAACCGCAGCAATTTCCCGAACGCTTAATACCCGTTCTCGTTTGCCTTTAATGCTTGGGTCAGTCGTTGCAGGGTCGTTGATGAGGCGAATATCTACGACATCAAGGTGTGTGGACCGCCCAGCGCCGATTTTGCCATATTTCTTTCCTCGATGTGCAGCCCAGTCCAATACCGGCGCGAGATACGACAATGCTCGCGACACTTGGCCGTTCGCAGTAGTTTTCCCATTTATAGGTCTTGCGGGCTTATAAGAGGGCACCTCGATTTTTGACTGTTTTCTCGACTATGGAGCAGTTGGCGCAGCCTG
>OJBZ01000765.1_pt1 | contig 14723 bp, 9 predicted proteins | sample 1591671 | NCBI WGS metagenome assembly OJBZ01 (sample SAMN05416850, study PRJEB24817) | seawater metagenome | isolation source: Sea water | place: Canada:Atlantic | collected 2013-07
CAACTAGATAATGAATTCACCATTAATATTTTTAAAACTTTTTAAAACTATGCCTTGATAACGATATCTCTGCTACATTATTTTATATAGCGGTAATATAAGCTTAAGCTGAGTATTATATTTAAAAATTTAGCTGTATTTACAACTGTTTTTACAAAATAAATTTTTTAATGACTGATTACCCAGATAAACAACTGATAAGTCGGTTAACATACCCACCCAAGGACTAGGGTATATGTTTCATCAAAAGTAATGCGTTCGAGAACATAATTATATGCTTGACGATGGAAACAATAAAAACATACCCCTTACTATTATTCAGCTATGAGAGCATTAACTTTTGATATTTTCACAATTTAGTAAATGGTTTTCTACCGCGTTAATTACAGTGCTATTAATTGCTATCGCCATAAGCTTTATGAGCCTTATTCATGATATTGACCAAAAAAACATTACAGAGTTTAATAGCGCCTTTACCATTAACAGTAGTTATTACATAGACAAAACTAGCATAATGGATGTAAATGAAGTCTTGGATGGTGTTAGTTTTACCCCAAGTGCATTAAGTAAAATTCCTTATGCATTAGCACAGCAAAGCTACTGGATTAAGCTCTCCTTATATTACCCGATAAATACCCCAGTTATGGCTGTGGAACAGCAAGAACCTGTGACTCAGTTGAACAATCAGCAACTTATCTTGATGGCTGAACACCGCAGGCTTGATAAATTTGTTGTCCATGAATTAAGTGCGTTTGCTGCCGCCAAAAAAATCTATAATAAGCTAGAAAAACCTAATGACGCTAGCCAAAGCGTATACCCTTCGGTGCAATTGCAATTAAATCAATTTGGCCATAGCGAATACCTTATTCTGGTTAAAAACTCCGGACCGCCAAATATTCCGCTACTACTATTTACACCCGACAACTTCGAGCAAAGATTGCTGTTATCACAGTTGGTCTATGGCGCGTTCGTTGGCATATTAATCATCATTGCCCTCTATAACTTAGTGCTATTTTTTGCAGCAAAAGACAAAGTCTATCTCCTTTATATAGGTTATTTGTTATCGGCCTTTGCAGTGCTTTCCTCATTAACCGGCTATGGCTACTTCCTATTTTCCTACAATGTTATGGAATTGCTTAATCAATATGCCATCTTTACCCATTTTTTATTAGTGATATTCTTGCTGTTATTCACCGTATATTTTTTACGCTACGACCGTTTAAAGCACTGGGCGTTTAACGCTGCAATTATCGTTGTCGTTATTTTATCTTTAACCGCGCTATATTCACTTTCGCTCGATGAATTGGCGCAAACCAAATTATTTTTCGCCTCACAGCCGTTGCTTTACCTTGTTGCTCTTGCTCTAATTATTAACCGATTAAAGCGAGATTTTTCCTGGGCACGCTTTTACTTCTTATCTTGGTTACCCTTGTTAGCGGGTGCAGTTATTCAACCTATGGTGTTACTTAACCAGCTTGAATATAGCTTTATCACCGGTAATGCCTTCCTCTTTGCCTTGATAATAGAAGTAACGTTCATGGCTTTTGCCTTAGCGGAGCGTATTCGTCGTAATGAACAAGAAAAGCTCACAATGATTGCCTATCATCAAAGTAATCAATTACCACGGCAAACAAATTTAGATCATAGAATTAGTCAACTACTTGAAGAAAACCAACAAGATTTTACCGTAGTAGTCATTAAACCAGAACAATTTCAGCAAATTGAGCTCTACATTGATGAACAAACACGCATTCAATTTTTCCAACAATTAAACCAAAAGTTGTCATCGTTATTTAGGTTTAATGACGCTGTACTTGAAATAACGGAACAAAAAGAGAAACTGTGCTTTCTAGAAAACGGTAGTTTAGCTTTGGTTATTGATAATTCAAAAAGTCTTCAAGACATGGCACTGACTATAAATTCGATCCAACAAACTGCCAGTAATGTTTTTTATATAAAAGACCTTAAATTACCACTATCAGCCTATATTGGTTTAGCCGACTTTCCTCAACATGGAGATTCAAGTACTAGCTTGATTAATAATGCCTCAATCGCAGCGAATAATGCGGCATTAAGCCAAAAGAAATGGGCTTACTATTTACCACAAAATAGCCAAACAACATCGTCAATACAACTCGCCCTAGATCTGCAACGCGCGATTGACCAACAAGGCTTTGAATTATTTCATCAACCGCAAATAGATTTAAAAACTAATAAAGTTTGTAGCAGTGAATGTTTAATTCGTTGGCACCATCCGGTTCTTGGCGCCATAGCACCCGATGTATTTATAGCGATCGCGGAAGATTTTGGTTTAATGCCATCATTAACATTATGGGTGATAGAAACAGCGCTCTGCCAACAAATAGCACTGACTGAACATACCGGTTTGAATCATATGATATCGATAAATATTAGTGGTAAAGACCTTATTCAAGAACATTTTATTACTGACGTTGCCAAGATTATTAATCGTTGTGACATTAAAGCAGAAAAAATAATTTTTGAGCTGACAGAGTCAATCTCATTTGTCCAGAATGGCAACGCAATACAAACCATAGAAAAACTGATTGAACTGGGTATTACCATCAGTATTGATGACTTTGGCACGGGCTACTCGTCAATGTCACAAATTAGTCATCTACCCTTTCAAGAGTTAAAAATTGATCGAGAATTTGTCGAAAATGTTTGTAGCGACAATAAGCGTAAAGTGATTGCCGAAACAGCGGTAAAAATGGCAAAAGGCTTAGGTTTAGAAGTCGTAGCAGAAGGTATTAATAGTGCATTAGATGAGAAAACCTTACGCAGCTTTGGTTGTGATATAGGGCAAGGATATTACTATGCAAAGCCGATGTCTTATAATAACTATTTACTATGGCTTAAAAATTTATCTAATGGGCAAATACCCGCGAGTTTAGAAGGCGAATTTATACCAGCTAACAAATAATAAAATGGTGTTATTGGTCGCCGAGCTCAGCAGGTGATATCAGTCGATTAAAAGTAACAATGGACTTTCAGCTGAAAGTCCATTGTTTTAATTATCTGTATAAACTCATATTATTAAAACAAAAACCTTACAAGGCTTGCGTTAAAATAATTGATTTTCCAGAGTTTTACCATTAATGAATTGAGCATACGACCAACTATTTTTTTGCAAAAGTAATAACAAGTCCATTTCGACATTCTCACTGCCCGGATGATTCGTTATGGTCAGTAAATATTCTCTATCTTGGGTCATACTCACGTGACTAACACCTTGCAGTTGTAAAATTGTCGGTATAATTTGTGGAAAATCTTGTTTCATTCTAAGCGTTATAAACCGGCTGTCACCTTCTATATTTAGTGTTTTATGCTGCTTTAGTTGGCCATTTTCCAGATAAAGTACTTGATCACACAAACGCTCAAGTTCACTAAGATCATGAGAGCTTAAGATAAAGTTAACTTCGCCTGCTTGCTCAGCCACTATAGCGCGAACTTCCTTCGCATTAGCGGGGTCGAGCCCAGCGGTCGCTTCATCTAACATAACAATTTCAGGACTACCGAGTAAAGCTTGCGCTATGGTTGCCCGTTTACGCATGCCATGTGATAACTCACTTGGTTGGCTGTTAGCGGCATCGATTAACCCAACCATGTCTAAAACTCTAGCGGTATCTTTTTTCGCAAGTTTATTGCTCATACCTTGTAAACGAGCATAAAAATTCAATTGCGTAGCAATTGAAAACCTAGGGTCTAATTGAGCATCTTGGGGTAAAGCGGATAATCGGCCAAATAGCGCTGAATTTCCTGGCGCATGGCCCAGAACATTGATACAACCTGATGAAGGTTGCATATAACCACATAACAAACTAAATAACGTGGTTTTCCCGGCGCCATTAGGTCCCACTAAAGCTACTGGTGCACCTTTTTCTAATGAAAACTCTACATTACTCAGCGCAATTTTATCACCATAATTTTTAGTGACGTGCTGAACATCAATAATCAAACTCATATCGATGCCCTCTTCATGATTAAATTACTCGCAACAAGTAATACAACAGCTTGTATCACAGGTAATGCGTAGTGACTAACTACAACACTATTTTGCGACAAAATACTGCTAATTTGTCCACCTGGGAATAATAAATTAAGATAAAACTCTTGGCCAAATTGATGTTTAATAACCGCAATAATTAGCGGGCCTAAACCAAAAAACAACATCGCGGCGACTATCGCAAGTCTAGCTGAATTAACCAAGGTGTTAAGTAATGACATTAATGCGATAAATGGCATAACGACAATGAACAATTCAAAACATAATTTAGCTCCGATTTGTAAGCTTGCCGGTAACAGCGCTAAGTCTCGAATACTCGCTAAAACAGCTGTCGCTATTGAGGTCATCAATATTAAGATGGTCACGATAAGCAATTGTCCTAAATAGCGGCCCAAAATAAGCTCTGCTCGAGTTGACCGTAAGGTAATAAACCTCAACGTGCCTCTTTGTTTGTCAGAGCAAATCTGATCACTACAAACTGACAAGGCAAAAATGGGGAAAAAATACACCGCTACAAGCCAATAAATCGCATACTCAGAAACCGGCCAATCGAGTAGTGCTGACAGTCCCAAAGCGCCGAACAGATCATACGCCATGCGTTCAAACGACCTAGAACTGACAATATCTGCAGCCGTACTAATAAAATAATACAGGATGATAAACCAAATCGTCGCAAAGGCTAATAGCGCTAATAAACCGCGTTTAGTTTTAAATAAGCGTACTATTTCGAACGTAATAATATTAGAAAGTCTAGATAAGTTAATATTCAATCGACACCATTAATTTTAATATTTTTAATACCTTAAAAGGAAATATGCCAAAAAGCGAGCTTTATCAGATAGCGAGAACGCAAAGCATTAAAAACTAAATTGCCCTTTTAGCAACGTTTTCTCTTACCCTACAAAAAATTTCACTACAATAAGGAGCTTGATGGCTAACATGCCAGCCATCAAGCATGGCAAGATTACGGTTAAAATGATGTCTGACCGTAAAATAATGCGTTAATGCGTCAATTTAAATGCGCTAAATAACAAATTTAATTCTCCCCTTCGCTCCTTTAGCACTATCTATTTGTGGTGTACAAAACAAGAGTTTGGCTGAAGGCACGTTTAATTCTTCAACCATATGCGCTTTGAATATTTCAACACGCTGTTGAGATATTGCTTTTAACCGCGTGATGTTTTCGGCTTGATGAGCTTGTGATGCATCTGCTAATTCAATATCACTGGCAGTTGCTATAGCGCAAAGCTTAACATTAATATTTTCTCTATCAGCTAACATCACTGACATTTGGCGACTAAACTCTAATTGTTCAGCACTTAGTGCCGTTTCACCAGGCTGGTAATTTAAATCATTTATGCGCAACTTAAGTGCAAATTCCCCCGCCGCCATTGCGACTTTCATCACACTGGCATACGGAACAAATGTTGTGATTAAATAATCTTTAGCCGCTGACATAGTTGCCTGCTTAACCAGTAAGGTTAAAAAGCCTGAAAATCCAAATGATGGCGCACTGGTATCACCGGCCAAAGGCACTGATAGTTCAACATTACCATCAGAGTCTTTTAACATTCCTAAGGCAATATTAAATGGCACACTTGTTTGATCTACGATCGTACCGGTTTCATGATCGTCAGCGGCAGTAAACTCGATACCTCTAAGTAGCAAATCAACATCACCATTGAGTTGAGTTCCTGTTAAGCCCGCCTTGATTTTTATATCGAGCTGGCCACTTTCAATTTCATATTTTAACGCGTTTTTAATATAGCTAGAAACCCCCGGTAGACTCAGCTCCTTAACAGTTGCATCTACTGAGAATTTTTGCTCAGCGGCAAAAGGAAAGCCATTGCCTTTAACATCAAGACTAGCGTATTTATCGCTTTTTCCTTTCATGCTGAACAAAACCTCTTGTTCTGGCTTGCTGCTATCAATATCTGATAAAGATAGTTGGCTAATGATAAGATCACGTTCATAGCTTGGTGTAACACTACGGTCAGAGAAATTAATAACTGCCTCATCGAGAAATGTAAACTGTGCTAATTTAAAAACCAACTTAGCCGATTTTTCTGTTTCCTCAAGTGACGCCTCATTGCTAATCACCGTATTATCTGCAGTTTGACTTGGCTTGTTAAGGTCTTCATCATTCTTTGCAACCTTACTGTTGAGCTTAACCAGTGTTGCCATACCTTTTTCTTTATCTAACAGGATATGAGCTAAGAGTCCCGACAATGTAATACTATCAACAGCAACAAGTTCTGGGTCGTAAATAATATTAGTTAATACCAATTGCTTAAACGCCGCCAAGGCTGGCATTTTTATGTGCTGATTTTCAGAGAACTTACTGTCATTAAATTGAATACGACTAACATTTATTTTAGGAATATCTTGCTGATAATCTACCGTGAGGCCATCCACTGTTAGTTGCGATATATCAGCTAAAAGTGCCTCGTTTGCTGTCGACTTTGCAACCATGCCATTAGCAACATAATCTAGACTGGTATTAATTGAAATAGGTGTGTTCGGTTGTACTAAAATAGCGGTATTTTTTGCCTGGATTTGTTGATTCTCAACTTCAATTAGCAAATCATCTTGTTCTATATATAGATCTTCAATTAACAGTAATAAATCACTAATTTCTGCCGAGGTATGATGCTTAGCAATATTAAGACTCATTTGACTGGAATAACTTACTTTTCCATCAAATGCTGATATTGACGAAGGTAAAAAAGCTTTTGCAGAGCTCAAGGCGACATCTGTCGCTTTCAAATTAACATCAAATTTACCTTGCTGCTGAAACAAACCACCATCTAGAGCAATTTCTATTGGTGCATCATTAAACTCGCTTTTTAAATTTAATCTAATTTCATGCTTATCTTCCGAAAGCAAAATATTTGCCAAAGATAAATCATTCAATTGAACATTATGTTTGTGTGAAAAATAGTCAATCTCTATTTGAGCATTAGTTAACGTAAGCTCTGGGATTATCACTTGATAAGGGAAATCAGCGGTTGGTTGCGCTGCTTCAGCTTCTTGCTCTTTGGTTAATGGTGTTTCATTCATTAATTCAAAGCCTGCAATATTAAGTGAAGCTTCATTTATGGTTACTGGAACAAAAATACCACTAAGACTAAATTCAGCGACATAAATTTTATCGAATAATAGTTGATGTAAATGTATTTGTGCATCAAGGCTTTGTAATTTAAGAGCACTGCCTTGTTCATTAGTTTTTATTTCTAAATCGCTAATAGTTAAATGTGCGGTAAATGGGTTATAGCGAATACTAGACGCTGAAGTTAGGGATAAAGGTTTAGGCAAGCCATAATTATTAACCACAGAGCGAATAATAACCGGCGATAATAACCAAATGAGAAAATAAAGGGCAACAAGGGCAATAACTAAAAATTTACTAAGGCGTTTTACGTAACGACTCATTCTACATTCCTATGCATGTGCGACTTAATGCTAAGTCGAAAACAAAATAAAAAACGGACTACCATAATATTATTACAGTAGTCCGTTCAAGAAAACTACAACGACTCTAACTACTCTGGTTGCAATAAATCAATAAACTGCTGTGATTGCGCTATTGCTTTGCTCATTTCTGCAACTAATGACTCTACATCACGCTTGATGGTTTTATACTCACCTTGCAATGCACCAATAGCCTGAGCGTTTAAGTTATGCTTTAGATATAAACTATTATCTTTTAAGGCCGATAACACTGGTTCCATTCTATCTTTAGCTCGATGCATAGACTTTATTAAACTCTCATAGTTACGCTGGGTTTTACGCATTTTCTGCTTGCTTTGTTGTTTCAAAGTGCTACTTGAGTATTGTTCAATCTCATCAGCCCATTCATCAAACAACGCTTCAGCAACGTTTTCAATAGCCTCTATTCGGGCTTTCACGTCCTCAGCACTAGCTTGGCTCGCTTCATATTGGTCGTTGACTAATTCATACTGAGCAGCTAAATCCCCGCCATCATAATTTATCAATTGAGATAATTGATCTAATGCCGATTTAAACTGTTCCTGCGCTTCTTCTTGAGCTGATTGGGCATTTTCAACACGATCAAGCATAATGTCGCGTTTATGAACACCAACTTTTTCCATTGCAGAATAATAAGCTGACTGACAGCCTGCGAGCAATACCAGTGCCATAATCACGGCATATAATTTTAACATACTAAAATCTCTGTGTGTTTTAACGTTAATCATAGGCCACGTCTGTCTGAGTACCTTGCAGCATCAATTATTGCCCACAAATGAGTAATAGCGGCAAATGCGATAGGAAAAATTAACCACGACAGTCCCCAAAAAATGCTCGCAAAAACAAAAAACAAAATTGCTGGCATTATTCTACCTTGCACCAATTGCCCTAAGCCTGGAATAAAAAAACTACATATTGCTGCTAAAACATTTCCGCCAGAACCTTGTTGCGCCATAATAAATCTCCGAAGTATAAAAATATTTGTTAGTAATATAACTTAATTATTAAAAGTATAACATTAGCTTAACTTGTCAGGCGCTGTAATTAAACCCTAACTTGTAAGCTGCTGTAACTATATAAAGGAACACCACCCCTTAGATGAATGCTACTTTATATTTAAAGCTTGGCAATACCCGAATTTAAATAGGCTAATTGAATTTTTTCAAAAAACAAACATAAAAAAACCAATCATATTCTGATTGGTTTTTAGTTAACTTTTAGCGTTGATCAACACATAAAGTTTAAGGTTATATTACGCTGAAAGTTTATTCGCTTTATTTTTTTGGCGATAAACTAAACCACCAAGCGCTAGCAACATAAGTAATGCTGTACTTGGCTCAGGCACAACAACCGGACGATTTCTGCGTATTGCAAAGGTCTCACTAACATCATCATTAAAACATGATTCAGCCCAGCTCAGTGCAAGTGTACTAGCATTTTCAAAAACACTTAATCCTGCAACATTAAAACTAAAACTTATTTTGCCATGGCTAACACTCCAAGAGTTGTTGCTTCCCAACTCAGAGCCCGTAGTATTACCGAAAATTGCACCATTTCTATATGCACTGCCATTGCTATTGTAATGGCGATCTCTAGATGACGATGTTCCGTTTATCGCATACAAACCACCAGATTGAGTGCTACTAAACGCAGAACGACTCCAGCCCATATTGCCAAGATCAAATGCATAGTTAAATGCTGAACCACTATCAACACCAATTAGTAAATCACCATTGACTATTCTTTTACCATAATAACCGTATCTATTATTATACGTTTCAGTGCCGCTATTCTTATTTAAATTCGCAAAGTTCGTGAAAATATCAACGGTAATAGTATCGTCTGACGACCACGATACGTTCATTTGATCAATGTTAAAAACGCTATCGCTACCATAAGCGTCTGCATCACCTGCGGATTCTCTATCATCAACTGATACTGTAGAGCCACCAACAGTGAGGTTTGAGGCGTAGACACTTGTTCCAGCCATTAGTGCGACAAAACCTAATGTTTTTAAGCTAATTTTAATTATTGACATATAATATTCCAATTAATGTAGTTACAACTTTCGAATCTATCAAATACCTATTTAGAACGATTCTACTTTACTAGTTAACCATACACAAGCAATGATTGAGCCAATATATTTTAAGTTATTTAATACAGCAACTTAAGCTCAAGCCAGTGACAAGAGATGATATAAGAACAGTAGAATGTAAAAATATCTGACAATGCTTTTATAATCTATAATGACTTGAAAATAATATTAATATTACCCTCCTATCTGCGTTTATTACACAAACACTGAGCTTTCTTTGTTACTGATTAGATAATAACATCAATTTCACTAGCTTAGGTAAGTAAAAGTAATTAACATAATTGCAATCCGACCAACAAAAAATTGCAATATAGTCACTATATTGTAAATGGACTTATTAATATGACCCAATCAATATTCATACGCTCTAAGAAATTAGTAGATTCTACAACTATTGTTCGTAAATTAACTTTTATTATTTTAGTCACCTTAGCGTGGAATAGCTCTGCTCAAGAAAATACCAATAAATTGTATGAAAATGCCTTAATTGCCTTTCAAAATAATGAAATTGAAATTTCGATTATCCATTTAAAAAATGCCTTAACCAATAGCAATCATTTACCTTCACGAATACTATTAGCACAAGCCTTATTAGCGAAAGGTAATGGTGCGTTGGCTGAAATAGAGTTAGATAAAGCCAGAGATGATAACGCAGATAAAAACCGATTAGTGACCTTATATGCGCATGCTTTTATATTGCAACGCAAATATGATGAAGTAATACGTATCGCTAAAACCGGTACCCGAGGTAATAAAATTGAAACTGAACTTTTAGTCTTTAAAGGCCAAGCTCAAATCGGTCAAAAACTCTATCGTTCAGCCGAAACATCATTTGAAGAAGCGTTAGTATTATCACCGAAAAACCAACTTGCACTGCTTGGACGGGCACAAATCGCTCTGCTTTCTCAAAAACCACTTGAAGCTTTAAAATATGCAGAAAAGTCGTTAGCAAGTGCTAAACCATTTATTAACGGCTGGATTTTTAAAGCAAATATCCTCTCTCAACTCGGTGATACGAATGCCGCACTTGATGCGATAGATCGCGCATTAGCTATTGATGAGCGCCATATGTCTGCTCGATTAACCAAAGCCATGTTACATATAGGTAAGCAAGAATATGCATTAGCTGAACCTCACGTAGACTTCATCCTAAATGATATTCCAAATGAGCCACGAGCAGGATATTTAAAGGCGTTAATTAATGCCAGCCTTGGTGCTCCAGAAGATAAAACAGGTAACAACAAGTTAAAAGATGTTATTTCGACATTAGCCTCTGTGCCAGATGAAGTAATGCAGAACACGCCTGATTACTATTATTTGGCCGGTATCACAAATTTTCAATACGGTAATTTAGCTAATGCAGAAAAGTATTTAGAGAAATACCTCACCTATGTCGAATTTCATCTTGATTCGATTCGAATGATTGCGCAGATAAACTTACAACAAGGTGATACAGCTACCGCTGAAAGTTTACTAAAAAAAGCCAATTTAACTTATCCTAACGATATAGATATTTTAACCTTATTAGGTATGACGTATTTACAATTGAAAGATCCGGAAAGAGCAGAAATTTATTTTAAACAAGTGCTTGATGTTTACCCAGAGTCAGAAGAAGGCATAAGTAACCTTGCTCGAAGTAAAATGTTATCCGGGGAATATCAATCGGCGATCGACGCTTTACTAAGCATCAAAGATAATAAAATAGATAACACGCAAATAAAACTATTGCTCATTGATTCATATGAAAAAAGTAAATCATTTGATAAAGCAATATCTGTTGCATTAGAGCTTACTCAGCAATTCCCACAAGAAAGTTTTTTTCAACAAAAATTAGGAGTTTTATACGGTTGGAACAACCAAATGATAGCCGCTAGAGCAGCATTCAATAAAGCACTGGCACTGGATAATACGAATCTTTTGGCGATAGTTCACCTAGCAAGAATGGATATTATTGAAAACAAAACGGAGAATGCCAGAACATTTCTTAGCGAAAAGCTAAAAGAATTTCCAAAAAATCCGTTAATTATGGCGGAAATGTCTGATTCATTTTTGTTTGAAAACAACACCACTGACGCGTTACTTTGGATAGAGAAATCATACGCACAAGCGCAAGATGATTACTACATCTTAACTAAATATGTCAATATATTAGTGTTAATGGATCAATTGACAAAAGCAACAGAATTAGTTGATTTATACATAGGCCAAAGCGCCAGTTCTTTGGAGGCATTAACGTTAATTGCAACATTATATCAGCGTCAAAATCAACATGAGCAAGCTATATTAGCGTTAAGAGATTATGTTAGAAAGTCCGTTGATAAATCATCAGCTTACAACATACTTGCTAAAGCACAGCTTGCTGCAGGTGACAAAGCGAGTGCTATCCAATCATATAAAAAAGCCATCGTAGCTGATCAAAGCTCAATATCGGCGCATATTGGCTTAGTAAATTTAGTTATCAACAATAAAAATGAAGCGTTCGCATTAAGCTTAATTGAAAGTATCGCTAAGTTAACAAACAGTAAAAGTTTGGAGCAAGTGTTGTTAGGTGATTTGTATTTTGCGTTGGATAACATAACCAAAGCGAAAAAACATTACTTAGCGGCGCTGAGCTTATCAGAACAAAAACAGGCTATTTTAGGACTTTATCGCAGCTTTAAGAAAGCGAATGAATTGGAAGCAGCCATTCCCTATCTAAACGCTTGGCTTAAAAAACACCCTAATGATATTGCGGTGGAAATATCGTTGGCTGACAGCTACAAAGATTCTGGGCAATTAGAACAAGCTGCAAATAAATATGAGCAACTATTAAACAAGCATGGTCAACTACCAATATTATTGAACAACGCGGCAAACATTTACTTTTCACTTGAACAAACAGAAAAAGCACGTAAATACGCTTTTAAAGCTTACTCTTACTTAAAAGAAAATGTTGCTATTATAGATACTTACGCATGGATAGAAAGTCGTCTAGGAAATCATTTGGAAGCATTAGCCCTATTTCGATATGCATTAACAAAAGATTACGATAATGCGGAAATCAAATATCATTTAGCGGTAACCTTGCATAGCCTAGGCAGGCTCGTTGAAGCAAAAAATCATCTAATTGAAGCCGTTGAAAGCAGCCAAACCTTTGATGAAAAAGAACAGGCAAAGCAGCTCCTAAAAACATGGTAAATAATAATTGTGTTTAGGTTGTAACTTGTCTGTCCATAAATTAAAGCCAATCGTTGATACGATTGGCTTTAATTTAATCTGGGTTACCATGAGTTATCATAACCCAACTTTATAACTTATTTAGTGCCATTAAAGAGCACTTAGGCTCAACATATAAAGGTAATTATCTTACTAAAAGCGTTTATTGTACTGCACCCCTACAAGTAAGGCATTACCTTCTGAACTAAAGCGCCAATCTTTATTACCCACAACGCCACTTAACGTGTTAGGTAATCCTTCTAACAGCGCATCTTCTTCCGTTACTACAACACTATCACCGTTAATGTAAGAGATAGCAAAATCGATGCTGTCGTTGCTGTTTAATTTATAAGTGGCTCCTGCGCTGTACCACAGTCGGTCGCTATCAGGAATTGAGATTGAACGATAACTCTGAGCTGCGGATTGATCAAACGCAATTCCAGCTCTTAATGTTAATGCTTGGCTGGCATTGTATGTTGCACCCAAAGCAAAACGATAACTATCTTCAAAGTTCTCTTGCTTTTCAAATGCTAGCTCATCACCCGTGTACGCTTCAAGCTTTTCAAAACTCGACCACTGCGTATACATAACGCTGTAATGTGCAGCCCATTGTCTAGTAAACTGGTGAAAGCCTGAAAACTCTGCAAATGCTGGCATATCTACCGTTAAACTTGCTGCGGTTTCTGGTGTGCCGAGTCCGGAAAATTCTCCTTCGAATGCCAGCTCTACTTTACTGCGATACGTTACCGCAAAACGATGATTTTCATTCACCTCATAAACTACGCCAACATTCCAGCCATAGCCCAAATCGTCACCCGCCATATTAACGACTTCAGTGCTGCCTTGCACAGGAGCAACGACCAAGCCAACACCTGGAATTGAAACACCATTCTCCAGTACACGACCTGCATGTCTGATCAATTCAGCTTTGCCATAAACTAGGTTTAAGCCCAAGCCTAAGCTAAGTTGTTCATTGAGACGATATGAAGCACTTATATTTGCATTTATCGTTTTCAAATCCGTTGTACCACCAATTGAACCCGCGGCATAATCGTTATCATATTCACTTTTCAAACCAAAATTTGAATTAACACCAACACCATAAGCAAATGTATCATTGACAGGATTGATAAAATATATCGCCGGAATAATCGCGGTAGGCACCACTCCGCTTTGCTCCATTTGGCTAACATCGTAGTCAGTGCCGAGTATATCTGGTGCCTTAATACCCTTAATATCAACACCGGGATCGACATAGGTTGCCGCTAATGAAAAAGCGGCTTTGTCGAATAGCGCCATCGCTGCAGGATTACGCGCCAAAACAGCAGCGTCGTCCGCGATCACTGCATCGCCAGCAAAAGCACGACCTAAGCCTGAAGCGCTTGTTTCATTCAATTGAAAAGATGCAGAGTAGCTGTTAAAAGTTGCCAACGTTATGGCGGTGGTAATAAGTGATTTTTGTAATGTCATACTTAATTCTCGGAAATTGTGGGAGATAATAAAATAATGTTATAAGGTTTTAATAAAAACACTGGATAGTACGCGAAATTTATACGTTCGGTGTTAATAAATGTAATTAAACTATTCAAGATTAGGTTTAAATTATTAAAAGAATTATTTAAAAATATATAACGTAATTGAAAGCATTTTTAGGAATGTAATAAGAGTTAATTGAATTTAAAGGGATAACAGAATAGTGCTTAAAACTTGAAAGTGGTACCCGGAGACGGACTTGAACCGTCACGCTCTATGAGCGAGGGATTTTAAATCCCTTGTGTCTACCAATTCCACCACCCGGGCAACGAGAAGTATTTTTTTATAGTAGAGATTGGTTCCCTACTTGATAGTAAAAACTATCGAAATTGGAGCGGCTAACGAGACTCGAACTCGTGACATTCACGTTGGCAACGTGAT
>OJBZ01000792.1_pt1 | contig 14376 bp, 16 predicted proteins | sample 1591671 | NCBI WGS metagenome assembly OJBZ01 (sample SAMN05416850, study PRJEB24817) | seawater metagenome | isolation source: Sea water | place: Canada:Atlantic | collected 2013-07
TACACGTAAGGAGTCGTCGGCAGCGTCAGATGTGTATAAGAGACAGCATCAGGAGCGTGCGGCCCGACGCTCCTGTTGCAGCTTCAGCTTCCATCATTGACCATCCACCCGTGCCCATGACACTCCTGCGCGTGCGCTCCGATCTCAGGTCCGGTGCCAGAATGCGCAACCCGGGCGCACGAACACCCCAGCCAAGGTGGTGCCCCGCCGGGTCGTGGAACCGTGCGGGAAGATCGCCCTCTGCCGCCGCCTGCTGGAAAATCAGAAAACTTTCCCGTGCTGCCACGAACAACGTCTGGCCGACCACCGAATGGGTCTGCCATCGCCTGAGCGAGCCCCAGCCGTCGCAGATATCGTGATCGTCCCACTGCATCAGCGATGGCACACGTGCGGCAATCCAGGCAAATTCGGGTGCCGCGTAAAGCGCTGCGTAGCGATCAAAAAACCGCTCGCGCAGGTGGTGACGCAGATCGGCCAGATCGGCTTGGGAAGGATCGTCGGGGACATGCGATGGCCAGTCTTCGCTCAGGGGATGGCCTCGCGTGACTTCGTCGGCGTAGACCTGATCGCCGCCATGCAGCAGCATTGCAAAAGGTTCCTCGCGGTGCGCCTTGCACAGCCGCGCCCACATCGCGTTGCGCTCCGACCCTTCACGCTCCAGGTCGCCGATCTCTTCACCGTTGCACGACACAAACGCGATCCGCAGATCGTCGTGCAAATCGCCAGCTACTAGGTAGGATTCGCCGTTCCAGTGATACTCAGAAGGCCGGTCGGCGGGCAGGTCGAACCGCGTGCGCCAGACCGTCGCGCTGTCGAACCGTGCCAATACTTCAACGTCATGCACCCCGCCGGGAGTTTCGACGGGCGGCGGGTGTTCCCCCCCATCCACAATGAACAGCGCCGAAAGCGTCAGCGTGCCATCGCCGATATTGTCGAGGATAAGGATGGGGCCAATCAGGGGCGCACGGGCAGCGGTCATGGCGTTCTGCCCGGAATGCGAGGCGATATCGTCATGGGCGATGATCCCGACCGGTACAGGTCCAATACGGATCGTACGGAATTTCAAGCATCCCGCGCCCGAATGTTCGCTTGGATGTGGGTGTCTTCAGCCGCAGTACCAAGCCACGCGAAACTCGAGCCTCCGTCTTGCCTACAATCGCTACCACCGCGACCTGCGCCGCAGGATAATCGGGAGCGCGATCAGCGTGGCAGAACCAGCAAGCCACACGAGTATCAGTCCGCCCTTGGCGAGCAAATGCACCGGACCAACGGCCCATCCGACCAACCCGTCCACATTCGCGGCGTCGCGTAACGCTGACACCTCGTTGCCGAGGCCGAACCAGCGCGCGAAACCGACGCCGAGATCGGTTGCGGGACCTGCCATGCCCGCTGCCCATGCCAGCAGCGGATCGACCAGCGCCCAGACACCGAGCGCCAGCAGTGACCAGATCACGATCCCGCCTATCAGAACTGCTCCCGGGATGCGTGGGATGCGCGCGGGAGCGTTGTCATCGTAGCGGCCATAGTTTTCGTATTGTGCACCATCGTCGTATCGATCACTGCTCCGCCGGTACTTCGTACGCCTGAAAAGATGATGGCCCATATCTATACATCCTCATGCATGGAGTGACTCTTTGGTCTGGGCCAAATCGGCATCCTCGACCTGGATCGTGGTGTGGGTAATGCCAGGTCCCATTTCAGGCTGCCCTTGTGGCGAATGGCGGAGGTTCCTCCGCCGCTGCCGCCGTGTCCCACGCCTATGCCCGTCTATTTCCTCAGTCGAACAATTCGTGCAGCCAGGACTTCCGGCGCGAACCGTGTTTGCCGTATCCGCTACCATGATGTCCACCGCCGTGCTTGCCGGAACGATAACCACGATCATCGTCGTCGTCACGCCGGTCACGTGCGCCTGACGGTGGTGGTGTCGCTTCACCGATGCTGCGCTCTATGATCTTGTCAAGTTCGCCGCGGTCGAGCCAGACCCCCCGGCAATCGGGGCAGAAATCGATCTCGATCCCCTGTCGGTCCGACATGCTCAACGCGACATCGCAAACCGGGCAGCGCATGGCTCCCCTTCTTCCTGTATTTCGTTCCGGGTTCCGACCCGGTTCCTTCAATTCAACTACCATCTTGTGGTTCTCCTTTCATTCTGGTGAGGCAGGCTAGACTAACAAATTCCGCTATCAATAACGGTGGTATTCCCGGGTTCTTACCACCCGTACTTGTTTCAATTATCGCGCAACTTCTGCCGATCTTAGGCACATAACATCTACAGTAACTGTAGGTTCAAGGGTGGTCGGTAATATTTTTTTGTGCGTTGAAAATGTGACCGCGTCACCAAGCATTGCGACAGCCTCATGCCGTAATTTCAAATCACTGATAACCGGTAGGGGCTAGAAATTCACCTGCGGCGTGCTCTAGAATTTCCGCATGGCACCAAAGACAACACTGAACGCGGATAACCTTGCGGCACTTGGCGCTGAGCGTCTGGCTGATCTTCTGATTGAGATCACGAAAGGCAATGCAGGTGCGAAGCGACGGCTCAGGCTTGAGCTGGCGGGCGAAGTAGGGACGGGGGATGTGGCACGGGAAATTCGTAAGCGGCTTTCGGCGATTGCGCGGTCGCGGTCGTTTGTCGACTGGCAGGGGCGGAACGCCTTTGCGGCCGATCTGGATATGCAACGGCAAGCCATCGTTGGTCAAGTTGGACCGACGGACCCTAAAGCCGCATTTGAACTGATCTGGCGGTTCGTCGCCCTTGCCAATGGGGTCTATGAGCGGTGCGATGACAGCACTGGCCGGGTGCAATCAGTGTTTCACACGGCCTGCGAGGATCTGATTGATCTTTCTGAAGCGGTCGAGCCGGATCCGATTGTTCTAGCCGACCTTTTGCTCACGGCTTTGCCTGATGATGACTATGGGCACTATCCCGCGTTAATCTCAGGTTTGGCACCCATGCTGGGGACGGAGGGTCTGCAGCACCTCCGGGCTGGCATTGCCGCGTTGGACGAAGATGTGTCCGAGAATTACGCGCTGCGCATGGCGCTTGAAGAGATTGCGGATGCTGAGGGCGATACCGACGCTTACATCTCCCAGCAAAGTGATCTAGCGCGAAAATCATTCAGAGGGGCTGCAGAAATCGCCCAACGACTTCTTGGTGCGGGACGGCTTGAAGAGGCGTGGGCGGCGATTAACGCGCCCGACGAGGATGATCGCGGATGGATCCCTTATGAGTGGGAAGTGACCCGGATCAATGTGATGCAGGCGATGGGGCAAACGGATGCGGCGCGGGCGTTCATGTGGACCTGTTTTGCGCGTAGTCTGAACGCTGAGCATCTGCGCGCATGGCTCGCTGGGCTGCCAGATTTTGAAGACGTCGCGGCGGAGGATCAAGCCCTTGAGCACGCACAGGGCTTTGAAAGCTTCACAACGGCGCTGCATTTCTTGATGACATGGCCCGCATTTGCACAGGCGGCAGCCCTGATCACCAGTCGCGCCGCCGAAATTGACGGGAACCACTACGAGCTTCTCGGACCAGCCTCCGAAGCGCTGGAAGAGAAGTATCCGCTTGCCGCGACGCTTCTCAAGCGCGGGCTGATCAACTTTGCGCTTAAGAATGGCCGGGTCAAACGCTACCCCCATGCCGCGCCACTTACGCGAGTGTAAAAACCTAGCCGCAAGGATTGATGCGTTTGCTCCGTTTGAAACACATGAGGCTTTTGTTGCGGACTTAAGATCGGTTCATGGGAAGAAGACATCGTTTTGGGGGTCGGGGATGTGATAACCAGAGTGCCACTAGGTCGTGTTCTTATTTTGTTCTTATGCGCATAAGGATACTTATGTTAAATTTAAGCAAAATACAATCAATCTGGTGATATGCAATGCTTTGCTAAGACTGTCAGATCCTCTGTGCTCACCGGTGTTTTGCAGTTGCTCTGGAACGACAGAAGGCCGTGGCCCCCACGATCTTACGCAGGGGCCATCGACATATTTTATGGCAGCTTCATCTCGCTGTAGTCGCCCCTGACATAGAGCGTGACGGTAACGTCCTGCCCATCGCGATTCCGCCAGAACCAGCCATGATTGCCAGTGAATGCCGCCGTCAGGACGCCCTCTTCTTCCTCAACCGCACGGCCTTTTGCATAGCTGATGTTATTGCCACCTCCATCGCCGTGCAGGTCAAAGTTGACGACACCGTTTTCAGCAACCCACAGGAATTCGGCCTCTGCACCTTCTTCCATGACGAGTTTGACCTCGATCCCTTCGCCAGGGGTCAGTGTGACGCTAAATTGATCCGTCCATTCGGGGTCAGCGGTTTGGGCATGGGCCGCGCCGACAAAGAAGCTGAAGAACCCACCACCGAGGCTGGATTGTTCTTCGATGGCCCCTGTGTTCTGAATCTCCAGCAGGCGGTCGGCTTCGGCTTCTTCGGCAAGCTGGACCTTGATATCACCCATCTCTGCCAAGCCAACGGCCTTGCCTATGCCAGTGGGATCAATCCCGTATTCTGAAGGCAAGACGACCGTGACGAGGATCGCGACCGCTGCGACTGCAGCCAGAATCGTAGACTTGATAAGCTGCGCTGAGGTTGGCAGTTCGTCGGGGTTTGGTTTGTTTCCGTTGTGCATTTTCTTATTCTCCAAAATGTTAGGCGACGAAGTAGCCGGTCATCTGGTATCCCACCAGAATGAATCCGGCAGACATCATCACGACGTTTGCGGTGTAGGCATGTTTCCAGAAGCTGGTTGTCTTGCGCCAATAGCCCATGACGATCAGGATCATCGCCAAAGCTATTAATTGACCAATCTCGACGCCGACGTTGAATGCCAGCAGGTTGGGAATCAGACCATTCGGTGCGATGTCATATTCAAGCAGCTTGGTCGCCAAACCCAATCCGTGGAAAAAGCCAAAGATCAGGGTCGCAGCCTTGGTGTCGGGTTGGACCCCAAACCAGCGCTGATAGGCCCCAAGATTGTCGAGCGCTTTGTAGACCACCGACAGTCCAATGATGGCGTCGATGAGATAGGAACTGAAGTTCCAGCCAAAGTAGACGCCAGCCAGCATCGTCGTGGAGTGACCGATGGCGAACAAGCTGACGTAGATGCCGACGTGCTTCATCTTGTAAAGGAAGAAGACGACGCCAAACAGGAACAGCAGATGGTCGTAGCCGGTGACCATATGCTTGGCCCCCAAATACATGAAAGGGATCAGCTTCATGCCGCTGACCTCTTGGATATAGCCCTTATCACCCGCCGTGACGGCATGGGCAAAGGCAGTGGTCGCGAACGCGATCAGCGCCAGCAGGACCAGTGCCATGAGGATCAGGGGTTGCCGCATTGGATGCGACCAAGCCCCCGACCCGTAGGATCGGTTGTGTATCATTGTGATTTTCCGCTTTGTGAAAGTGTAGGATGACAGCGCCCAAAGGGCGCAGCATCACACGCGCGGAGGTCGGTCTAGATCGAACTCCCTGCGATCTGGCATCGCATAGTGGGCTAATGTCCAGGTCGTCCGTGTCGGTAGCGCCATACCCGATGATCCACGAGGTGGCAGGAATGCGGTGTTATGGTCGTGGTCGGCTACATCATGAGCGTGTCCATGATAAGCATCCATCGCACTGACAACTTCATCATGCGCATGGCCGTGTTCTCCGATCTCAGCCTGATGGTCGACAGCAATCGGTGTTAGGTTGGTCAGGTCGTGAGAGATCATACGAGAATTGAACGACAGAATCATGCCCACCGCTAAAGCAATGGTCAGAACAGCTCTCAGAAAATATGTTATCTGCCGCCTCATGCAACTCTTTCCCGCAGGTTTCGGCCCGCTTGTTCTATCCTCCTAGGGGGGATAGTCGTTGTTTATGACAAAACACACCCACCATGCAACCCACCCCGATATCGTCAAGCGGCTGAAACGTGCCAACGGGCATCTTTTGAGTGTAATCGGGATGATTGAGGCAGAGCGCCCCTGCACCGACATCGCCCAACAACTTCATGCTGTTGAAAAGGCCATCACGCAGGCCAAACGCACGTTGATTCAAGACCATATCGACCATTGCCTCGACAACGCCCTGACCGGCTCCAGCGACTCCCCAGTCGCCGCTGAGTTCAAGGCGATCACCAAGTATCTGTGAGGAACAACGCATGCTCTCCGTCCTGACTGACCGCACCTATCGTCATTTGTTCCTCGCGCAAATCGTGGCACTGCTTGGCACAGGGCTGGCCAACTTGTTGCTGTTGGTAGCAAAGACCAAGTTTTGGGTTTGATCGAACTGCGCGACCGCATCCGCCCGGATGCAAAAGGCATCGTTGCGCGACTGCATGCACAAGGTGTCCAGAAAATCGTCATGTTGACTGGCGACAACGAACGCACAGCACGCGCCGTGGCGGCAGTGGTTGGTATTGATGAGGTGCGCGCCGAACTGCTCCCCGAAGACAAGGTACGAGCTATTGAAGAACTGGTTGAAAAATACGATGTCGTTGCGATGATCGGTGACGGTGTGAATGATGCACCAGCCATGGCGCGGGCTCATTTCGCCATTGCCATGGGCGCAGTTGGCTCAGATGCTGCCATCGAAACCGCCGATATCGCGCTTATGACGGACGATATCGGCAAGGTGCCATGGCTCATCGGACATTCGCGCCGGACAATGAACATTATCCATCAGGACATCGGAATATCGCTGGCGACCAAAGCGCTATTCGTTGGGCTTACTGCATTTGGCATGGCCAGTATGTGGGGCGCTATCGCCGCTGATGTTGGTGTCTCATTGCTTGTCGTTGCTAACGCTTTGCGGCTGCTGCGGGCCAAGAAAGACAATGGTAAGCCGAAGGATTATAAAACATTGAGTGAAAAAGAAATGCAAGGTGTGCAGGCAAATGGTCATTGAACTCAAAAAACCAAATTGGAAACCGCAGGAAAAAACAGCGGAGTTGTCCGGGTTTGGTTGAGGACATTGCAGGGCAAGTTAATGCGCGCTAGCGAGCTCAATGAGCATCGCGAGCAAAAGATGAAAAAAGATCGCAGTAGGGAGTCAAATCTTGGCTTTGAGTTGCGAGGCGCAAGACTTCACTCAAGTAGCGTAAATGTGAACGGAAACTAGCCTTTGATTCTGATGGTGAACGACATGCGACAAAAAGCGAATGGACCATCGGTTACGTGTCCTGTAAAGGTCCCATTATGAAGTATTTGTCCGCCATTCGTGTTGCTAAAATTGGGTTGGCCATATTGCTTTCGGCTGCTCTGAATTTCAGCATTGCAAAAGCCGATGCCCATGTGTTTGAGGCAAGTGAAGCGGTCTTTGAAAAAGTTATTTTTGCTACCGATACGGGTGATCTTGATTTAGCTACTCAGGATCAAAGATTTAGCGAAAATGGTGAGGCATCCCATGGCTTTGGCGATTGCCATATCCACATCATTGGACTGAAGCAGGCGCAGTTGGCATGCGATCAGTCGTCAGCAGACCGATCGCGACACTGGGCTGACGCCTCTGTGGTCCTTGCCACGCTCCAAGGTTTTTACCGTCCTCCGCGAAGCTGATCTGCCCCATTGCAGAGTGGTATTTTACATATCCCGTGTCGGAACGGGCTTTGTAGAAACTCATAAATATCACAGCAGACCAAACCGTTTGAGGCGAGCCTGTTTCAGGGCTACTTCATTGGTTTGATCATGGCAGACAAAGTTCCAACAGGTGCCCGGACGTGTTTTCGGTGACCTATTCAATTCCTGGAGTACGATTATGAAACTGACAACGATGACCATGGCTGCGCTGACGGTGGGCGTATTTGCCTTGGTCCCGATCACTGGCGCGCCTGGAAATGCGGAAACGCCATTGCCAATGACTGCAGCAGCTGCAGCAGCGCCGCAAGATGACGATCATGCCGATGAGGCCAAAGACGCGCACGGCGACGACGACCACGCAGGTGAAGCCAAGGATGCGCACGGCGATGATGACCACGCCGGTGAAGCTAAAGATGCGCATGGCGATGACGATCATGCAGGCGAAGCTGAAGGCGCACACGGCGATGAAGGCGGTGGCGATGTTGTCAAATTGGCACCCGATGTCGCGCAAGAAGCCGGTATCGTGCTAGAGCAAGCTGAGTTGGGAGCCTTGGGCGAATCCCTTAGTCTGCCAGCAGAAATCCGCTTTGACGCGGACCGGATGGCAAATGTCACGCCCAAAGTGAGTGGAGTCATCGACCGGCTTTTGGTTGGTGAAGGCGACACCGTTGCCTATGGAGATACGCTGGCACTGATCACAAGCCGCGAGCTTGCAGGGTTGAAAGCGAAATGGATGATTTCGAAAACGAACGAAGCCCTTGCGGCACAGTCGTTGACGCGCCTGGAAGGGCTGTGGGCGCAAAAGATCACATCCGAGGCGAATGTTCAGACGGCCCGCGCAGAGCATGAATCGGCAAAGACCGAAAGTGAAGCCGCAGAAACCGAACTGCATGCCGTCGGAATTGATCACGCCGATCTCGACAAAATAGCCACTGCGCCGGATGGCAACAACGCCAATGCCTATCTGACTGCACCACTTGCGGGAACAATTGTGCGACGTGCGGCGACACTGGGGGAAACGGTAACAGCCGGGGATTCCAGCGCCAAGGTGCTGTTCACGATTGTCGACGACAGCGTGGTTTGGGCCGATATCGCGGTTTACAAGCAAGACATCAGCCGCGTTCGCGTTGGCGCACCCGTTGCCTTGAAATCAGACGCAGGCGACGTCATCGCACAATCAACGGTGGCCTTTATTCTACCGGTTATTGATGAAGTGTCGCGCACGGCGACGGCGCGTGTCATCATCGACAACTCTGACAGAACCCTGACCCCCGGCCAGTTTGTGATTGCAGATCTCAGCGTCGGCAATGCCGCGGAGGTTTTGCGCGTGCCACAATCCGCCGTGCAACTGGTAGAGAACCGTCCGTCTGTTTTTGTCCCTGTTGACGGCGGGTTCGCACCGCGCGCCGTCATGGTCGGCACAACCGCTGGCGGCTATGTGGAAATCCGCACCGGGCTGGAGGAAGGCGACCTCTTTGTCTCTGACGGTGCCTTCACACTCAAAGCCCAACTCGAAAAAGACGCCTTTGGCGACGGCCACGGACATTAGGATAGCTGATTATGACTGATTTTATGCACCGCATCGCCGGTGGCTGGCTTTTGGCGGCCATTGCGGCTTTTGCAATGACGCTTGGCGGGCTTTTTGCGTTTCGCGCTTTGCCTGTCGATGCCTTTCCCGATGTGACACCCGCGCTGGTTCAGGTTTTTACCGAAACAGAAGGGCTCGCCCCCGAAGAGGTTGAACGCTATGTGACCTATCCGATCGAAACGGCGATGTCGGGCCTTCCGAAACTGAAAAACATGCGGTCGGTCTCCAACTTCGGGCTGTCGGTGGTGAACATCTATTTCGAGGACGGGACGGATGTCTATTTCGCCCGTCAGGTCGTGGGCGAGCGGCTCGCCGAAGCGCGTGGCAACATCCCAGACGGGTTTGGCGACCCGCAAATGGGTCCGATTTCAACCGGCCTTGGCCTCATCCTGTATTTCCGCCTGGAAGACCAGACCGGCGCACGCAACCTTGTCGAGATGCGCGAAATTCAGGATTGGATCGTCAAGTATCAGTTGCAGACCGTGCCGGGTGTCACCGAAGTTTTGTCCCTTGGTGGCTATGAAAAGCAATATCAGGTCAGGCTCGATCCCGATGCGCTGCTTGCCTATGATATTCAAATCGCCGAAGTGATCAGCGCATTGGAGCGCGGAAACAAAACCGAAGGGGCGCAATTCCTCGAAATCGGATCCGAACAATACACGGTGCGCGGCGTTGGACTTGCCAAGACAATCTCTGATCTCGCAGAGATTGTCGTCAACGTGGAGGACGGGCGCACCGTGCGCGTGCGCGATCTGGGCCACATCACCGTGGGCGGTGGCGTTCGGCAAGGTCTTGCAACCGCCAATGGTGAAGGCGAAGTTGTCGCAGGGTTGGTTCTGAAACTTTATGGCACCAACACATCCGATGTCATCGCGCGGGTCCAGAAGCGCTTTGAGGAAATCAACGCAAGCCTGCCGGATGGTGTACTGGCGGTCCCCTACTATGATCAGGGAACGCTGGTAAACAAGGCCTCCGCAACCGTCACGACGGCGTTGTGGCAGGGGGCTGTGCTCGTAGCGTTGGTGGTGTTTGTCTTCCTGGGCGGCTGGCGTCCCAGTCTGGTTGTGGTCCTGTCGATTCCGTTTTCCGTCGGTTTTGCGTTTATCGCAATGTACGTGCTCGGCATCAGCGCCAATCTGATGTCTCTGGGCGGGGTCGCCATCGCCATCGGGATGATGGTCGACGGGGCGATTGTCATTTCTGAAAACGTGGATCGCAGCTTTGAGGAAGATGACGGCTCTGAAGAGCCGCGTATGTTGGTTGCCCGATCTACCGCCGAGGTAATCGCACCTCTGGTGGCGGCGGTTGCCGTGGTTATCGTTGTTTTCCTGCCGCTTTTCTCGCTGCAAGGGGTTGAGGGCAAAACCTTCCGGCCCTTGGCGGCATCGGCTGCACTCGCCATGACCGGATCGCTGTTCTATGCGGCCCTGATTGCGCCTTCCATGGCCTTTTCGGTGATGCGCCGATCCGGCAAGAAGGCCCCTGACAAGCCGGGGCGGACTGTCGCGATGGTCAGTGGTGCGGCCGGGTTCTTTGTCCGTAACCGTTTTTTCGCCATCGTCCTGTGCGGCATATTTTTGGCGGTGGGCGGTTTTGCAGGATCGCGACTTGGTTCCGAATTTACGCCATCGTTGGAGGAAGGCGATATTCTGATGCGCGTCACCATGGCACCCTCGATTTCGCTTACCGAAGGAACGAAGACGACGACGCTTGTGGAAAAGCGGCTGTTAAAGAATTTTCCTGAAATCAAGTCCATCGTGACCCGTATTGGGCGTGGTGAGGTTGGCGCGCATGCTGACCCGACCAACAGCGCCGAAGCCTTTATCGAGCTGAACCCGGTCGATCAGTGGCGGCCCGGCTTGTCTGCCGAAGGTTTGCGCACGGCGATTTCGGAAGATCTGGAAAGCTTTCCGGGGATTGTGGTGAATATCGGCCAACCCATCGCGATGGCTGTTGATGAATTGCTGACCGGCACACGCGCCGAACTGGCCGTCAAAATCTTTGGACCGGATTCCGAAATTCTGTTGGAGCGATCACAAGTCCTGCAATCACTCCTGCAACAGGTTGAGGGGTCTGCCGAGGTACAGGCCGACCAGATCACCGGTGCGCCGCAACTTGTGGTAACCGTGGATCGGTCAGCCCTTGGTCGCTACGGGCTTGATGTTGAGGACGCGTTGGATGGGCTGCGTGCAGCCGTCGGCGGGGCCGAAGCCGGATCACTGTTCGAGGGCGTGCGACAGTTTCCGATAATGGTGCGTTTTGACGAAGAAAGCCGCGACACACCGGAGGCGATCAGACGCATCGTGCTGGAATCGCCTTCGGGCGCACGGGTGCCGCTGGACACAGTGGCCAATATCGAAACTGTAATCGGTCCACGCCAGATCACACGCGAAGATGGCGAACGCTTCATCACGGTCCAGTCCAACGTGCGCGGTCGCGATATCGGCTCTTTCGTTGCCGAAGCGCAGACGTTGACGGACGCTCAGTTGGATCTACCGCCCGGGTATCGTTTGGTCTGGGGCGGCCAATTCGAGCTTCAGCAACAGGCGAATGCCCGTTTCAAAGTGGTTATTCCGATTACGTTGGGCATCGTTCTGCTGATCCTTCTGGTAACCTTTGGTCGCCTGAAATCAGCGATCCTCATCCTGTTGAATATCCCCTTGGCGCTGACAGGTGGTGCGATGGCGCTCTGGCTGACAGGGTTACCGGTGTCGGTGCCTGCTACCGTCGGGTTTATCGCATTGTTCGGCATCGCGTTGGGCAACGGTATGGTATTGGTCAGTTTCATGGATGATTTTGCGCGCGCCGGTCGCAATCTGGAGGCTTTGGCCATTGAGGCCGCAGGGCTGCGCGCGCGTCCGGTCCTGATGACCGCCATGACGACGGCACTTGGGCTGGCACCATTGCTCTTCGCCACCGGCGTCGGTGCCGAGGTCCAACGCCCGCTTGCCACTGTGGTAACCGGGGGGCTTGTTTCGTCAACCGTGCTGACCCTACTGGTCATGCCCGCCCTGCACCGCTGGTTTGCGCCCAGACAAGGTGGGCATCATTCACTTGTCGAAACGGTCCATGGGCAGCATGCGAAGTCAGCCTCGGGAGCCCTTACCTGATGGAACGAACGCGCTTCAGGCTTGCTTGGATACAGAATTGGCAGAGGAGGAGAGTTCGATGAACATTGCAACGTTTTCGGGCGCGCCCCCGCAGACATCTCCAAAGTTTTCATCGTGGCGTGCACTGTCATGAGACCCGCCCGGATTTCTGCCGTCCGGGCATTGGATGTCATCCATCACATGGGCCGGATATGAAGGAGTTGCCGATATGGGACACGGGCACCATCATCACGTTGACCCCGAAGCAGGTGACCGTCGGGTATTCGCCGCCATCGCGGTCAATCTCGGCCTGACGGCCGCGCAAATTCTGGGTGGCATCGTTTCCGGTTCGCTCGCCCTGATCGCAGACGCGCTTCACAATTTCTCCGATGCGATTTCGCTCATCATCGCCTTTGGTGCGCGCAAGATCGCGCGGCGGCCACGGAATGCGAAAATGACCTTCGGCTATGGCCGGGTCGAGGTTGTGGCCGCCCTCATCAATTACACGACGCTCATCGTGATCGGTCTCTACCTGCTGTACGAAGCCGCGATGCGCTTCGCCGACCCGCAGGACGTCGAGGGCTGGCTGATCGTGGTCATCGCAGGCATTGCGCTCGTCGTGGACGCGGCGACTGCGATGCTGACCTACACGATGTCCAAATCCAGTGTGAACATTCGCGCGGCCTTCCTGCACAATGTCGCCGACGCGCTCGGCTCTGTCGCGGTGATCGTCGCGGGCACGCTGATCCTGCTTTACGATTGGCGACTGGTTGATCCGATCGTGACCGTTCTGATAGCAGGGTACATCCTTTGGCAATCCTTCCGCGAGATCGGCCCGGTCATCCGCATTCTCATGCTCGGCTCGCCGCCCGAGATCGAGACGGGCGCGGTTCTCGATACGGTGCGCGACCTCGACGGCGTGGCTGGCATCCATCACGCGCATTTCTGGCAGATGGACGAACACCGCGCCGCGCTCGACGCGCATGTGGTCATCGCGGAAGGTCGCTGGAGCGATGCGGATGCCGTGAAAGAGCAAATCAAGACGGCGCTGGCCGACCGCTTCAACATCGAACACACAACGCTGGAGCTGGAATGCGCGCGCCACGCCTGTGACGACCCGTCCGAGTTTGGCGGCAGAGGTCATAAGCACAAGGCAGCGAGCGAAGAAGCGTGAGCTGAATGTGCGACGTGGCCTTTTCCACTATGACGTATTGAGCTGTTTCGTGTTCCTTGACGGCACTCTTATTCTCGAATGTCTCGATCAGAGTACTCAACGCATTCCGAAACCGTCTCTGACCATCTGTAAAGGTAGTCTCTTCGGGCCGCGCGCAATCAAACCCCTGGCGAACTTTATGACTTCTTCTTGTGACCCCGCCGCAACTCCCTTATCCGCGCCAGAAACATCTGTCACCGTTCGATCAGCTGCGGCGTGTCTGCAGGCCCAAGGGTCACTTCAGGCAGCCAGGTGATAAGCTGAGGGAACGAGATTAGCGCCGCAATCAAAACGATCTCAATGGCGACAAGCGGTACCGCGCCGCGATAGATATCGGAAAGGTTGATACCTTTCGGTGCCGCCATCTTGGCGAAAAATAAGGCATAGCCGAAGGGAGGCGTCAGAAAGGACGTCTGCAAAGCCAGTGCTATCAGGCCAGCGATCCAGATTTGTGCAAAGTAGGCTGAGCCGACGTGATCTGCGAAGTCGAGTTCCGAAAAGATCGGCATCAGCACGGGTATGAAGACCAGCAGCACCTCGATCCAGTCAAAAACAAACCCAAGGACGATGACCACAGCAAGAAGCATCGCCAATAACTCCCATCGGGAGAGATCGAATGTGGATATCCAGTCGAAGATGACATCCGGTCCACCAACAAGGTGGAAACTCAGCGAGAAGACCGATGCGCCCAGTACAATGAAGAAGACCATCGACGTCATGGTACTTGTCTGCACCGTGACAGAGTTCAGCGACGAGAAAGACAGGCGCTTTCGCACCAGCGCGACCAACAGAGCGCCAAACACGCCTACGCCAGCCGCCTCCGTGAGTGTTGCAAAGCCGAGAATAATACTGAGCGGAATGGATGCGATAAGGCCGTGTTGCATAGATCAACTGCAACTCAGAGCGCGCCCTACCCGAGACGGAAT
>OJBZ01000797.1_pt1 | contig 14274 bp, 12 predicted proteins | sample 1591671 | NCBI WGS metagenome assembly OJBZ01 (sample SAMN05416850, study PRJEB24817) | seawater metagenome | isolation source: Sea water | place: Canada:Atlantic | collected 2013-07
GATACGAGCAAAAATCGTGGCATTGACGGACATAGCTTATCCAGAGTTCAGGTTATTTATATCATAAAACGCAACGACTCAGCTTATCCGCTTTTACATTAGGCCGAGATATAATTTTGGCACACAGCAGTTTTTCTACATTTTTTTACGCTGTTGCCAACGTTTACAGACCATGTATTCTCTGACTTTCAAGTTTATGGAGTAAGTATTCAATGATCGATGTTTTAGCGGTTTTCATTACTTTTTTTGCTGTTATAGACCCTATTGGCACTGTACCAGTTTTTATTGCTGTAACAGATCAATACGATCAAAAAACCAAACGACGCATTGCCTTGCTCTCAACCTTTGTTGCTATGTGTGTACTGTTATTTTTTATCATTGTCGGTGAATTTGTCCTACAAGCCTTGTCAATTCCGCTACCCGCGTTTCAAATATCTGGCGGTATTATACTATTCCTCTTCGCTTTAAATATGATCTTTGGCGATAGCAAGCCAGAAGAAGAAATAAGATTATTAGATCAGTCTCATAAAGACACGGCTGTTTTTCCACTCGCCGTACCGTCAATTGCCAGCCCAGGCGCCATGCTAGCAGCCGTACTGTTAACGAAAAATTCGGTATACAGCGTTTGGGAACAAGTGCAAACATCAGCCGTTATGCTATCAGTGCTGATATTAACTTATTTATTAATGTTATTAGCGGGTTGGATTAATAAAATTATTGGTAGCAGTGGTGCCAGTGTCATTAGTCGGGTTATGGGGTTAATTCTTGCGTCAGTCGCTACGACAAACATATTAACCGGTATTAGCGAGTATTATAACTTTCAATAACTATACCCAAGCCCCTTTTATTTAGGGCTATCAAAAAATGCTGAGAGGCGTTAGAAAATCACGAATGATAAGCTTAAAACACCAACGATAACTTAGCGCCAGCAAAGGCTTGATTGTCTGCTTTCCAATATTCACCATCAATTTGTCTTAAACGCGTAAATGCTTCAATTTGCACGTGCTCAAATTTAATTCCAGCGCCAACGCCAACATAACCATCAATATTGTTAGCGTCATCATAACGACGCCGATTACTCACCACAAAATCGTTGTCGTCATCACCAGAATATATTCGGTAATTATCATCTTCATCACGATCCTGAAGTACTAATTCAGCTAAATCAAATCCAACTTCAGCATAGGCAAAGACATCGGAAAAATAACCCACTTTCAATCCCGCTTCCCATGCTAAATAATCATGTTTGATATTATCTCGGTCAGTAACATCACCATGACCAATGGAGGTTAAAACAGAAATGCCAAAGTTTGAATCTCGATTAGTTAGCCACATTTCAGCGCCAATACCCGAAATATGATCATCGTCATTAACTTCATTTTTAATAAAAAAACCGAACTTGGGGCTTTCAAATGCATACGCATTAAACGTGGCTAAAAATAGCGTCATAAATAATGCTGCGATCCAATAGTTGCCCAATGAAAATAAATTATCTTTATCGATCTGTTGTTGCGTTAGCTTAATCATCCTGAAACTGTTTCCTTAGCTATATCAATGCAGCAAGTTTAAAGCTGACCCCATGTTTAGTTCAGTAAGGAAAATGTCAGTTAAGGCACCATTAATGTCAAAAAGTGTAAGAAGATAAGCTTGAATGGAAAAATAACGCCATAAATGAAACTGGCCCTAGTTAAGTTGGCTGAAATATTTTCATGCGAAAATAATTTGCTGCTATGATAAATTTCTTTTAAAAAAATCCTGATGATAGTAAAGTCACAACACAGCTACTTTGAGTCAATAGTAAGTCCATTAAACCTAAACAAGGAGTGTTATGGCATTTTTTAAACAGTACCCAAAAATAACAAAAGTTTTGATGCTACTCATTTTAATAGCAATATTTCCGTTTGATGGGATATTTTTATTTATCGCCGATGCTGCAGGCATTGAGGCTGCCTTTGCGTTATTGGTCGTGATGTTTGACCCCATAACACGTTGGCTTTCCCCACGCGTTTTTTATATCAAGTTAACGATACAGGCGCTTAAACGTTCTTTTGTAAACCATAAACTAAACAAGCCATCAGTATTTGTTACTCATGCGTTATTGTGTTCAGGCGTATTTTTATTAACCAGCTCAATACTTTTCGCCGGTTGTATTTGGCTGCCTGTTTTAGTGATGGGTGGACAATTTACCTAGTGGTGGTTACTCAATTTATCTAAATAAAAAAGCTGACTTAATCAAAAATAGGATTAAATCAGCTTTTTTGTTGAAAACTGTCAGAGTAGCTAATGCTAAATAACCAATTTTTAAATCATTAACATCGAAAAAATTTCAATATTAAGCGTTTTCTGACACGACTTCGCTAGGCTGAGCATTTGATATTCCGCCCGAATCTTCACTCGACAACAACACGGCAAACCAGCGACCTTCAGCTGAATTCTCTAGGGCAATTTTGATTATCATTGTCAATGGCACCGACAACAACATACCGACAGTGCCAAGTAACCAACCCCAAAAAATTAGTGAGATAAACACCACTAATGTTGAAAGCCCAAGACCTCGCCCTAAATAACGCGGTTCAACGACATTGCCCATCACGGTGTTAATGGTTAAATACCCTAAACCAATAAAACCTGCAGCGGCTGGCCCTAACTGTAAAACCGCTAATGACATTGCCGGCACAGCAGCGATAATAGAGCCGATATTTGGAATGTAATTAAGTAAAAACGCTAACACGCCCCACAATAAGTAAAAGTCTAGGCCAAACACCCAGAGCATTAACGAAACACAAACACCGGTCGCAATACTCACTAAGGTTTTTATCGCAAGGTAATTATTTACTGAGGCTAAAAACTGATCAATTTGCTTGATACGTGCTTGTGGATCATCTAGCGCTAAATGTAATTTATGCGACACCGTCGAAGCTTCAAACAGCATAAAAATCACCGTAATGATAATGAGAAATAAATTCGCCATTACACCACCCAAACCACTGAGCATATTGGCCGCTAAACCCATAGCGGCACCGGGATCAAAGTATTCAATTAATAACTCAGACGATATAACAATGTTATAGGTGTCAAGTTGCTGAGTTAGCCAAATAAATTGCTCTTGTAACTGGGCTCGATAAACCGGTATTAATTGCGACAATTCATTTAATGAGTTACCAACCAAGCCGGCAAGTGACAATGCAATTGAGACAAAAATACCAATAACAAAAACTACAGCGATTGGTTTCGGTATTTTGTAGTGTGCAGCCTTAACGACCAACGGATTGCAAATAATCGCGATAAATGCTGATAATAAAAATGGCACCAGTAATGTCGCAGCGGTTTTAATACCTGCAAGTACGACAAATAATGCGGCAGTCACTAATAAAAACTTCACTGCGCCGTCAGACTTTCCTTGTAAACCCATTCTATAAACCCTGAATGTTAATTAATTTGATCTAAGTGATTAAAACTATACGCGATTTGATAGCAGACACACCAGTATTATACGCATATCGTAGCTAAAACTTATCATTTACAACGCATAATCACATGGTTCGTCTGATCAAAGTAACGCTAGATAAATTAAGTAGTCGCCAGCAACTGAGCATACCAATTGAACCGACAAAAAAGGCACCGGCACCAATACCCACCAACCAATATTGAAAATGAAAGCTGCCAGGCATATTAAACACTTGGCTTTGCAGAATATAAACCGCTATTTCCATACCGATACTCGCCATTAAACCCGCTATCGCTCCGAGCGCAACAAATTCATACAATATGCTATTACGCAGTAATTTTCCGCTAGCGCCTAATGTGCGCAAAATGGCGAGTTCACGCTCTCTCTCTTCCATACTGGCTTGAACTTGAGCGATTAACACTAAACTACCGGCAAGCACTACCAAAATAAGAATTAACTGAATAGCCACTGATACTTGCTCAATAATATTATTAAGCTGTTCCATAATAGCGGCAAAGTCCATTAAAGTAATCGTAGGAAAATCAGCCATAAAGCGATAAACCCTATCTCGGTCTTGATCCGATATCGACCAAGCTGAAATTGACGTGGTCGGAAATTGCTCAAGAACACTTTGATTAAAAACCATAATGAAGTTTAGTTGACGACTTTGCCAATTGACTTGACGAATACTGGTTACCGGCACAGTAAATTCGTCTGAGCCTAAAGTAAAAGTTAGGTCATCACCTAGATTAATCTCTAAACGTTCAGCTATGTTACTTTCAATGGATACTTGTGGTTTATCGTCGTCAACTTGCCACCACTGACCCGCAATAATTTCATTTTCTTCTGGTAATTCAGTGCGCCACGTCAAGCCAAGTTCTCGGCCCATGCCCTGTCGACTTTTTTGCTGTTCAGCTTTCTTAGTAGCTTGCTTTTCTTTACTGGCAGATGTTGCTTCGCTTGGCTCTTGGCTATCGTCCTTTTCTTCATCAACGGTCTTTATGCCATTTATTGCCGATAAGCGGCCACGATAAACATGATAAAAGCCTTGATTAGCAATATCATGCTGTTCAACAAACTGTTTTAGTGGCGCTATTTGCTCTTCACTAATATTGATTAAGTAATGGTTAGGGGTTCCTTCGGGAAATTGTTGTTCCCATTCCGACAAAATTGAGCTTTTCATTACCGTAATTAATAACAACAACTTAATGGCGATAGTAAAACTCACCAGTTGCACACTATTTTCGCTAGCACGACGTTTTAAGTTAGCTAATGCCAAATGCCATGATTTACCGGCTTTAGTGCCAACGCTGCGTCCTGCACTCATTAAGCCTCGACCAAAGAGCAGTAAAATAAAGGAAACAAAAATACCGCCGAGTAATAGCGCTGCGCTCATCACGAGGTCTTGACTAAAAATAAACAATAACAAGAACAACGCCAACAGAGGAGGCAGTTGATGCCAGCCAAATCGTGCAACTTTATTCTGGCTAAAACCACGAATAACATTTAAAGGTGAGCTTTGCACTAAAGTCATAATAGGATGAATAGCAAAGGCTATGGCACACAGCAAACCAGTAAATATCGCGGTTAAAAATGGTACCAAAGTCAATGGCGCATCGGCTAATGATAAGTAGCTAGCAATAGCATTAACGCCCAATAACATCAAGCCATAGCCAACCACTAAGCCGGTTGCAATACTTAAACAGCTCAGTAAGGTCCAATGTAAACAATATAACTTTCGTACATGCGAAATTGACGCACCAAGTGCCTTAAATACCGAGACAGTAGACTGATGGCGTTGACCATAACGCCGGCTTGCTACCGCTACCGCAACCGCTGCCAACACAATACCCAGCATACTAGCCAGTGATAGAAACTTCTCAGCCGTGTCGAGTATTCTCGATAATCTATTTTGTGCCGCTTTAGCGTCATACCAACGCTGTGATTCATTAATTTGTGGTTTGATCCATGTTTCGAACGTTTCAATGGCATCGGTTTCACCAGCAAATAAATATTTATAGGTAATGCGACTGCCGGGCTGAATCAACTCAGTTTTTGGCATATCAGCAATATTAAGGATCACCGTTGGACCAGCGATAAAAGCACGATATGAACGATCGGGGATATCAGTAACAATGCCGGCAATTTTAAGTGGCGCTAAGCCAATTTCAATCGTGTCGCCGATATTAACGTTTAACCGACTGAGTACGCTCGGTTCGACCCAAACACTTCCCACTTTTGGCGCACTGGCAACCATACTTTCGGTTTGCGTCAAAGAGGTTTTTATTCTTAACTCGCCGCGTAAAGGGTAAGTATCTGATACGGCGTCAAGCTCACTGAGTAGCATATTATCGCCAGCAAACGCCATCGACTCAGTTTCAATTTTTCTTGCAGACTTAAGGGATAATTCTTGGCTTTTTTTGATAAAGCTTGGGTCGATCTCTGACGACATTCTTAAAACACGATCAGCCCCAATAGTATTAGTGCTATTGGCAACAATGGCATGTTTAATTTGGCCGGAAAATCCAGTTAATGAAAATACCGTGGCAACCGCAAGTACAATGGCAAGAAATATAATGGTTAGCTCACCGCGACGAAGCTCGTGATGCAATAAACGTAGTGATTGAGCAAACCACATTGAAGATGCTTTTGAATTAAGGTTACTCATCGTTATCCTACTTGTGGCACTAAGGTTTCAGCTTCAGGGCTATGCTGAGTTGTTTGAGCTGCAACGTCGAGCCTTTCAGTTAACACACCACTGTCCATTTCGACTTGTCGCTGACACCGTGCTGCTAATTTTGCATCATGAGTTACTAGCACTAAAGTTGTGCCTTCTTTCGCGTTTAAATCAAAAATTAAGTCCGTAATATGCTGTCCGGTTTTACTATCTAAATTACCGGTAGGTTCATCAGCAAATAAAATATCTGGCTTGGAAATAAATGCCCGCGCTATCGCAACACGCTGCTGCTCTCCACCAGAAAGCTGAGAAGGATAATGATCAAGTCTATCCGCTAGTCCAACTTGGCTAAGTAAAGCCTCGCCACGTGCTTGCGCATCAGGAAAATTAGCGAGTTCGGCAGGCAACATGACATTTTCAAGGGCGGTTAAACTGTTAATTAATAAAAATTGTTGAAAAATAAAACCGACATGTTGCGCACGAACTTGGCTGCGTTGCTCTTCATTAAATTGGTGCAACGGTTGGTTTTTAAGATACACTTGTCCGGAACTTGGCAAGTCTAGGCCTGCTAAAATTGATAACAGTGTCGTTTTACCTGAGCCAGACGAGCCAACGATAGCAAGTGACTCACCGGCTGTAACAGTTAAATTAAGCGGTTGAAGCAACTCCAGTGTTTTATCTTCAACTTGCACTGATTTTGTTAGGCTCTTAACGCTTAGAATACTCTCGGAATTTAAATGCATGAAAAATTATCCACTTTTTATATTATTTATTAGCTTATTTTTTATCTCTACAACTTACGTAGTCGCACAAGATGCGAAGATCAATACGGTTGATAACAGCATAAGTATCACACCAGTTCGTAATATTTTACTATTGGGTGATAGTATCAGCGCAAGTTATGGGATGAAACCCACACAAGGTTGGGTACATTTACTCAATCAAAAGCTTGCCCAGCAAAAGCAAGCTTACACAATAATAAATGCCAGTGTTAGTGGTGAAACGACGAGCGGCGGATTATCTCGGCTGGCAGGCATTTTAGCGAACGAGAAAGTCGATCACTTGTTAATTGAGTTGGGTGGAAACGACGGTTTACGCGGCTACTCGCCTAAGTTAATAAAAAATAATTTGTTACAAATGGTTGAATTGGCGCAAGATAAAAACATTACAGTATCGATGATTAAAATCAAAATCACACCAAATTATGGCCCAAGGTACAATAAAATGTTTGAGCAAGTATTTGAAGATGTCGCCAAAGAGCGCAATATTACTTTATTGCCGTTTTTTATGGAGGTTGTTGCTACCGATCCAGAACTCATGCAGGCAGATGGCATTCATCCAAACGCGCAAGCGCAGCCGATAATCAGTGAATATGTAGAACAACAAATTAAACAAATAATGACAATGGAGCCTTAAAGTAGCATGGAATTTATCTGGATTGGATTTGCTTTTATTTGTGGTTTATTGACAAAATTAATTTCTTTACCGCCCTCCATTGGTTACTTGGCTGCTGGTTTTATCCTTAATTTTTTAGGCTATCAAGCAGATAGTATGGTTACCGTACTCGCTGACATTGGTATTACCTTAATGCTATTTACCATAGGGCTAAAACTAAATATAAAAGACTTAGTCAAGCCCGAAGTCTGGTTTGGTAGCTTAAGCCATAGCGTGTTGTGGTTATTGAGCACATTAGTGATATTAAAATGCATCGCATTAATTGCCATTCCGCTTATTAGCGACTTAGATCTTGCAACTTCGGCATTGATTGTCTTTGCCCTAAGTTTTAGTAGTACGGTATGCGTTGTTAAGTTGATGGAAGATCACGGCGAAATGCGTACCCGTCATGGCAAGCTTGCGGTGGGTATATTGGTTATGCAAGATGTTATCGCTGTGATGTTTTTAGTGGTTGCTACCGGTAAAGTTCCTAGTCCATGGGTTGCCTTGTTACTGCTTTTCATACCATTAAAACCTTATATTAATAAGGCTATCGATAAAGCGGGTCATGGTGAACTTATTCCACTGATGGGTTTTTTCCTGGCCTTTGGCGCTTATGAGTTATTTGAACTATTTCATGTTAAAGGCGATTTAGGCGCCCTCTTAGTAGGAATGTATTTGGCATCTCATAGTAAAGCGAGTGAAATTACCAAGTCATTACTCAGTTTCAAAGACCTATTTCTCATTGGTTTTTTCTTATCAATAGGTTTTACCGCCCTACCGACTATGGAAATGTTTGCCATAGCCTCAGTGCTAACTTTATTATTACCGGTTAAATTTTTGTTATTCTTCTTTATTTTAGTCAAATTAAATCTGCGCGGTAGAACGGCATTTTTATCCGCATTAGCCTTAAGTAACTTTAGTGAATTTGGCTTGATCGTCGCAGCCCTTAGTAGCAAATCGGGTTGGTTGTCGTCAGAATGGTTAGTAATATTGTCATTAGCTGTTTCATTGTCGTTTATTATCACCAATATTCTTTACAACTTTGCTCATGATTACTTTGCCAATAACAAAGAAAAATTTAAGCGTTTTGAAAGTAAAAAGCGTTTAGCAGAAGATAACTTTGTTCAGCCCTGTGAAGCACCTATCGCTATTGTTGGTATGGGTCGTGTTGGAATGGGGGCGTATAAAGCACTCAATACCCAAGTTGGTAAAAAAGTTTGGGGCCTCGACACCGATAAAGATAAAGTGCAATGGCTAATCGAGAACGATATTCAGGCCTATTTAGGTGATGCTGAAGATGCTGATTTTTGGGAAAGCATGGATCTCAGTAAAATTGAACTTATACTCTTAGCCCTGCCGTCAGTGCAAGATATTATGAATATTACCTCACAAATAAAGCGCACCAATTATCAGGGTAAAATAGCCGCTATTGCGCGCTATGATGATGAACGTATGGCATTAGAAAGCTATGGTGTCGATAAAGTATTTAACTTTTATAATGAAGCTGGTGTTGGTTTTGCCGAAGAAAGTCTTGGCTTAATTAAGCCGGTACAAGTACTAAAAGCTAATTAAACAGTTTTATGATGCCATGGCGCTATTATTGCGACCTAATAAACACGCCAATCATCAAACCAAGCATATTAATTAATGACTAAGTAAATCAAGTGGGTAAATGTACCCACTTGATATCACACTACCTAAGCTTCACCGTATGTCTATCCACTGACACAAGGTAAGGCAAAACAATATAACCTCACCAAAATTAACTTATCCTCCCATCTGGCTTCATCTCTGTGACTACGCATAATACTGAGATTACCAACCACTAAATAGGATAATACATCCCCCTATATGATGCTAATGCCATAGAGCGTCATAAATAATCACAATATTCACGGTAGCTTTGAGCCTATTGCTGACATTAAGCTTTAGTGAGAGGTAAGCTTTATTTGTAAATAATAGTGTTTTTTTCAACTATTCGGTAAGACAACTTTTACCACTTTCCAGACGTTATTAACTTAGCAATTCCTGGGGTTTTTAGGTTGTTGTTCAGAAATAAACGGAGGTAAACTGTTAGCGAACATACGATTACAATAAGTAATTATTTACTCATTGTGCCGATCGTCAACAACTCTGAATTCTCAATGATTTCAGTTTCTGCGCCTATTATGCCCACTTCAGCCATCGCCATTGATAGAACATCGGAGGGAATACTGAATTTTGGCCCTAAACATCGAATTAGAGGATATAGTGCACGAGTATAAGGATCACTGAAATTGGGTTCTTTTCTAACCTCTACCGGATAAATATAGCTAGGTCGTATCGAATAAAATTCTTTATGAACTGATGAAAGGTAATTTTCTATCTCACCTTTATAGCGTGAAAAAGAAAATATAGAACGTTCTTTTCTATCTACCCCGACGCCACTTAATAAGCAAAAACGTACTTGGGGATTATACTTGGCTAATGCCACTGAAAAAACTTTTGGGTAATCTACTGTGATTTGCTTAAATTGCTTAGTACCGACTTTATTTGTATAGGCTCCAAGGCAATAATAAACGACATCAACACCTTCAAGGTACTCTTCATGCCCAGCAAAGTTAAGAAAGTCTTCAATGACAACTTCTGTTAGTTTTGAAGACTTTTCCCCTGTGATGCGTCTAGTGAAGGAAACAATTTCTGTGATTTCTTCGCGCACTAAACATTGTTCAAGCACACCTTTGCCAACCATGCCAGTTGCGCCCGTTATCAATACTTTCATATAACCTCTTAGTTTTTAGCTTATATTCATGTTTTATTGCTGTGTAACTTGTTTAATGGATTTTTCCATTTCATTGAAATAGGGGTTCCAGGTTAAACGAGCAAATACTTTATCATTCTCTGAATATCCCCACGCAGAAAACCAAGTTGGATGGCCTTGCTTGCAGGCTTGAATGTCACTTTGACTAAAACTATTGTCACATATTGTTTTTTGACCAGACTGCCCATAGTAAGGATTTTTTGGTGAAAATAAGGGACTCATGTGTGAGCCAGTGCTTATCTTTAAATCTTCCCTTGTCATGGAATAAGTTTTCACTCTGTTTGATTTTTTAGACTCCAAAAGTGACCCATACCATATTAACTGACTATCAGGATGCGAGAATTTATCTTCAAAAAAACCTTTAATACTATCGGCATCGATGACACTGTCGAATTCACTGACGACAATTAGCGTGGGAATAGAGATCGTTTTTGTTGATATATTCTCTCTGAAAATAGATGCACTTCTGGAATATTCGATAGCACCTTTCAATCGGGCTGAATTGTACTTGGCATAATTATCTTCATCGGCTGACCAGCCTTGCCAAAATAGCGCTATAAGTGGTGTAAATTTTTCCAAAAATGGTGTTACCGTTTTAAAGCCAGGAGAGAAAAGTAAAAGACCACTGATATCATTGTTGTTCAGTGCGTGAATTGAGATCAAATTCGCGCCAGTAGAGAAGCCGCCTAGCCACACCTCTTCATACTGCTCTTTCAATAAGTTAGCGTAATGGTCAACAATATTTTGCCAGTCTTCATACCTTGGCAGCATCATATCTTCAGGTTTACTACCATGACCTGGCAGTAATAATACTTGAACATGAAAACCTTGTTGTTCCAATGAATTTGAAATATCACTAAAACTGTAGGGAGAATCCCCTAAACCATGAACTAATAAAATAGCTTTATCTGCGCCTTCAGGTACATTCTCAAATGGCATATTCATCGCTAATTCTTGTGCTTTATTTTCAGAAATAAATGACCGATTTTCTTGCAGCCATTTATCAGTAACGTCTATGTACTCCTCAAAAGAAGGCTGGATATAGTTATAATATGCTACTGACTGGTTAAGCGAGGGAATTGAACTCTGCAAAAGCGAGCACCCTACTGTAACCAATAAAACTATTGGCAGCATAATTAGATATATAATTTTTTTCACAATAGTTCTCGGATTAATTTATTTTTCTGTATTCAACAGGAGACATACCTGTAACTGCTTTAAAAAGCTTGCTGAAGTGTTGTGGGTATTCAAACCCTAAGTTGTATGCAATTACACCAACTTTATCGTTGGAGTTCAAAAGCTGATTTTTCGCCATTTCTATCACGTAGTGTTGAATATGTTGCTGTGTAGTTTTGCCCGTTTCCTTGCGTAACATATCGCCTAAATAGTGGGGTGACATATTAAGCTTCGCAGCACACCAAGCAACGGTAGGTAATCCATGCTCCAAGTTGTTACTTTCGTGGAAATACTGATTCAATAGGTTTTCAAATTTGCTCACCAAGTCTTGATTCATGTTAGCGCGAACATAAAACTGCCTATCGTAATACCGCATACAATAATCAAGTGTAAGTTCAATATTAGATATCATTAACCCTTGACTATGTTTGTCGATATTCAGACCTAGTTCTTCTTCAATATTGGCTACTTGCAATGATAAATTCTCTTCCTCTCGCTGTGATAGATGCAACGCTTCATGGGTATCGTAAGAGAAAAAATGGAACTCGTTAATCCGTTTTCCCAAAGGTGCTCTGCGGATCAGATCGGGATGGAACAATAATGCCCACCCTGTCCCTGTGCTACTGCTAGGTTGAGCAGTAAAACTTATCGCCTGTCCTGGTTGAGTAAATATGAGCGTCCCTTCTTGATAATCATAAGAGTTTCTACCATAGATAATTTCACAGCCAACAACAGGTTTTAACGAGACTTGATAAAGGTCAAGCACATAGGTTCCTTGCTTTAGCAAAGATATGTCTAAGTTTTCATCGTATCGTATCACTGTAGCTAATGGATGAAGTGGACTCTTTAACCCCAGAGCCTTATGCAATTGAGCTACTGACTTTACATGGAAGATATCTGTCATCTTTGGATCCTTAAGAATATAAATAATCAGTATGACTACTTAAACATAGAAAGAAGCATTTTGTCGAACCATTCATCACTTAACCAGCGTCTCATGAACAACGTGGTTTTCGCCATCTTGCCTGCCACATATCGGGTTTTTGGCCTTTTGCTAGCAACGGCTTTTGAAATAACCTTAGCGATAACTTCTGGTTTAGTTGATGGAGAGCCATCATACGTTTTCTTATTAGCGCGAATGATTCCATTCATTAGTTGCTCATAAACGGTACCTTGCGTTCGTTTAATCATAGGTTCATTCATTACCTCTGCGAACTCACTATTAATTGCACCAGGTTCAATGATAGAGACTTTAATACCAAATTGACCAAGTTCCATTCTTAATGAATCAGACAATCCTTCTAAAGCATGCTTTGATGCGTGATACCAAGCCCCAAGAGGAACACCTATTTTACCACCTATTGAGGTCACGTTAATTATATGCCCACTATTATTAGCTCGCATCGATGGTATAACTTTCTTAGCTAATGCCGCAGCGCCAAAAAGATTCACATCAAATTGTCTTTTGGCATCTTCTTCAGATACATTTTCTACAGCACCATATACTGAATAACCAGCATTATTGATCAACACGTCTATTTTCCCATGTTCTTCTATTATCTCGTTGACTGCATTTTCAATATCTGCTGAATTAGAAACATCGAGTTTTAAAGCATGGCCACCTAACTCAACAAGGTCGTGCATATTTTCGACTCGACGAGCAGCGCCATAAACAATATGCCCGTCTGCAATCAATTGTTTTGCCGTCGCTTTGCCCATGCCTGCTGATGCGCCTGTAATTAGAATAACTTTATACATATAACTCTCTCTTCAATGTTGGGTGTTTAACACTTGCCTTTAATCAATGAACAAATATTAACCGATAGAAAGTTTAAAAACGTATACCAATCGGAGTTTCTCTAATACATATTGAAGATTTCTAAAATGACGATGACAGGGGCGTTTATATTTAATAACTTGATGAAGTGAAGCCATTCAACAACATAACTAAATACTACAGTTATAAGTTGCACTGCTTCGTTGTGATAGTGTGGTTTTATCTATGTCTACTATACTAAGTGTTTTAAAGTTAATGGCGCAGTATTAGTGATTAAAGACGAGTTGTTAGGTAGACAATCCAAACAGTTGCATACTTACTGTTATGTTAAAGGCATACTCCGATGAAATTATATAAAGTTATTGCAATAGTTATTCTAATTTCTTTTACGACAGTAGCTAAAGATAATTCGGATAAAAAAACGTTCTTAATCGCACAAATTGACATGCCGCAAGTTTTAAAGTTCAAACCATTGATTATAAAGTTATATGAAGAAATAGGATATGAAGTTTCATTTATCAAAATGCCATCAATCCGAGCGATGAAAATGTTAGAAAGAGGTGAATTGGATGCAAGCCTTATCCACTCTAAAGGCACCTTATCCAACAATGAGAATGTTATAATTATTCCTACTGCGATCACCCAAGGAGTATTTGTATTACTTTGTGCAGATAATTTAATTTGTAATAAGAAGGTATTAGAAGATAGTAGCAATCAAGTACTCGCCACAAACAGCTCACAACAATTATATAAAAGAGATGGTGGGGCGACATTTATAACAATGGAGACTCTTATAAGTTACCCCGAATTAATCCAGAAGGAACGGTATAACTATGCTATTTATGCCTATGAATTGTCAGAAGAACAGCTCCCTAAGAATCTAAACTATATCGAATTAGAAAGAAAGTTTGGCTATCACGTGGTCGCTAAAAAACACGCACATCTAGTTAATTTTCTTG
>OJBZ01000812.1_pt1 | contig 13981 bp, 7 predicted proteins | sample 1591671 | NCBI WGS metagenome assembly OJBZ01 (sample SAMN05416850, study PRJEB24817) | seawater metagenome | isolation source: Sea water | place: Canada:Atlantic | collected 2013-07
TCATGGCTCTGTGACGATAATATTGCACCATACACTGAAGCTAAAACACGCTCAAGCACATAAGGATCGTCTACCTGTTGAAAGGTGGATAGCAATTGAACCGCAACATGAATGTGGTTTTGTAGAAGGCGAGTCAATGCTATTGTGGCATTGTCTCGTAACTTGATGTTTGAAGTGGTAAAAACCCAACTAAGGGCAACAGCGACTAAGTATCTGCTAGTACCGGTTAAACTCTCCGAAAAACCTTGTTTCTTTGCCCAGTCGATAAGCGTATAGATAGCAGATTCTTCACCAAGATAACCACTACTAATATGTGTTGTCCAAAACGCATCTCTATCAGCTAAACTATACTTTGAAAGCCACTCATGCAATTTATTGGCATTTAATGGATGGTTTTCTTTACCTGCTACCTTGTACTGTAAGTCTATAAGTTTAGCAAACAGATCATCATATCTTAAAAGGCCGTTATTTATATAATCCTTGCACTTGTTGAAATCAAAATTGCTACGGTCACGCCAGTACAAGCCATCAATGAAGGCTAAGCCAAATGAATAGTTTTGATAAATATTGTCTTTATCTAACAACTCAAACAGCTCAACTTTAAATTTTATAGGAATAAGCACAGACAAGATACTTAATGCACCTTGTGATAGCTGTTGACTCTTATACATTACGCTGAATTTATTACAATTAAGGGATATTTCTAAACCTTTTGTTGTCGTATTATCATCGCAAATAAAGTTAGCGGTCAAATAGTCATAAAAACGCTCATATGAGAAATACAGTATTTCGCTGTTGTCTCTTTGATTTTTATAAGAAGTTAGTAGATTCTCATCAATCAGAACTTGCAAAAATATATCTGCATTCAAAGAATAGGTGTGAGCATCGACAACTTGAATTGCATCTTCATAAGTTAACGATTGAGTGTTATTACGAAAAATTTCTTCAGCTAATTTATTTAGTATTTTTTGCACATAATTAAGAGCAGGTCTGTATCCAAACTCATTAGCTATCTTGGCATTGATTGATGAGAAATAATTATCGAAAACTTCTGTCAATACCATTGCGAAGTCATCGGTTTGTGCGTGTTTTCTATACTCACAATAAATCTTAAGAAATAAAGGATTCGTAAACTCTTGCGTTAGTAACGGCTCTTTGGGCAAAGCCAACTGATAATACTCAAAGAATGACCGAACCGCTTCAAAAACATTAGACTGAAACCCATAATGGCGCACTTCACTGACTATGCCATCCTCAATATCTTGTTGTAAGTTAATTAAAATCCCTTCTTTATATTCACTTCGAACTGATAGTACCAGTGCTACCCAAGGATATTTTTTAAACTTTTCAATAAAGCCTGCCAACGTATTTTTCCAGAATGAACGTCCTTTGCCTTCGTTCAAAATCAATAACAATAGGAACCCTCTCTTGTTGAGCGTGACCTATCGTATTTAAAACACCTAGAAATACATCTTCATTACAGTCAAGTCTTAGCTCATCTTTTAATATTTGCGTCCAGGGGTTCGTGGTGTCTGTCAATGTTTGACCGAGAACGAAAATGCTAGGCTTATTGTCTTTAATCAACTTGTTTGAAAAATCACCCAATAGATGAGATTTGCCAATACCCGCATCGCCATAAACGATCAGATAAGGATGATTAAATAAGTTAAATGCTTGTGACTCGACTTCAAAGTCATCAGTAGCGTTCCTAAATTCGTACTTGTCATTTTGAAATGCTCGTCTATCGCTTTCACCTTCAATCGTTCTGCTTTCTTTACTAATTTTATCAAGAATGCTTCCAGATAACCTTACTATTTCTTTAACTGCTATGTCATAAGTATTTTCGATTAGAATGACGCTGGCGTCTCCCCTTGATATATTTTGCCAACTATCTACTAAGCAATTTGATAGTTTATTAAAGTCATCCTTTATATCTAACCCATACTTATCGCAAGATCCTTTCAAACTTTTAAGTGCTTTATAGAGCACGTTAAGTTTCTCAAAAATATAAGTTCTTGCCTGTTCATTCTTTAATACAGCATCAAAATTATGATTAATTCCATGTATTTCTACGTTAAGTTTGGGCGTAAATCTTGGTCCCAGATTTTTAATAGACGTATTGACCTGTTCGGTAAACCATGTTTTAGAAAAATTATCTCCACCAAACCAGAATTGAACCATGCCAGAATTTATAGGTTTTTGCAGTTTATTATTAAGCTCAAAAGCACCCCAAAACTCGACCTCAACAGTCATACCTTTACCTGAGGCAAGCGCTTTACACTCTTCTGCGAAGTCATTCCATCTGTCCTGAAGGTATTTTTTATCTTTTATTCTTGGGTCTGCTCTATCAAGAGGACAACAAACATAATACTTCACCAGTTTCGGGTGCTTTGTGATAGCTGTCTCAAACGATTTCTTAATCTGCTTGAACTGACTATCTTGAATATCAAAGAAATACTTAGCCTGCCAGCCAATTTCATTGCCATTGTCTAAGGTTAGATAAGACTCAACACCACCGTCGGGAGCTTTGACTCTAATATATTGACCATTTTCTTTGTTCTCGTTGTAAGCTAATTGGCAAACAACCTCTTCAAAGGCTGTGTTTTGTGAGTGCTCATAGCTTTTTATATCTTTCCAATCTATAGTATTTGCTAGCATAATTTTTGCATACCTAATTCGATAAACGGTTATATCGAAGGCTGAGTTACTTGAGTCGTATAGCAATGCCTGACAGTCTTAAACTATCGTAATAGCGTCTTTCAAATTTAAAGAATGACACGCAACCAATTGTGCTATGCAGTCGCATTTTATTGAGCCAGTCCAGTATTGGCAGTTGTAGGTGTTTAGCCACTAACTTCTTGACGGTATTGACTCAGCTATTCCTGCAAGGTGAGTTTGACTATACCCAGTGAATCAACAACATCAGGTATTTTATGCTTTTGATCAATCACTAAGCTAATAGCTTCTAATTTGAATTCTCGGGTATATTGGTTGCGTTTGGTGGCCAAACTACTTTTCTTCTTTGGGGTAGTATAACCTTGTGTGCTGTCCAATTTAATTATACCACTACACTAAGGCCGTTAAAAAATCGCAGATAACAGCTTTATCTAAAATCTGATGCTTTGTAACTAGAAGTAGCAATACGAAAGTTGCATACATTGATCTCAGCAGTATATTTTCATCATTTCTATAAAAGTAAGTGTACTTCGCTATTCACTTTTTTGATACTTTGAATGAAAGAGTCGTCCTTTATTGTTAGGTGCTATAAGATAGATTTTACGAGTCATTTAATTCAAGTTTATTCGGGTCAGCAGTCTATTTGATACTATTTTGATACTCTGCATATATTGTTAGATATAACTCTTTATTGATATCTATATTTCATTTTTATCGTTAGACCTTATTATTAAAGGTTTTTATCTAAAAAACATAGCTACTCGTTGATAGATGTTGTGTATTATTGTTGTAAGAAAAAGGACTCATAATCCTTTGGTCGTAGGTTCAAGTCCTACTGGGCCCACCAAATTTAAGTACTAATAAAAAAGACCTTCAAGAGATTGGAGGTCTTTTTTATTGTCTGCTGTTTTCTTAGTAAATAACAACCATGTGTATAAGCATAGATATAGGCACTTTATTCAAGCCTCTTCGCTGACAGCGGATAATTATTGATGGTTTTGTAGTACTGATTTTTTTCAGACCTCTTGCGAGCCGCTATAGCGTAATGTGCTAGTTTTAGACCCGAAAAGCCTAACTATTAATATAGATAGGCTTTTCTTGGGTAAACAAGTGCTTTGCCTTTACAAGTCAGTAATAAATTTATACACGTAATGACTATCTGTTCGTAGTAGACAGTTTTTATATAATCATTGAAGATGGCTTAATAAAATCCATGCACCGATGGCAATTAGCATCACACCACCAAATATTTCAGCTCTATGACCGATTAGGGAGCCCAATACCTTTCCTAACATCACCCCTAGCGTGACCATTACTGTAGTGGCCAAGCCAATAAGACCTGCCGCCAGTAAAATATTGACCTTTACAAATGCTAGGCTCACACCGACCGCCATGGCATCGATGCTGGTACCAAATGCAGTCAAAGCAAGTTTGAAAAAAGAATGTCTCGACGGTGCTTCTGCCGTTTCATCACTTGGCTTCATTCCCTCATATAGCATGTGCAGACCAAGCGCAAAAAGTATGACAAACGCGACCCAATGATCCCATGCCTCAATAAAAGACGCATCTATAAAGGATGTGGCAGAGTGACCAATTAACCAACCAATAATAGGCGTGATCGCTTCAATGGTGCCAAAAATAACACCCATTCTGAAAGCTTCGGTAAAACGAGGGTTCTTAAGACTTGCTCCTTTACTGATTGCCACAGAAAAGGCATCTGTAGACATAGAAAGCGCAAGTAATAGAAGTGCGATAGGGTTCATATGATTTTCTCTGGTCGAGTATAGAGTCCACGACATAGCCACACCCTCGACCTGCAGTGTAGATATATCGATGGTCTCGCCAACCGAGAGGTGTTCGCACCATGGCATGTGGCCAAGTATGTTGATACGAACGCTTTCGCAGTACGAAAGCAGGCTACTCCCCAAAGAGAGGTTAGATTAGCATTGATAAACTATAAGTCAATCATAAAATGCCGAAAAATAATTTTTGAACCTGATAAAGCATAAAGTTGGAAGCATTAACAAATACTCTTGGAGCAGATGAATGATTTAGAGAGTTATGAACATTAAAAAACCCTTCATGCTAACTTTTCATAGCCTGAAGGGTTTTTAATGCGTGGCGCTTTTTAGTAATCGACGGTATAGCTTAAGCCATAAGTCGTACCCGAGGCAGGTAGACGGTTTAAATCACCAAATGTTGTTTGATGATAGACTGTTAGATAGTCTTTATTAAGTAAGTTATAAACGCCATAATCTACTCGGCCGACTGGCATGTTTACTTGGCCCAATACATCAAGGGTCATATAACCGGTAACTGGTAAGGCACTAGAGTCAGGGTCTTGTTGTTGGTCTTTAAAGGCTTTATCATCACCGCCGATTGCCAGTGCTTGCAGACGAATATTGCTACCTTCATCGAAGTTATACTGAGCAAATGCCGTACCTTTTAGCGGTGTTAGACGTACTGCATCTAGCTCTAGCCAATCACCATCTTTGTCATACTGACCACGAGTGTACGCCACACTACCGCCTACTTGCCATTTATCACTAATGTCATGACTAAGTGACCCTTCCACGCCATAAACGCGCTCATCGGTATCGACAACTTCTACGGTATAACTGTCAGTAAAACGTACTACTTTGTCTGATTCGTTATAAAAACCACTCAAGCGTGCTGCTGTATCGCCATGTTTGCCTTGCCAGCCAAACTCGTAGTTGTTGGTTGTAATCGGTTGTACGTTGTCTGAATTAACCACGAAACCGGCACGTACGTCACGCAGCGCACGCTGGATATCCGCTGTGGTGAACCCTTGTGAAAAATTAGCAAATATTTGATCATTTGGGGTTAATTGATAGCTAGTACCGAGATTGAACAAGGTTTTTTCGTGATCTGTGCTGCCTTTTTCTACGTCGCCTGCTTGATAGTCAATGCCATAAGCTGCACTTGTTCCACTGATAGCAGAACTATTAAAATACTCTTCAAGCAGTTGCTCATAGATAGGCGTAAAGGTATCAGTCTCTGACTTTAACTTTTGGTAACGCACACCAGCACTGGTATGCCACTTGTCGGTTATATCTACGTCTGCATTGACAAAAGCGCCCCATTTATCGATGGTGGTATCTGGTCCACCATTATAGGTAAGCCCATTGGTTTGGGCGCTTAAGCCATTGCTAGCAAGGAACGTATTTAGGTCTTGACCATAGTAAGTTTGCTCACTGTTTTCGCGCTCGAAATCAGCACCGTAGCTAAGTAGAGTCTTTTTGCCTGCGACTTCCGTCTCGGTTTGCATGGCGGCACGTAAGCCCATTACTTCGATATCAGCTTCTGATTGAGTGACAAATGTTGCAGCACTTGCCAGTTTCTTCAGTGTGGCTGTATCAGTTAGACCATTGTCTTGCCATACTTCAGTCGCTTGGTCTCCTGCAGTTTTACCAGAAGGGTAAAAACGGCCTTTCTCATCTCGGTAGTAACCCGTCAAGCTTAAGCTAGACCCTGAGCCTACAAAATCATCGTCGCTATAGCTCAAATTTACTGAGCTTTTTTCGGTATATGGCTCATTTTCTACGTTGGCACCATCGATAGCTTTTAAGGAAGGTTTTGCGCCAAATAACACTGCCAAACCATCACCATAATCTGGGCCGTAGTCGGTGTCTTGTTCATCTCTGTAGTAAGTCACTGCAAGATCAAGACGTTGGCTGTCAGTGAGCTCTACACCCAAGCTACCATTCACACTAAGCGATTCGGTATCTTGTTGGTCTGTTTGGTTGACATCTGGGCTGATTCGATTGCCTTTGCTATCAAACTTGCCGCCTTTATTATCATAATCAACATCTAGGCGACCATACACTCGCTCGCCGCCATATCCTAATGTTTGCCCTACATGATACCCCAATGAGTCTGACTCAAAATTACGACTGCTACTGACACCGACTCTAGTCTGTCTGATAGGGCCATACCCTACCAAAGATTTGGTCACAAGGTTAATCAGGCCACCTGCTGCACCAGCACCGTAGATACTGGTAGCACCTGAGAGTACCTCTACTCGCTCAAGCTGCGCAGGATCGATACTATTGAGCTCGCGTGAAAGACTACGTGAACTGCTCAAAGGCACACCATTCAACAAGAACTGTACAGGGCGACCGTGCATAGTCGTGCCATAGTTACTGGTTGAGCCACTACTAGCACCCAGACTCGGTATCAACTGTGCCAAGATATCACCAGTGGTACGGTCACCCGTTGCCTGCATCTGAATCTCGTTTTCAGTAATTACTTGAGTAACTGCCGGCATCTCACTAATTTTCTGTGCCAGTGCCGTGCCCGTTCTAGCTTTAGCAGTGACATTGATAGTGTCTAAAGTCACATTGGGAGTCTCATCAGCCACAGTACTTGAAGCCAGTTCCGCTGGGGTCTGCGCATCTAATACGGCATCCGCTTCATTGACATTGTTTTGTGCATATAATTGCTGACTAATACAAAGGGTAAGAACAGATAGAGCAACTTGATGATGGCTTTTCATAATTTTTTCACTTAGGTTATTTCACTTAGTTGGATAAATAAACAGTGATATGAGTAATATTTAGCTAATAATACTGTGTGTACTAACTTTGTGAATCGTATTGTAAATGATAATCGTTTTTATTTCTATATGTATTTACACCTTGTTAGTAAACGCTTATTTGTACTGTTTTCAGATATCGCTGACTATTTAACCTCTGATATTTTCATTAGTTATTGAATAACTTATCTAGCTCATTGTTACGATAAGCCTCAAAAAACATCTGAAACTTTACCTCATCTTCTTTATGCTTTTTTTGGCAATCTGATAATAGCTGCTGTGCGACATCAACAGACAATATAAATACGCCGTCATTATCCATAATGGCGATGTCGCCTGAACGAATCGTCGTCGTCTGCTCACCGAAGCGATAGGCAATATCGGACGCCAGCGTGCCTTGTGCTTGGTTGCTCTTGGACGTAGTCACAGCGCTGATACCCTGCGCAAATACGGGAAAGCCCAGCTGCTGAATTTGGAACGAATCAGTCGCCTGCCCAATGACAATGACCGCGGACAGCTTTTCATAAATAACCGCGCAAGTTCGCAGTGATCCCCAACATGCTTTGACACCCAATACCTGAGCATCAATACATAACACATCATTGGGCGCTGCTTGAATCAATGCTTGGTTGATCACATCCGTGTTGTCAGAGGTTAGTTGCACCGTCAACACTCGGCCGACTATAGTAGCCGTGCATGGATTCAGTGCTTTGATATCTGGTAAATACCCCTCTTCCGTCAGATGACCTATGGTTGAGGTACCTATCTCTTTATAACTATCTATAAGTTCGCGAATATCAATATCATTCATTATGTTCTCATTATGGTATTTCATAATTTTACCCACTGTTCTTGACACGCTTGAATGGGTTGATCGTTTTACTTTCTCCCGCTGGCATACTGCCATGAGGATCAGCACCACGGGCAATAACGGGCAATAGCAATGTTTTATGCGGATAGTGTGAACTGTTTAATAGCTCATCACGAAGTAGCTGACGTTGATCGTCATCAAAATCGATAGTCACCAAGGATTCCTCAATACTTATCATTGCCTCGTGCCACAGAGTCTCTTCATTGATATGATAGTGCTCAACCAATGACTCGATAATCGCTCGAATATTAACTAATAACCCTAGCGACTGTAGATAAAATATCAACGCTTGCGGCGTCTCGCGATATAGACGGTTTTTAAAATCTGGTGGGCTTAAATACTCAGGATCTGATATTTTATGGCGTGCCAGCCACGGTAGATGGATACGTACGGAGTCATGGTCACGCAATAACAGACTGGTAAAACGATTGTCTCTTAATACGATAACAATATTTTGCCCGTGCATCTCAGGCGCAAACCCTAAGCGTAAGCAGCGCAGCATCGTCCCCAAAAACACGTCACAAAGGTTTTTAAAACATGCTATCACAGCGGCTTTTTTATTCTGTGGCGAGCCTTCTTGAAAGCTGTCTTGAGCACTGTTTTGGCTACTATCCTGGGTAGTACTATGAATACCCTCCTGAACAATGCCGTCAAAAATGTGATGGTTAACACCTTGCTTGTAGACCAACATGCCTAAGCTTGCCATTGGCAACAGTCGAATCGTATCGTCACATAGATCTGCTGGTAATTGACGCAGCATTGCGCCTAAATGCGTGGGCTTTTCTTGATAAAAATAGGGGTTAATAGCGCTTTTATCATATAAATGAGATGGAGACATATAACCCCACCACAGGCGTTCATCCCATAGCCGTAACTGTGCTGATATTACAGGGTCTAACGTTCTTGCCTGCATCAATATGGCTTGATTTTTCTCACCATTAATCAGCTTGAGGGCTGGCAAGTAGCGTTTTGAGTTCAGTGCATATACACCTATAGGCAGCTTAATGCTATTTGGCGTATTAGTATCAATTAACATACTGCGCATAGATGAGCTGGCATAAGTAATTAGCTCGTCAAACTTGAGGGCGACAACTGTGCCATTGGCAAGATCGTCGGCATACATGTCATCAACCACATGAGTCATTTGCCAAGGGTGTACGGGCGTCGCAATATACGTCTCCGTAATACCTTTGTCATCTAGCTCTCGCATCAACTTCTGCTGCTGCGTAGTATCCAAAAGATAAGACGCTGGATTTTGTATTGTCATGTCTTGAACATGCTCTGCAACCATGACATGGCTTTTGGCAATGGCGACCCATACCAGCTTGATAGGCTGATTAAACTCTGCCATATAGCACTTATACTCTTGTGCAGTAAAGCCCAATTTACTTTTAGCCAGTGGATGAAACGGACGATCCATCAGCGAAGCCCACTGCTCCGCTGCAATCAAGGTTTGATGCCAATGCGCATACTGACAAACTGTCGTCGTGATGTTTGCCGTTGCCGACTGTTGTTGAGCTATAAAGGAGGCTTCTAAGCTTTCTTTTAGCTTTAAGACACCAACGTCAGACAACGTAGCACTATCCATCATTGATAAAAACATATCTAACAACTGCTGTGGTGAGCCTACTGGCTCTAGCAAACCGCTATCTACATGATGGCTATTATTAAGGATGCTATTAAGATTGCTGTTAAGACTGAGGTTAACTTTATATATGACAGGCAGACAGGATTTAGATAATCGCCACGGTGAAGCGTAAGCAGGCTCTACCAATAGTAATAACTGTCTATCTTGTTCCAGTTTCATCACTATCAATGAGTTATCTTGGTCAAAAAAGTCTTGATACTGCTGTGGCAGTGACGCTAAAAGTAGCGACGATAAAAATTGATGCGCGTCTTGAGGTTGTGACGTCTGATGATTTGCCAAGTACTCAGTGGTAGTTATCACTTGAATAAGGTGCTCATCCACCCACTGCTCTAATAGAAAGCACTCTACCAAATGACTAATCAGCGACCATTGAATGGGCTCGATATCTGGCGCAGAGTTTGCATCAAGATGGCTGTTTTGCGCAGAAGTTTGCACAGGAAATAAGGTATGCATCGTCTTACCCCTGACTTTTAAACAATGGGTTGTTGATATATTTAATTGGGAATGCTTTATCTCCGAATAATCGGCGCTTAGCCAATGACTCAATGCGCGTTTGTTCAGCGAATACATCAAACAAGTCAAACCGTACTTGATGCTCTGGATGGGAGGTTTGATAGTCGGTCACGCAGTCAGCAACCTGTTGCCAAAACGCCACTTCAGAATAGTGATAATGCGTCTGCATAAAAATTGCAATGTCTGACAACGCCACAAAAAACAAGCAAGCAACCGTCATATCCCGAATGCCATCGGTATCTTCGGTCTCGATGAATGAGCCTCTATTTAAGGCAGCATGAGCAGGCGGCAAGCTATAAAAATTTGGACGCAAGTGTTGTTGGGTTAAGTGCTTAGGTGAATAGCGAACCCCGTCATGCAAGTCTTTTAACAAGACTTTTATGGGATAGCCATCTTCATGTACCAAGACAATGTTTTGCGCATGGCACTCTAATGCCACACCATAACCAAATAGAATATGTAATAAAGGGGTGACAGTGACATTAATTAACTGCGCAATCCATGTCTCTACACCATATTTGTCAAGCCAAGGGGCTATAAGATGCGAGCCATCAGCATTGACATAACTGACACCATTGAGCGGAAATGCGGTTTGACCCTCTGATAGATACTGGTTCACGTTTTCTCGCCAAATCGCAGCTAGCCCGCCATACATATTTGGATGCTGGTAGCCGCGCGCGCGTAACGCCTCATGATCTAAGCTAACGCCAATAGTCTCACCCAAAAACGCAATGGATAATGCTTGGGCGGTCTTGTCGTCTGCAATCAGTTGATTCAACCAAGTGGTGACAACAGCCGCATTCATCACGGTATGCTTTGCCAATATTCGCGTGCTTGAGGTGTTAATCAGGTGCATACTTAGCTTTAGGTAGGCTTTGTTATTACTAATGTCAGTATCACCATTAACATTGTCATCAGCATCACCAAGCATCGTCAATGAGCGAATAGACTGCTGAGCGCGGTACTGATGACTCGCACTACCTAAGTAGATAACTTCTTGCGTGGCAATCAATGGTTGTAATGCTTGAATTAAGGTGTTTTGCCATTGCCAAGGATGCGCAGGTATCAGGCAATAATTATTAGCCGTCTCGTCTACTTCATGACTAGCTGTACCTTCGTTTGGCTTATTTGCGATTGTAAGTACTTCTGTGAGTTTGGCATTGAGTGCAGAAAATTCATTTGCACCTACATAATCTTTTACCCATTCATTTATATCGATGCCGGTAGTGGTATTACTCACCAGTAGCTCTTTTTTGACCGCCAACCACACTACGTCGATGTTTTGATCAAACTCTGGGCCATAGTCATAGTTATCTTGCAAATCAAAACCAATACGAGACTTAAAACACGGATGATAAGGATGCCCTGCCGTCAAATAGCCTTCGAGTTGCTCATAAGTAAGTTTATTAATAGGCATAGGTATGTTAGAAGCCAGTATCTGAGACTGTGTTTCGTTCACTAAGGTATGACGCAGCTCTTTGATAAAGCTGTCTTTGAGTTCTGCACCCTCAATGTTGAGCAACATATCACTGATTACATGCTCAAGAATAGCGTCTTGAGCAACACCATTAACCACTCGCTGCACATTTAGCTCATTCAAACGAATGATGTCAAAACTATAATGGATATAACCTTGCGCGGTATAACTGACATCATCACCTGCCTTGATAACGAAATTCAGCAGTGCCCCATCATCAGTACTTTCATGAGCGTTGTTCGCACTTTCAGATTCAAAATCAATAATATTTTCATATAACAATGCTTGTAGCAATTGCTTGATCACTCGTTGCTCAGCGCGTGCCATGATTTTAGAATCGACAGATGATTGCCACGGTTTAGTTGCATAAGTGACATTTGCACTATTATTATTTTTGGTAGAGTTTGTTAGATGATTGGACATAGATATAAGCTTCCTGTCTGAAAATTGAATCAAGTAAAAGTATGAATTTAGATGCGTGTAAAGCGAATGATAATTATTTACGTTAATAAGTTAAAGTAAACCCCGATACGGGGTGTTTGTTTATGGGGATCGTGGTAATTTGCACGCTGAAGGAATCGTGAATAATAAAATCACCGCGATGACCACCAGTATTTCTTGGATCGCGCTTGCCATGCCGTCACTACTACCTGCTGCTAATAACTGCGCACTTCGACTGCCTATATAAAGGGTCGACAGCGTGATAAATATGGTAGAGATAATTCGGCGACTGATGTTATTAAGTGCAGCTCCCTCAGTGACAGAGTCTTTTGGTAAGCTGCTAAATCCAACGGTCGTGGTTGGTAGGTATGCTAGACCCACTCCGATACCTCGCATACTCATAATCAACATTAATAGCCAAAGCGTGGGCTGATACAAGCACCATGCCAGCATCAAAGTAGATAGCGCACTAATCGCAATTCCTACGATACCAATCCCTCTGGCACCTTGCTTATCTACCATCTTGCCAGCGTAATGCGTGGTGATACTGGCCACGAGCGTCGCGACCATCAGGACAATACCTGTCCATAAAGCACTCTCGCCCATCACGTCTTGTATCAACACGGGTAGTAACAAGAGACACAGCATCAAACCGACTGTTTGGCTAATGCTAATGATATTACTGTGTAAATAGGTCTTATTATTGAACAAGCGCACGTTTAATAATGGATGTTTCTGCCGCCGCTCATATGCCCACCAAACCATCGCGGACAGTAAAAATCCGACAGACAATAAACCTAACGTGGCTATCTTTAATAATCCGTCACTGCTGAATAATCCACCAGTGAAGTCTATCTTCAGCGTGCTCAGCCAAACCATCATCGCAAGCAGCCAAGTGAGTAAGCTGATAAACCCGATGGTATCGAAAGGACTTTTTTTATCATGTGAGCGCATATCAGGTATTAACCACCACACCATCGCCATGACCGCCACACTGAGTGGTAAGGTAATGGCAAACAGTGTCCACCACGCAAACTGCTCAACCAAGTAAGCACCGACCAAAGGGCCAAACGCCAACGACATCATAATAACAATGCCCCATAGCGCCATCACTCTGCCGTGCTGCTGCTGCGGATAAATCTGATACAGCATACCAATAGACAGCGGGATAATCAGACCGCCACTCAGTCCTTGTATGGCTCTGGCAATGATGACAAAGCTCATACTAGATGCCAGCATGCCAATGACTGAGCCTAGCATAAATCCAAAAATTGCCGCCAAATAAACATGCTTAAACGGAAACTTTTTGTTTAAGTAGCCACTCAGCATCAGCCCCACACTCATGGCCAATACATAAGCATTTAGCACCCAGCCGCCCATCACGATATCGACATCAAACACCGACATAAAGACAGGAATCGCTGGATTGAGCGCGCTATTACTAAAGCTGACCACCGTACCGCCGAGCAGTAGTGTCAGTAACACCTGCTGTACCTGTTTGTTGCTCAAGCCGTTACCACTACTATTCGAGGCTTCGTTTATAGGCGACTCAGTTGTAGATGCCTTATTTATAGGGGCTTTATTTATAGGGGCATTGCTCATTAAGCAGTGGCACCATAGAAATTCAGATACCCTCTAGATTCTAGAAACTCATCGCGATTGCAAAAATACAATGAGGCGGTTTTTTCTGGCATTTCAATCAGACGTTGTACGCGATAAGCGAAGCTATCAGCAATCCATTGATACACCTCCTGTCTCTTATACACATCTGACGCTGCCGACGACTCCTTACGTGTAGAT
>OJBZ01000835.1_pt1 | contig 13557 bp, 12 predicted proteins | sample 1591671 | NCBI WGS metagenome assembly OJBZ01 (sample SAMN05416850, study PRJEB24817) | seawater metagenome | isolation source: Sea water | place: Canada:Atlantic | collected 2013-07
TGGTACCAGTGGTCGGACTCGAACCGACACGCTTTTAAAGGCAACGGATTTTGAATCCGTCATGTCTACCAATTCCATCACACTGGCATGTTAGGTGATAATAGTTATTGACTAAATATTATCTAATTGGGCTACAGTGTTGACTGTATAGGCTGCGTATTATAGCAGCCTATTTACATGCGTCAAGTATTATTTTATACAATTTTTCATTTGTTCTAATGATGCTAAATAGCATCATTCTAGCCGACAAAGGCACGCTCAACTGCGTAATCTGCCTGCACACCCATACGTGGTGAAACAGTCAGGCCGAAGTCATCTAAAATAGCAGAAACCTCAGCATTAAACGGCATGCTGCCACAAAGCATGACACGGTCGTCGTCTTTATTCATTGGCGGTAAACCAATATCTTCGAACAATTTTCCTGATTTCATCAAATCAGTGACACGACCTTGGTTTCTGAATTCTTCACGTGTAACGGTTGGATAGTAGATGAATTTTTCGCGATACCATTCACCAAAAATTTCATCATTAGGCAGCTCATTTTCAAACATCTCACGATAAGCCAAATCATGAACATGACGTACGCCATGTACTAAGATGATTTTGTCAAAACGCTCATACACTTCAGGATCACGTGCTAGTGACAAGAACGGAGCAAGACCAGTACCAGTAGAGAGCATGTAAAGGTTCTTACCTGGTAGCAGATCGTCCAATACTAGTGTACCCGTTGGTTTTTTACTGACTAACAGCTCGTCGCCTACTTTGATATGTTGCAAGCGCGAAGTTAACGGACCATCTTGAACTTTGATAGAGAAGAATTCTAAATGATCTTCATAGTTAGGGCTGGCAATTGAATAAGCGCGTAGTAGTGGCTTGCCATCAACAACAAGTCCAATCATCGCAAATTCGCCATTACGAAAGCGCAAGCCATCGTCACGAGTGGTTTTGATACTAAATAGAGAGTCATTCCAGTGATGAACCTCTGTGACCGTTTCGGTGCGAAGTTTTGACATAAAGTCCTCGTTAATAAGTTGTTATTTGTGTGTTAAGTTTGAATAAGTATTAAATCAGAATTTTCAATGTTAAATTGAACATTATAAAAACGTATCAGTCTTTTAATCGTTGTCGAAACTGCTATTTTTATGAACGAGTAAATGATGAGTAAGCGTAATACAGCTGGTTTATCAGCTTATATACAGCCAGCTATTACGTCATTAGACATAGTAAATTTGCGTCAACGATGACAGCATTACTGGTTATATCATCCAAATGTAAATGACTCTCATCAAATTTCTTGCTCATAATACCAAACTTTAAAATAAAAATCCGTCTAGCAGTGATTGTCTAGCATGATAAAATGGAATATCGTTAGTGAGTAATTTTGTATCATTTGGCAAAACTGCCTTATCAGGCCAGTTTTGTATTATTGGAGTTGGCATATGCTTGATGAGACCCCCCTATTAGATAACTACCATCAAGCTCCTGTTATTGGCTATCATCGTGCGCCGCTTTCACAAAAATTCGGTGCGCCGCGCCAGCCAAACCTGGTTGCTCTGACTAGTGTTATTGAAATGTTAGCACCATATGATACGCCAGCTGCATTTGATGGCTTGGACAAGTTTAGTCATATATGGGTGAGTTGGCAGTTTCATCATAATTATCGATATAAAAACAATAATAAAACCAGTAGTGACTTTCGCGCTCAAGTACGCCCACCAAGATTGGGTGGTAATCAAAAAATAGGGGTGTTTGCCAGTCGCAGTATGTATCGGCCTTCAGGGCTAGGCCTATCTGTCGTCAAGCTCGAACAAGTCAAAATAATCCAAGGCCGTGTATTATTGATTATCAAAGGTGCTGATATGATAGACGGCACGCCAATCATCGATATAAAGCCATATGTGGCCTATAGTGATGCGCTGATTCAGACAGAGAATGGATTCGCACCAACCGCTCCAGAGTTATTAACTGTGACTGTGACCGATGCCGCCAACGAACAGTTTATGATGCTAGTAAGCGCAGGCGAGCCTAGTAATGCTAATAATGATACAAGTATCAATGACGCAAACACTGGATTGAGTAATGCGACAGTTGCGTCTACGATTCATCGTATACAAAATCAGTTGATAGCCTCAGATATTAGTATTATCAAAGCATTAATTGCTCAAGACCCGCGTCCAGCTTATCGACGGACAGAGATAGCCACGCCATTTGTTATGCGTTATAAATCGGTTGATGTGAGTTTCCAGTTGATAGACTCAGGACAGCTACAGATAATCGCTGTAGTTGCAATATAACTGGCTTGCATTGATATCATTTTTGACAACAAATTTTAAAATAATAGAAGAAGAGAGATATGTCTGCTCAACAGTACTCGATAGTGATTGATTTGCGTTGGTGTCTAGATGAGCTATTGGCAGATAAAGTGATTGACCAACGCGGCTATAACCTAGTTATTACTAGCCGTCGCGATAAAGCGCAGCATCCTTTACTAACGATTAGTGAATTTGGCTTGCCGAATGGCCATGCGACGGACAATAGCGCTGAAAATAAATTAACTTTGGCTTGGCTCAACCAATGGTTGGCGGCTAAAGCAGATATGTCTCTCGTTCGTATTGACCCTCTAAAAGTTGATGTCCCTGCGGTCACACAATTGATGTCATTTGAATATGCACGTTCACAGCATATTTTACCGATTGAGGTCGCTGTAGACGAAGTGATTATTGGAACGGATCAGCCTTTTTATACTGACTGGCATTCAAGTATTGAAAAATTGATCAAATCAAAAAGCTATCGTACGGTCTATATCAATCCTGAGCAGATTAAACGCTACCGGCAAGAGTTCTATCAAGTCACCCAAGCGATTGCAGGCGCAAACAGTGTCCATAAGCGTGCAGCTGCCGATGTGACCAATGTCGAAGCATTATTGCAATTGGGTGACAATACTAATCCCGATGCCAATGATCAGCATATTGTCAGAGTCGTTGATTGGCTGTTGCAATATGCCTTTGAGCAACGAGCCAGTGATATCCATTTAGAGCCACGTCGTGAGACAGGTAAAGTGCGCTTCCGTATTGATGGTGTGCTCCACACTGTGTATGAGATGCCATTGGCAATCATCGTCGCGGTGACCGCGCGTATCAAAATTCTAGGGCGGCTAAATGTTGCAGAAAAGCGTAAACCGCAAGATGGTCGTTTAAAGACGCGAACGCCGAAGGGACTAGAGACAGAGCTTCGTTTATCGACTATGCCAACCGCCTTCGGTGAAAAGCTGGTCATGCGGGTATTCGATCCTGAAGTACTGGTGCGTTCCTTTGCTCAGCTTGGTCTATCCGGCAAGCAGCTTGAAACATGGCATGAATTGACTGCTCATCCAAACGGCATTATTTTGGTCACTGGGCCTACAGGTTCGGGTAAAACCACGACCTTGTATAGTACTCTCAAGCAGTTAGCGACTGAACAAGTCAATGTCTGTACCATTGAAGATCCTATCGAAATGATTGAACCTGCATTTAACCAAATGCAAGTGAATCCAGGCGTTGATTTATACTTTGCTGATGGCATTCGCTCTTTGATGCGTCAAGATCCTGATATCATTATGGTGGGGGAGATTCGTGATGCCGAAACAGCCAATATGGCAGTACAAGCCTCATTGACAGGGCATTTGGTGCTCTCGACACTACATACTAACGATGCGCCAAGTTCAATCACTCGCTTGCATGATTTGGGTATTCAACCATTTTTGACATCAGCGACTATTTTAGGCGTAATGGCACAGCGATTGTTACGTACGCTATGCCCGCATTGCAAAAAAGTAGTAGACGTTGTGCCAGACAGTGAGATTGCCATTCAATGGCAGGAGTTGGTACAGCCTTGGCGCGCTCCTGCACCAGCACAAATTTATGTGGCTCAAGGCTGCGAGCATTGTCGACACACTGGTTATCAGGGACGAGTCGGCCTATACGAGATTATGCCGTTGTCTAACGAATTAAAAAAACTGGTCGCAGCCGATACAAACTTAGATGTACTCAAACAACAAGCCTATCGCGAAGGTCTACAGCCATTACGTCTATCAGGGGCAAAACGTATTAGTGAAGGTGTGACAACCATAGAAGAGGTGATGCGAGTCGTGCCTCTTAATTAGTCTCATGTATTAGGACATGGATTGGTGAATAGGTTTTTAAAAGTAGGAAATATGATGCCACTTGAAAACGGCTTCCTTCACAGCAATCAATGCAAATAAGATTCAAATTTTTAATTCCCAGACTTTTAATTGATAAGTTTTTAACAACGAGATTATTTATGTTTACAGACACTCATTGTCATCTCAACCGTTTAGATTTGACGAAATACGATGGTAAATTATCTGGCGCGATTGACGCCATGAAAACTGCTAATGTTACCCGTGCGATGGCGATCATGTGTGATTTTGCAGAATATGACGAGATTGCCAATATTGTTAGTACTTACGGTGACGAGACACTAAATCTAGGGATGAGTGTAGGGATTCATCCTTGTGAAGATATTGATGTACTGAAATCAGCGACGGTTGAGCGTCTGATAGAGACTGCTGATAAAGAGCATGTATGGGCAATAGGCGAGACAGGGCTAGATTACTACTGGTCTACAGAAAATAAAAAAGAGCAGCAAGCCAGTCTTGCACGCCATATTCATGCCAGTCAGCAACTAAAAAAACCGCTGGTCATCCATATGCGTGACGCAAAAGAAGATACGATCGATATCCTAAAGAGTGAAGGTGCTGAGCATGGTATCATTCATTGCTTTACTGAAGATTGGGAGACTGCGAAACGTGCTTTAGATTTAGGATTTTATATCTCCTTCTCAGGCATTGTCAGTTTCAAAAGTGCCCAAAATATCCAAGATGCTGCAAGGCACATGCCTAGAGACAGAATCTTGATTGAGACCGACAGTCCATATTTGGCGCCTGTGCCTAAGCGTGGTCGTCCCAATGAGCCTGCCTACGTACCCTACGTCGCGAGCTTTATCGCAGATATGTATGGTTGTGATAGTAACGAGGTCGGAGCATTAACCGCAAAAAACTTTGAAAATTTACTGGCACAGTATCGCTAAAATGGTTATGCTATGACCAGTCAGTCATTTATGTGATAGTCGTATAGTTCAATCCCCTTTAGTATTTGATTTACTAAATGTAACTATATGATTATCAATGACTATTTGTAAATGTAAGCATATCCCTTTTATGGTATTTCAGCAGTTCTTGTATAGTTTTATACGCTCATTGCCAAATGTACGCACATAATTGATGGTCATATGCTTAATCTTGTCATGTTTTAGGAGAGATTATGAGTCGTCAGCACCAGTTCAAGGCACGAGAAGAGAACATCTTAGCGATGGCAGAACAATTGCTACTTGAGTCAGGCGATGGTGATATCACTTTAGACAGTTTGGCAGATCAGCTCGATTTGGCTAAAGGCACCCTGTACAAGCATTTCTCCAGTAAAGATGAGCTCTATCTGCGTATTATTATTCGTTACGAAGAGCAATTGTTTGAGATTAACCGTATTGATGACTGTCCCTCGGCAGGCGTTGCCCGTATGATTTTTCAGCAGTTATTCAATCCGCAAAAAGCCATGCTATTGAACCAAATTGAAGAGCGTCTGGCAGCATCAGTGACAGGTCTCAATCGTTTGTTTGGTGAGTTATATGATATCCGTCGCCAGCGCATGAAGCGTTTGATTGATATTATTAGCGCATACTTAAAAGATGAGCACAGTAATTTGAGTACTCGTGATTATCTATCGTCTATTTGGGCAATTGGTCAGGGCGGTGCAGGGCTACTAAACTCAAGTTTTTACCAACGCTATTTAGGTCGCCGTGATACGCTACGTTATGCTTTTGTTCAGCAAGTGCTAGAGTTGCCAAGCCATTATCCTGCTGATGATGAAGAGGTCATGGATGAGGACATGCAAGAGCTGGTAGAGCAAATCGATACTGAATCAGAAGAGCACCGCAATACCAACTACTAAAGTAGCTATTAATAAAGTAGCAAGTAATTTTTGGGTTATGAACTTTTCTTGGTTTTAACAAATCGTGTTGTAATGCTTACTATTGCAGCACGATTTGCAGTATTAATTCATATATCTTCTAATATTCTTCAAAATTCCTTTCTCATTCTGCGACAATTAAAATTGGGCTTATAGGTGCAATATGCCGGTCAGTGCTAAGACGCAGTCCAGTTCAGCGGCTACTTGCTCTTTTACTCTAATTAGTCAAACGTCTCAGTCAAGCTGCTTAGATACAAGACCTACAGACCATTGTCGCCGCTGCGCCTCCATATCAACTGATACTTATCGCTTATCATCAGTCTCACCAATAAATAGTCGGACACAGGCTGGTTTTACATTGGTGGAAATCGTGGTGGTAGTGGTTATCTTGTCTATATTTGCTGGCATAATGAGTTTGTCTGTCGGTAGCAGTGAATCCCGCAAAAACCGCGCTTTTTATGAGCATCTGACCGATTCGTTAAGCTACGTTCGACTATTATCGGCTGAACGTATGCAGCCAATGGGTTTGCGTATGCAGGCAGATAGGCAAGGTCAAGTAGAGCCAGTCATCGTTACTCTCTCAAATCCATATGTTGCGTATCAGACAACTAATATGACGCCAGATAGCATCGACAGTCAGCCTAAGAATGCTATGGAATTGTCGGCAAAGGTTGCTGGTCTATCAGGCTCTACTGATGAGCAAAAACCAACGCCAAGTTGGGAGGTTGAGTCAGGTGTTAGCTTGCCTGAGCTGCCTACTGGCGTAAGTATTAGAGTTCAAAATTTGGATTCTAGTGGTTTACAAAATACGGGACGAACCCAAACGTTACAGCCTTGGTTTAGCGATCAAAACGTACCCCAAGTATTATGGTTTGGTACAGGACAAGCAGCGCCCGTCACCATTGAAGTACTTCACGATTCGCGTTTAGTGGGCGAGGTGATTACGATAATGCCAGATGGTAGCATGCGAATCGGACAGAGGTTATAGTGACTGAATTATATAAACCTCCTATGACAAACCAGCCTATATCATCAAAAGCTATATCACTCAAGCCTAGGCGCGAGAGCGGCTTTACCCTTATCGAAGTGATGGTTGCTCTGGCTATTTTGGCAGTGGTAGCAGTCGCGGCGAGCCGTGCCAGTAGTGCATATCTGAGCTCAGTTGATATACTGCGTACTCGTACGCTTGCTCACTTCGTCGCCCAAAATGCCGCCGCTGATTTACGAATTCAAGAGACGTGGCTGACAGCCAACCGCACTCAAACTGTTAAAGCTCAAGGGCGTGATTGGCAAATAGCAATGACAGTCGGTGACGCTATCACACCTGCTCTAAAGGAAGTAAATATCGCAGTTGCGCCTATTATAGATGGACAGACACGCACATCGGTCACTGATATCACTGTGATGCTAAGTAATGCTGAGCAAGATAGGGGTAGTTTGGATTTAAGTGGTCTAAGCATAGCAGGTAATAGCGAGCAGGCCGGGGGCAGTCTGTGAGGCATCAGCGTGGTTTTACACTGCTTGAGCTAATGGTTGCCATGGCAATATTTGCGATGTTAGCCGTTGCAGGCTGGCAAGTGTTTGATGGGGTCAACCGTGCTCGTGAGCGCGCGCAATTTCATGCTGACAATCTGGCTGTCTTGCAGTACGCTTATTTACAGTTACAGCAAGACATGGGTCAAATTATCCCTTATCAAGAGGTTACTACTCAAAGTGTTAGTGTAGCAAACAATAAACCCCAATCACGCGAGCAAATAAACGAAATAGCGCCTGAGCCCTTTATGAGCTTAGATGGCGAGCATATCAGCTTTGTACGCTTTGCCGATCCTGATCCACGATATCAGAGTAGCAATAGCCTCCAACGTATCGAATATATTTTTGCGGATGAGCGTTTGATACGTCGCCAGTATACCAGTATGGAAGGCGGGCGTGACAGCGTCAGCCTAGACAGCGTATTGCTCGAAGGTGTCACAGCAGGAAGCTGGCAAGCTTATCTACCAGAGCTAAGTACTAGATTTCCAAGCGATGATGCGAACAGTAGTACAAATACAGCGGTGAGACAATCAGCGAATACAGCGAGTCCTAAGCCCACAGCTGTTTTATTACCGAAAGGAATCGCGGTCAGCTTTACATACCAAGATATGCCAATCACTTGGCAATGGGCACTTGCTCCGCAACCGATAGCGCATAGCAATAGTCAAAGCATGGCCAATAATACAGATGGTGGTAGTAATGATAATGCTAATAATGACAACAGCGGTAGTGACAATAATAGTAGTGCGGATAATAGCAATTTAGGAACGAATAATTTAGGAACGAATAATTGAGAAGGTAGTGGTTAAAATGCATCAGTTGCTCAACAACAAAGGCTATGTATGTCGATGACTGCAAACTCTCAACGCGGTGTTGCACTGCTGACTATCTTATTATTGGTAGTGAGTATTACTGTGGTTGCAGGATCGATGCTTGCTAGCCAAAAAATTGCAATTAGGCGTAGTGGTCTGTTGTTCGATCAAAATCAGTTGCTGCAAGATATCGACGCAGGTCAACAGTTGGCGGTGACGATGATTCGCGCTGATAGCAACCTCAATGATACGGATAGTGCGCAAGATATCTGGGCGCAGCCCATACCACCTTATATATTGGCCAATCATAGTGTCAGCATCGAGCTACGCGATGAGTCTGGTCGTTTTAACATTAATAACTTGTATCAAGGTGGGGCGGCCAACACCACTGCTTTAGCAGTATTCCAACGACTACTCACGCAACTAAACCTAGAGCCTGATATCGCTATTGCTATACTTGATTGGCAAGATGCAGACGGCGAGGTATATCAAGATGGCGGTGATGAAAATACGGTATATGCGCAGCAGTCAAACGCTGTAGCAACAGATGCTCTGCCAAATCAGCCTTTTGTCAGTATCGATCAGCTACTAGAAGTGACAGGGGTGAGCGCTGAGACATTATCAGTATTACGGCCTTATCTTACTGCAGTGCCTTATTATGTGCCTATTAATATCAATACTGCCAATCCCGTATTGTTAGCCGCACTAGTTGATGGTGCTAACAGCCAACAGATGCAGGCTCTGGTAGATATGCGCGCACAGCAGGCGCTGACGTCTATTGATGCAGTATGGCAATTACCGATATTTGGCAGTGTGAATGATGAGCAACGAAAAGCCTTGACACCCATGCTCGCCGTTGATAGCCAAGCATTCATGGCGCTTATCACAGCGACTGATAATGCAACTGTCGGTCAAGCTAGAGAGCGTTTTGCTACTGTTTTGATTAGTAAAGCTGTCGTTGATAATAATCAAGCAGTTAATAGTAGTCAGACAGCTAATAATAATCAGGCCGCTAACAGTAGTGGGGTAAACGGTAAAATGCCCAAGGAAGTCAAAGTAGTAACACAGCGACTATGGGCATTTCGTCCGAGCTTTTAGCGGATGGTATTGAGAGCAACATTTAGTCTTTTAGACGTGTTTCTTCGCTAGACTTCCAGTTATAAGCCCCATAAAAAAGCATCTGTGCTTGACGAGTACAGTTATGCAGCATCAGCTGTTTGTTCTCTTCAATTTCGTTTAGATCAATCTCGTCATCATGATCTTCTGTATAGGTTAGCTCTAGCCAATCAATAATCCAAGAGAAGAACATATTTACGCCAGCCTCAGCCAATAGGCGACGATCATAAGCATTGATATGGGTAAACGCTGGCTGCAACGCTAAGTCGTCTGCCAAACCTTGAGCGTGTATCTTAATCAACTCATTGATGGCTTTTCGTACTGCTTCTGACCCACCATAACGCTCACTGACCAAGAACTGCCAGTAATAAGGCTGATCGCTGACCATGTACAAGAATAGCTGAATGCTTTTTGCGATTTGACGATCAAAGCTACGTTTGCGCCCAATCTGCAGGCTATCACTTAACGTGGCTAACGTACCGCCCAATTCCTCAATGACCAAAGCGCGCCCGAGTGACTCCATATCATCAAAATGGCGATAAAACGCAGTCGGCACAACGCCAACCTCGCGTGTTACTTGTCTGAGACTGATAGAGCTAAAAGATTGCCCTGTCATACATAAATCGAGCACAGCATTAAAAAAGGCGTGCCGAGTTTGAAGTTTTTTTTGTTCGCGACTGCTCATAATATTTCAAAATTGTCCGGTAGGTGTTTATCATACTCATTTCAACGCATAAATACGACTGAAATACGCCATTCATGTTAATTTACTAAACCTGCGCTGGTCTTTTAAACCACTGTGCCCCAATGACCTTGCAATTCTTGCGCCAGTCGATATGCTTCATGGTCATTCATACCTGTAATAAAATCCAAAATATTTAAGACATTATGATAGATATCGTCAGACAAGATGCGGCGATGTTCGTCAAGATGGGGCTGTAGTAATCTTAACAGACGTTGCTGCTCAAAAGACATCGGCGGCTGCATAGTAGCAGATTGAGACCCTGTCCAAGCGAGCGGCATAAAGGCATTCAATAGGCTATGCAAGCATTGATTGGCCATCAGCTCCATTCTTACTTTGCTCGGATGGTTAAATATTTTTTCGCGTGCCAGTTGCTTAGCTTGATTGATACCATTCTGTACGCTGGTATCGCAATGGGCAAACAGGCTGCCTTGCAACGTGCCAGCTAGTAATGCATCACTGTTGGCGACAAAAGCATCGGTGACGGTATTGACCAACCGCATCATGGCTCGTGCCCGCAGGGAGGCAAGACTTTGTCTGACAGACATATGCGCTGGCAAGTTTACGCTGCTTGGACGCTCACCAATCAGCTCATAAAATATCGTGGCAACTTCGGCATAGGTTAGCATATTCAGATTGATGCCATCTTCTAAATCGATTAGCGCATAACAGATGTCATCTGCCGCTTCTAGCAAGTAAGCCAATGGATGGCGCGCAAAGCCATCGTGTTGCTCTGAGCGCGGTAAATGCAAACACGCAGCTAACTCTTCTAACTGAGAAGCCTCGCTATAAAAGCAGCCAAATTTTTGCACGTTATAATGGTTGTCATTGACATCGTTGCTGTGAGTTGCCAACCACGGATACTTCATAAAGGCGCCTAGCGTGGCACAGGTGAGCCGCATACCACCCTTGTCAGGATGATGCTCATTACGTGCTAATAGGCGAAATCCTTGAGCATTACCCTCGTATGCCAGTAAGTCTAGTCGCTCGTTGCTGCTTAAATTTTGCAAAACCGCTTGCGGTTCAGGCTGTCTAAACCAATCACGAATCGCATACTCTCCAGCGTGGCCAAAAGGCGGATTGCCAATATCATGAGCGAGACAGGCCGCTTGTACAATCACACCGACGTCTGCTGGTGAGACTCCTGCTGGTAGGCCGCTACCTAGTGCATCATGAATTTTTTCGGCAGCCATCATTCCCAAAGAGCGACCAATAGAAGAAACTTCTAGCGAGTGAGTCAGACGCGTATGTATACCGAGCTGATTGGTCAATGGATGGACTTGGGTTTTCTGATTTAACTGGCGAAAAGAGTGAGAGAATACCAGTCTGTCATAGTCTTTGTGAAACTGAGAACGAGTACTGGTATTGGCGTTAAATTTTTTGGAAGCACCAAGACGTTGTGAATTAAGGAGATGTGACCATTGTGTGGTAGGGGACGACAAGGAGGTTGGTTTATTTAGCATATTAAACATCCGGAACCAAGGGAGCCTCTAGCATAGCAAAATAGCGCCCTTGGTACAGCTATATAGTCAGAGAAATACTAAACGGCTACGGTGTTACCCTCCTTAGAGGTACTATTTGTACAATCTGCAATCAGCTGCTTTATACCCGTTTTAGACTTCTTTGACTAGAGTTAATGCCCTATAAATTGGATACGGTGTTAGTCTTGCTTAGCCTACTACTGGTAGTAATTTCACTCGCCTTGCTTGTATCCAAATTATATTGAATCAACTATATCAAGACTTTTGACAGTTAAAAAGTGCGTCTTCTTTGTCGATAGCGACATCGCTGTCCAGTGTCTTATTGAGCAATGTGGCTTTGTCTCCATTTACTTGCCATATGATGCCGTGGGTATCGTCTAATCCAATATCGCTGGTATAGATGCCCTTATCAGCATCAGTTTCACTATTAGCAGTAGCCGTTAAATCGTATTCGATACCATCGATGAGCAAATGCGCTGTCTGCGGTGTACTGTCGCTATGATAAGAAACGCCGATAGTAGCAGCAGGCTCACAAGAGAAAGGAGTGCTGCTGCTGGCATGAGCTGCATGATCGTGATCTGCATGCGCATGTTCTTCGTGGCTATGACTCTCATGATCGTGTCCTTCATGATTAGGCCCTTCATGACCATGTTCCATATCGCTATGTTCTTTGTGACCGTGCTCTTCATGCTCTTTATCGTCATGCATCTCATGACCTTGTTCATGCTTGGCGTGATTATCTACTGGCGCTTCTTCAGATACTACTGCATCGGAATCGTTGTTTGGCTGACAGCCCAATAGAGAGCCTGCCATCACACTACCTAATATAGTAATACCTGCAAGTTTAGAAAAATGATTAGTCACGGTATGAGTCCTCAAATAAGCAAAATAAAGATATGTTATAATATAACAATAAATAGGTAAAATAAAGCCGATGATGGAAAATATCCAACATCGGCTAATTGACTTTAAATAAGCTATACTATTTAAAGCTATACTATTTAAAGTTACACGTTAAATCTAAAGTGCATAACATCGCCATCTTGCACGATGTAAGTTTTACCTTCTAGACGCGATTTACCAGCAGCAGCAGCGCCTTTTTCACCGTTGTATTCGATAAAGTCATCATACGCAATGACTTCAGCACGAATAAATCCGCGCTCAAAATCAGTATGAATCACGCCAGCTGCCTGCGGCGCTGTCGCACCAATAGCGACAGTCCAAGCACGTACTTCTTTTACGCCAGCGGTAAAGTAAGTCTGCATATCAAGTAAGTCATAGCCACCGCGAATGACTTGATCAAGACCAGCTTCTTCCATGTCCATTTCAGCTAAGAAGTCTTTTTTATCGTCTTCATCAAGTTGGGCAATTTCAGATTCGATCTGGTTGCATAGCGCGATTACGATAGAGTCTTCACCAGTGGCATAGTCACGAACAGCGTCAAGGTATGGGTTATTTTCAAAACCATCTTCAGAGACGTTAGCGATATACATGGTTGGCTTTAGCGTGATTAGACCATAGCTTCTGATTAGTTTTTTCTCATCAGCGTCTAGGTTAGCAGCACGAGCCGCTTTGCCTTCTGCTAGTAGTGGTTCAATCTTTTTGAACACATCAAGCATGGCGCCAGCGTCTTTATCGCCGCCTTTTGCTTTTTTGGTCAAGTTAAATACCGCACGTTCAACAGCCTCTAAATCTGCCAATGCGAGCTCAGTGTTGATGGTTTCGATATCATCAATCGGGCTAACGCGGCCATCAACGTGTACGACATTGTCGTCATCAAAACAGCGTACAACATGAGCAATCGCATCGGTCTCACGGATGTTGGCTAGGAACTGGTTACCCATGCCTTC
>OJBZ01000856.1_pt1 | contig 13337 bp, 18 predicted proteins | sample 1591671 | NCBI WGS metagenome assembly OJBZ01 (sample SAMN05416850, study PRJEB24817) | seawater metagenome | isolation source: Sea water | place: Canada:Atlantic | collected 2013-07
GGCCGCGGTTCGGGATGTCCCAAATTTCTTCGATCAGGTATTCTCAAGCAACTATGATGACATCGATACGGCCCTGATTAAAAACCTGCCGGTTGTTCTATCCGGTGGCGGCATGCGCCCCTACACCGGTGCCGGTTTGAAATCCTGGGTGACAGGCGAGCATATCGACATTCAGATGCAGGGGCTTCAAGCCTGCTTCTGCGCGCGCGATGGCGGTGAGTTTCAGCCACCTCCCGAGCTCATTGCCTATAAGGACCTCGAGACATCCCAAGAGCCGATCGAATTTTATGGATTGATGAGTTTCCACGCTTCAGAAGTAGATCATGAGACCTCCGATATGGCCTGGTCTGCATGGAGAAAGACGTGTGATGAACACAAGCTCGACAGACGCGATCAATATGAAAGCGTCCTAGGACTTATGCTTATGAACCTTGGGCCACTACAGACGCTTGGTATTTCCCACATGACATTGCGCCAGGATGAATCCGTGTCCGTCGAGGCGAGCCCCGATGGTTTCACTGTCTACCGTGGTGAGGTCCGGGGCCTAAAGCGTGTGGTAGATGAAGGGCAGTTCCTTTGTGGGCCGCGCTCAAAGTTCATGGACTTCCTGGAAGCGGGCGGCTTCTCCAAGGCGGGCGCTGGTGCCTACCTCGATACCCTCGCCCAAAGTTCTTCCGGCTTCAGTGCCTTGGCACCCGCGGGATCGAACTTCCGTTTTATGCTGGATCCCGAGACCCTCATGGCTTTCGAAATGGAGGGTAATGAGATGCTCTACGATCTAAATAAGCGTGATGCCTTACCGATCGTCGCCGCCGGCACATTCGAGATGCCCGAGATGATCACCCACCGTGACCGTGAGGCCCGCAAGCTCGCGGCAAATATCTCATCAGATCTTGGAGAACCCGCGTGACTATGAAGTCCCTTTACATCAAGCGACCCCTCTCGCCACAAGACAATGAGATGATCGTCGAGATGATGGCGGGTTTCGACTTTGCGCGCGAGATCGATCTCCACATGACATTGATCTACTCCAAGCGCGAGGTCGACTGGAGCTTGCCTATATTCCAAGCCATGGAAGACCCACTGGAGATCGTGCCGCAAAACCTGGCATTCGATCGGTTCGGTCCACACTTGGTGTTGACCATGCGCGCCCCGGAGATCGAGGCCCGGCACCAGGGCCTGGTGGCGGCCGGCGCGCATTTTGCCTTCACTGAATTCAACGCACACATCTCGCTTGGATTGGATCCCGATGAGGTCGTTCAGAATTATCCTGACCTATCGGGGATCCGTAGCCTGCGGTTTGAGGGTGAGGTCCGGGGTCTTGCGAATAAGGCGGCTTCCAAGGTCAAGCCACCTGTCCCCGAAGACCCCCAAATATGAGGTCAGGGTGCATTGGACTGCGCTTTAGTCCGTATCTCCAAGAACCAACAATATTAGGCAGGCCAGAATGGGTGACCCGACAAGACTTATCAGCACCCAGATAAATTGACTACGGTTCCTGCGCGCCGCCATGCCCGCAGGAAGGAAGATGTAGATCCAAGCCACAATCAGCAGCGCAACCAGTCCTATAATAATCGAGGACAGGCCATCGAACATGATCAGTAATCCGTATTCAGGGCGACAACACGGTCATTGATGAATTCAACCTTGCTACGGTCCATACCGAATTCGCCAGACTCCCACACCCAACTCGTATACTTGCGGCCGCCGGAGATGAAATACTCTTCCTCCACTGTCGGCAGCCCCCAGGCACAGACAACGGCCATATCCGTCATTCCCAGCTCCACGTCGCCGGTCAGGGTGCTGTTGTAATCCTTGCGGGAAATGTCACCGCGGTTATGCACTTCCGCCAGCAGCCGTTTTGCTTTTTGCCGTTCGGTGGGTGAGTCATCGTACGTAAAATAGGAGGCCGCATCACATAGATCGGTTGACGAGATGCCAGACAGGTCACGCTCCACGCCGATCTTCTCGAGGTCCCGATTATAATAAGGATCCAAGCAGGCTGATACGCTCAGCGCTGTAATAAGTGCCATGCCAATTCGAGCAATTTGTGTCTTGCGCTGCATTTTCTTCATGCCAATCTCTTAAAAATGTTCGATAATCATCGAAACCGACTGTGGGTAAAACCTTGAGCATAAGGGATTATGCCGGCAGCATTTTGCACTTCATCCATTTCGTTTTCAGGCTGTTCCAGCTGCCGCGATCAAGTCGGATTTCTCCAATATTGTCGCCTTGTTCGTTCAACTGGTCAGCCCAGAAGTTGGTGGATGTGTCGATCGCGCCTCCGACATGACCCGAAATATGGGCCCGGTTAAGAGTGGTGAGTACGGCACTTCGGCCGCCAGTGAACTTGATGTCCTCGGAAATACGCAAAACATCATCACCGACTACTTTGCAAAGGCGCAGGCCTACAGTTTCAGGCAGGATATCATTTGCGAATTCAAGAGCCATAGGCCCTCCATCTGTAGCGTTCAATAATATCTGTTCGGGCTTAAACCGTGGTGGTCGTCGACTTGCCGGATCTGGCTGCAGCAACGCCACCCCAGATCATGCAAATTGGCCACGTCAGCAGGAGGCTCATACCGTATGTCAGGGGGGTTAGGATGAAAGTCAGCACAAGCATGACAATGCCGCCGGTCACGGTAGAGTAGAGCATGCCTAGAGGCCCGAACAATAAAGTCAGCAGCAAAGCAACAATAACGCTCTTGCGGGGTTGGTTAACGATTACAGTCGTGTGGCGCGCAGTATCTGTCATGCGAAAATCCTGAAAATAATAAATCAATCCTAGATTTTATTAGGATGCATTTTCCATAAATGCAATCTCAGGATGAAAAAAACTTTACGACACGCGCCAACCAGAGCCAAAATTGATCGCCCTGTATAGCTCACATAGGCGACGGGTCTTCATTTTTCTCCAGATTTTCGAGCTCTGCTTGCATTTGCCCAATCCCTGCCTTCAGTGTTTCGATCCGCGCGGCCTTGTCAGCCTCGGTTTTCAGCGAGTTGTCAAACGGGTCTTGAGGCGCTGTCAGAAGCTTTCGATAATCTTCAGCGTCAATGAAGTGGACAGTATTGAATGTCATATCGATACCCCGCAGCTTTACGGAGCTGGAAGATTGACCGACCTCGGTCGCTTCGACTATATAGGTCGCGCCGATTTCAAGAAATTCATCAGCCTGTTTCTTCTGATAGTCGTACCCGTTCAAGCCTGTATATACCACCTCAGCCCCTTTTTTGCTGTAGATATCCATCGGGGCTACCATAGCGAGATTGATCGGCGTTTTCTGTTTTGTACTGGTCATCACATTGATCCTCAAAATTTTCTGACCCCAGAGTACCCTCGAGCTTTGAAAGTGCTTCGAGATAATATTCAGGTTTTTCACAAGACGCCGTCAGACTGCCTTTCATACCTCGAAACCCAGTAACGGAGCCCATGATGCTGCTTACCGCCGACAAACCAATACTGCTGACCACCTACCACGGGACCGCGGCCGGCGCGCCCCTGGTAGGCGGTAAAGACCCTGTATCCAATCGCATGCTGGAAGCATTATGGGTGAGTAATAGCTATTATCTGGCGGCGCAGTTTCAGGATGGCGAAGTCCGCAAGCTCGGGGTGGCGCTGCGAAGCCCGGTTGTGATCTCTGAAAGCACACGCCTGGCAATCTGGCCTGACCGCAGCCATGCATGGATCGTCGAAGAGATACAGTCCATGGTCGAGAATGGTGACTTGGTTTCTGATGGCGTCATCTTCCCGGACACTGTCGACGGCATGGAGGTGGGCGATGTTATCGCCGTATTGGGCCGTGACAATGGACATGGTCATCTCTCAGTAGATCATGCTGTCGAGACATTGGGCATCAGGTATTACAATCACGAAATAGAAGAATGGGTTTCGGGTCCGGGCTTTGATGAACCTGACAGGCAAACGGATCCATACGATGCGACATCTGCAGATATCGATTTTTGATCCTTGCTGCCTTATTGAACAGTCCGGTATCTACCGCCCTTCTCCCAGATAACGAGATCCTTATCTGACGGTGCCTTCATGTCATAGTAGCTGTATTCGGACTCGTGCTTGAACCATTTATACTGGGCGCGGTTGAAACGTAGCATAAAGAGTTGGTCGCGAATTTCTTCATGCGTATCCTTGATGTTTATATTACGCACAAAGGCGGGCGATACGAACTCGACCGTACGGTATCCCTGGCCAATGGTGCGCGCTGAGCCGTCTGCCTCCCAGAGAAGCTTGCGCATTACCGGTCCATAGGCATCCCGTAAAACTGGCATCCCGCGTTGCTGCGTAGATATGAGTTTCGATCGGAAAGCATCTCGTTTTGCTTTGACAGCTGGATCATTCGCGTATGCCTCACCCTCTTCGTAGAGCATCGTCCAGACGCCGAACAGCAAAAGCCCCTTGGTGATGTCATCGATCGTCGCGGTATATTCCGAGATTTTGAAACCTTGTAGATCAGGTATCTCGCGCTCCATCATCTCCAGGTAGTTCGTGATGTCGGACGCACGCGTCTTAGCCTTTCTGGCAGCCTCTTTTTCTTCAGCAATTCTGACAATCTCGGCCTGCTTAGCATCCTTGATCGCTTTCTGAGCCGCCCGCTCGGCCTCCTCTTCCGCGCGCCGGGCCTCTTCAGCGGCGATACGCACCCGTTCTTCCTCAAGGGCAACAACGTGCCGCTCAGGATCAATCTCGGCCATTTCCTCAAGCCATACAGTGCGATCCGAGGTTTCCAGTTCTTCGAGGTAGGCATCCGGGTCAGAGATTTTGAGTGCTGCAAGCGCTTCTCGATCAGCTGTCTCTATCATGCTCGCATTGAGAGCCGTTACAAACAAACCGACAAGCAGAGCAACCGATAAGCTAAATCCCCGATGACCAAGTCCATATTTCGGAAGAGGTTTGAATACCGCAACGCCCGGCACAATGAGTAACGCGAGGCCGACGTAGAATCCAGCCTGTGGCGAGAAGGCCGACAGTATCAAGGAGGCCACCAGCAGGCCAAAAATTATAAGAACAGCTTTGATAAATCTGAGCACAGTAAATCACCCGAGGAGTACATAAATTTTATTAATCTACAGTCATGCTATGTCCGTCCCAAGCTCGGAACCAGCCAAAAATGGATTTTATGCGAAATTAGGAATGGTGCGATTTACCGATCTGGATGATCCATCCAGTTCGGTATGTGGGGTCTCTTTCTTTATGGCCCCATCGGGCTACATATAAAATAAGCGCATCTTCAATCCGAAACAGCGCAGCGGGCAAAACCACCCTAAGAAAGAGACCACTATGAACGCCACCAATCCCCCTTCTAAGTCGTCGAAAGTTGAAACCAAGGCTGCTCACACGACTGCCGTTGCGACACAGCTTATCGAAAAAGAGACAACCGCGCGCCAGGCTAAAACCGAACGGCTTCGCGCAGCACGACTGGCAAAAGAACAAGAAGCGGTAAGCTAACCCACATAAATGTGGATTAGGGCTTAAAGACCCATTCTCCTGGCATAGCTGAGAAAAAGAAGCTGTGGCAGGAGACATAGATGACATATCAGTGGCAGAGGCGCGCATCGGAAATTGATGCCTCGGTGAATTTTATTGCGAAAAACGAAAATGGCGGTTCTTTAGAAGCCCGATATGTGCAGCGTAGACCAGAATACTTTATTGCCTACCTCTCTTCGCAGACCGGCTGCAATCAGGCCTGCAGGTTCTGTCACCTCACCCAGCTGAAAGAAGTTCAGATGGGTCAGGCGCGAATTGAGGATTATCACGCTCAGTTTGACCAGGTGATGTCGCATTACGACAGTCTGAACACACCTGTCGAGCGGATGAACATCAATATGATGGCCCGCGGTGAGCCCTTACTGAACCCTAACTTCTGCAATGAATTCGACCGGTTCGTTGAGCCGATCCGTGCGGCGGCTGAAACACGAGGCATCAAGTATCGCATTAATGTCTCATCGATTTTCCCGGTGGGTTCCAAAAATGTAGATCTGGCGAAGTCCTTCGCGGGCCACCCTGTCACATTTTATTGGTCAATCTATTCGTTACGGCCATCATTCCGCAAACGTTGGCTGCCCAAGGCGGATTCACCTGAAAACACTCTGGCGCGCTTGGCGGAATGGCAAGAGGCGACTGGCCGGGATGTGGTTATTCACCATGCGCTCATCGAGGGTGAGAACGATCGACTATGCGATCACATCGCACTGCGGCGCTTTCTTGAAAATTCCAGTCTAAAAACCCGCTTGAACCTGGTCCGGTATAACAGTTTCAGCGAAAGGACCGGCCGCGAGGCCAGCGATGCAAGCTATGCGCAGGCCTTGCAGGTCCTTGGTGGGTCGATGCCCCTGACGGGCTCGAAGATCGTTCCGCGCGTCGGCCGGGATGTTGCGGCTTCCTGCGGCATGTTTTTGACGGCATAACCTGTTGGTGCAAAACTTTTAGGGTACAAAAAAAGGCAGCCCGAAGGCTGCCTTAAGGTGGGGTTTCCCCGCTGTGGGCTGTTATTTATCTTCAGCCTTGCCGTGGCGCTTGCCGGGCTTGAACTCCTCGATGCTCAGCGCGCCATTCTGATCCAGATCCAGCTCCACAAAGCGCTCTGCCGGGGACAATTTGATTTTGCCCTCCTGCTCTGTATCGCCCTTCTTGATGCGGTGTTTATCCATGCGCTCTGCGGCCTTGACGAACTCTTCCGGGCTCAGATCGCCAGAACCATCTGCGTCGATCATGGTGAAGATATCGCGGTGTTTCGAGCGGTCTTTTTTGCCATGCCCGTCCTTCATGGCATGGGCTTTCTTCTTGCCAGACATCATCTCCTCAGCATTCAGGATGCCATCGCCATCAACATCAGCTTTGTCGAAGCGTTCGGCAGCCATTTTCATGGCCTCGGCCTTGGTGATTGGCGCGTCAGCCTGCCATGCAAATGCAGAGGTACCCATGACGGCGAAGGCAGCGGCCACAAGCGCTGTAGACCTGAGTGTGAGGGTGTTGAACTTCATCTATGAAGTCTCCTTTTTGAATTCTCTTTTAGCCTCATGGTGCCCAGGAGGCTGGATGTGTGGTGGGAGCATTATCACTTCCACATAGGTTGTGAATAATGAACTGTTATTAAACGTATATGTTCCGCATTTCCGTCTTTTCTGTTGCAGACATGTAATTCGCAACCCATGTATATGCTATATATTTTAACAATGGAGATTGCGATGAAGCGCGATGACGGGCATTTAATCACCGTTTACGGCCAGAAGAAGGCCTTTCTCGATCTCTTCGGGGAAACGGCGCGCTACCATCATCGCTTCAAGGTGTTTACCGATTTTGTCACAGTGAGTGCAATCTCGTTGCGAAATACATGCGCGTTCTCGCAATGCCTCGAAGATGAATATCATCACATCATCAAGAGCTACGAACCAACTGACCAGCAACGCCTGCAACAGCTCTTCGCGATCGTGGTGCAAGGGCTCGAGGTCGCCCCCGAAGATTTTCTCGGGGATCTGTTCATGTCACTCGAATTCGGCGACGCGCGCCGCGGGCAATTTTACACACCCACAAATGTCTCGAAAATGATGGCCGAACTCAATTTTGCTCATTTGGATGAACTACTCAAAGAAAAGCCATTCGTGACGATTTCCGAGCCGGCCTGCGGGGCCGGTGGGATGATCCTGCCCATTGTAGAGATCCTGATGCGCGCCGGGCACAGACCAGAGCGAACGATTTGGGTCCAGGCTGTGGATGTCGATCGCACGGCCGCCCTGATGTGCTACATCCAGCTGTCGCTTTGGGCTGTGCCTGCACAGGTTATCGTCGGCAATTGTCTGACCCTTGAGGTACGGGAGGTCTGGCATACCCCCATGCACTACATGATGGGTTGGAAGGCACGGCTGGACAGCACCCCGCTGAGCGAAGAGTTCCTTGCCACAGCGGAGTGACAATTGACTCATCTGATCCGCCAACCCAATGTCTCTTCGAAGGAATGGGGACACCAATGAAACAGATGAAAATCATCGGGCTGACAATAGGCCTCATCCTTGCGGCAGGCTCCGCCCTTGGTCAGGCTGCGATCGAACACCACGTCTGGCAGGATGCACGCTACTTTACCCCCTATAGTCGCACAGCCACGGCCATCACCGGCCCAATATACCTTTCGGGAAATGCGGAGTTTGCCACGCCAGGCAGTCGCATGAATTTGCGTTTTGCCAATGGCACAGATGTGGAGTTAATTTCTGAAGGCGGTTATTGGCGCAATTGGGAGTATGGTAGTGAGCATAAGCAAACTGCCGAGGTCTTCCGCGCCACGCGCAAGCCAGCAGAACTGCTTAACGGCAACATGCTCTGCGATGGTGCCTGGGATATGCCAATCTTCTTTGTGTTTCACGAGTTCTGGAGCTACAGCCAAACCAAAATTTTGAGTCTTTCGGTTTTCCAGTTGGCGACCCCTCCCATTGATATCAACAGTGAGGGCCTATGTGGAACATTCAATTATGACGCCGGGATCGGACAGTGAGTATCTGCGCTCCTAAATATCATAGCTGCGATTATCCGGATCGTTCATCCATTCATATTGCTCTCTAAGATTATCGATGCTCTGAAGCGCTCTTAGTAAGTCCTGCTGGGATCGGTACTCCGACCAGATAAGAAGTACGGGCACAAAAGCGATGGATATTGAGGCAAGCACACATAGCAGATCTGATAGATAACCTAAGCGTCCTTTCGTTCTGCCACCCCGGATCTTTTGATAGGCGAGATAACCAGCGACTGCAGTGACGTAGAAGGGGTTTGCGATCATGATCGGGTAGAACATCAGAGTGGCAAGTGGACCGGGTCGTTTCTGATCATCCCCTTGCTCTTCGAGCTTCGCGTAGAGATCGAAACCGGCCAATCGTCGATCTACCTCACTTGCTGACAGCCCGGCAATCAATCCGTGATCCTTGCTCTGCTTCATGTATACGCCACAAGCGGATCTTGAGGGAGTTTGAAATCGGGGAAGCGCTGAGCAAAGGGCATGCGCTCGCCGTCTTCATCTTCCACCTCAAAATGATGCAGGCGCTCCGGAAACAGGATACCCGAGGGCGCGCATCCTGCTTCGGGGTTGTCGGGCTCGCTCCACCAGATGCCGACCACGTAGGGGCGCTTTGGGATGACGACCATGCGGATGTAGAGCAAGATGGCGGCCTGTTCCCATTGAACCAGGTTGCCGGGCCATCTCTCGAGCTGTTTCATTCCGCGTGGTGTGATCTTGCAGGTGGTGTCCTGCCAAGTGCCGCCCTGCCCCTCTGCGGCCTCGGAAATCTCTTCCTCGAGTGAACGGCAGATCGCGCGCGCTGCTTCCTCTCGAGTGGCAAAGACCTTCACCTCGGCACCGTGATCGTCAGCCACTACCGCAAACCAGCCGGTGGTCTCGCGCAGATACCCTTGCTGGATTGCCCAGCTTTTGATGTCGTCCATGTCTTGATCGCCGAAGGTCATGGCATCCACCCATTGGGCTGCCGGAAAGATCAGCGTGAATTCGGGACCATTAAGGCCACGGATCGCGCGCCAGCTCTCCGGCTTGGTGGTCACGGAAATGCCGCCCCCGTCCAGACTGGGCTTGCGGCTCGAAGCGTCATCAAGGAACCCGATATGCGTGACTTCTTTGATATAGGTATTCTCGATATAGGCCATTTAGATATTCTCTTTCGTTTTTGGTAATTCGCATCGACCAGAAAAGTCACCAGACCAGGAATTCGATACCGACTAGCAGGATGATGTAGAGGAACATCGGCCAGATGCAGAAGATCGAGCGGAATACATCAATGATGTCATCACTGCCGATGTCCGTGCGGACCCCTCTCTCCCAGATCATGAGGTAAGCTGCTCCATAAAAAACAGCCGCATCGATGATGATGGGTCGTCTCAGCCGCGAAAGCTGCGCGTTCTCGACGAAGATCTGCTCAGCTCCGAACTGAATGGCAGCGGCAAAGCCTGCAGCGACACACATAACGAGGATCAGACTGATAGGGTTTGCATCCCTGAAAGCATGACGCACGATGAGGAAGGCACCAAAGAAGCCTGTGACCGCAACAAAACCTGACGATATCCGCTCGGGCAAATATCCATCTACGCCTCCGAGCACCGCATAGGCAGCACCGCCTGCGAACGCCACAGCTACAGCTGATGAAAATATCACATTGAGTACGCGCAGCGCGAAATGCGGCCTGCGCCGCTCCCGGTTGAAGGGCACTTTACGTGCGCCATCCTTGATCACTGCCATGTAAGGCACTCCTGGTGGTTATTGATTAGTATCTATGACTTGATTTTTCGCATGTCAAAGATTCAGGGCAAATTTGCGAAATTCGCGACCCAGTATCTGTTGATACCGGTGTTTTGTGTAACGCCGAAACGTCTGTAACGGGCAGTTGTTACATCCATATTCAATGTTTTCAGTTAGTTAACAAGCGTAACGCGTAACGGTGATGAGTGTATTGCCTGCGTGTGCATGTGTGTGCGCACGTATACACTTTTCTGCAGATATCGTTACATTACTATCTACATCTGATTAAATATATATATATCATAGAGATAGAGCGTAACGAGAAGCGTAACAGAGCCGTTACAGAGGCGTTACAAAGCCTCGTTTCCGTTACAGAACCGTCTGATCTCATATTTTCACGAACTTCGCCTATTCTGATCTCGTGATGATTGGAGAAGTGATATGGATGAACTCAGCCTGCAGACTGACCGCTACACCGGATGGATACGTGGTGCCATTGAAGGCATGAAGGATGCGTCCGAGGGGGGCGGCCTCGATATGTCCGATATTTTGCAGTTCAAACGGCTCGTGCTGGAAGCAGCAGACGGTCTGGACAGCAAGCTACGTGAGGTGGCCCCTGCCCTCCATCTGATTTTCGATGATCATCAAAATGAGGCATCGCTGATCGCTACGCCGGCCCTGAACGTCAGGATCGGAGAGGAGGTTCATAAAATTTCCTGGATCACAGAAGCTGATTTGAAAATCCCAGAAATCCGACGCGGTCTTGGCCGCCCCTTGTCCACGTGGGTAGCGTGCTCATTCGAGATGTCACGCCTGCTCAAGGAAGCGGGTCATGAGGGGATGACATTCATCTGTGAGATCGAGGATGATGACATCCATATGCTGGCGGCCCCCTTCGATACGCAAACTCGTCACGAAGAGCCCATGCTCTCGTGAAATGAATATGCGAAAAGATTTAAGGCAGATATTCAGTGGATTTCTGGCAAGGCGTATTATCCCCACCGATTCAGTCGGTATGGTGCCGATATGAGGGCATTAATGGAGCTTCCAGCTGCACTGGTTTGATGGATTGATAATGTAGGGAGCATAAACCCAACGCTAGGAAGACTATGAAACATACAGTTACCCTGGGCAATGCTGCCCGAAGGCGCGCGATCTCGCTCATCGAGGGCGTGCTTTATCTCGTCGTGGCTCTTGCGATTATCGTGGGTGGTATTGTTTTTTTCCAACAGGCGAACTTCAACCGGCAAGTGAACTCTGTCGCCGGGATGATGACAAGCGTCTCATCCTATTTGATCGCCACTACGAAGAATGCCTCACGCACGCACGCAGACAGCGACTTCACTACTGGTGATTCAACAACCTTTGCCATCAAGTCTGGTGCCATACAATCGGACATGGTTGATCACGCCAACAATCATGATGCCATCGAGGTTATCAGATCACCCTGGGGTGGTATCGTTACCCTGCGCGAGGCTGCGGCCTCAGTCGACGGGCACCGCACGCCAATCGTCGCAGCCCGCCTCAACGATCTCCCGGTGGGGGCTTGCATGCGTTTAGGCCATAAAAACAATAATGGCACTTCGCCGATCGGCGGCAGCGTCTTTGCTTTGGGCGTTGAGGAAAATAACATCACAAACGACAATCTGGACTGGACGTCAGGCGAAGTCCTGTACATGGCCAATGCTGGTGAAGATACTGACATGGCAGCTCTTGCCGCTGCCTGCAAAGGCGGCACTCGTGATCTCGTCATCTACTATGATGTGGCGGGCGTACCGGAGACAATTCCCTCTATGGCCGGCTATGGAACTGGAGCCGGAGGAGCAGGGACTGGTGACGGGTCTGGTGATGGCTCCGGTGACGGGTCTGGTGATGGTTCAACCGCACGCGATCCGAGTTGCCCCCCCGAAGACTGGGTGTGGAATCCAGATGCAAAAACATACACATTCAAAGGAATGGGGCTTTATCACAGGGATAGCCGCCATGGTGCCACGCAGGTATCGTTCATTGACCCCGAGAATACGGTAACTATTGGCGTACCCGCATCTCAGGACGGCGATATTTTCTCGTTTTCTTACAGCCCGGCCACCTCAAGTAAAACATACTGGACGTTTATGATGCATATCAGCCGAGGTGATTTAACGCCACCTGGCCCCACTTGTTAGAATAACGTGATCGTCGCCTTTATGAAATGAGGACTTAAAGCGTGAAATAGTTTTACCATCCCCCGAGAACATGCATGGCCAGGACTTGGCGAAAATGAACAATCCTCTCTTTTGTGAGGGTTAGTTGTGGATCATTGGGGGCACTTCGATGGATTTGCGAAAAAGTCGGTTATTCTGGAAGTGCGAAATAAACACCACAGGAAAAAAACATGAAACTCTTCAGACCAGACAAGGGTAGCATGCGCAAACGCGCCATCTCCCTCATTGAAGGTGTGCTTTACCTGGTGGTCGCACTGGCGATCATCGTGGGCGGCACACTCTTCTTTCAACAAGCCAGCTTCAACCGTCAGGTCAACGCGACCGCGGCTATGATGACCAGTGTTTCCACTTATATCGTTGCGCGTACCAAGGATTCATCCCAGACCCGCAGCGACACGAATTTTGAAACGGGCGATGCAACCACCTGGGCCATCAAATCCGGTGCGGTTCAGGCTGACATGATTGATGAGGTCAACGACTTCCTCCAGACGGAGGCCATTCGGCTTCCCTGGGGTGGTCTGGTGACTTTCTATGAGGCCGCGACTTATGTCGATGGACACCGCACGCCGGTCATCGCTGCGCGTATGAATGACATGCCGACCGGGGCTTGCATGCGTCTTGGCCACAAGAACCAGGTTGGCGACACCATGATCGGCGGGCGTGTGTTCGCACTTGGCGTCGAGGAAAACGATTTCCACGAAGACGATCTGGCTTGGACCTCAGGGGAAATCCGCTACATAGCTCGTGCCGGTGAACAGACCGATATGGCCAGCCTTGCGGCAGCCTGCGAAGGCGGTAAACGCGATCTGGTTGTCTATTATGAAGTTGCCGGCATTCCCGATGCCCTACCTACCATGGGCGGTGGTGACCTGTCTCTTATACACAT
>OJBZ01000871.1_pt1 | contig 13156 bp, 7 predicted proteins | sample 1591671 | NCBI WGS metagenome assembly OJBZ01 (sample SAMN05416850, study PRJEB24817) | seawater metagenome | isolation source: Sea water | place: Canada:Atlantic | collected 2013-07
TCCAGTTGAGATAATTATCTCTTAACTGGGTGTGTGAATCTATTGGAGCACGTCAGCTGGATGCTTACAGGTTTCGCCATTTCCATGGTTGTAACTGCACTTTTTGACCATTCTTTATTACCTCCATGTATTTCGGCAGCTGGGAACATTTTTGGTGTTTGACTCTAAGCAAACCATATTCCCCCAGTAACTTTTACCCGCATTTTGTAGTTGGTGTTATCAATTCGACGCTATGAATAAAAAAACTACTTAATTATCTTGAGTCATACAGCTAATTCCCAAAATTTTTAGCAATCTCCTAAACTCTTCATTATCCGAATCACTTTTCCAGCGGTTGATAAATCGGCAAACAACTTGAAGATTATCTCTCTCGTAGTGACCGTTGCTATCGATTCTGTCCAAGGAGCAAATAAGCTCTTTATCGCCATCCTTCTCGTCCATTTCCAGTGGCAGTTCTGTTAATGCGCACATGCCTTCCTGGGCTTCAATCAAAGCGGTTATGTAGTCTTCCAGCTCCATTTCATTGCGAAACTTCACATCCTTATTTTTAACCGCCCTTTCTACTGTTTGGCCATTAGATTGCTTCGCTGTCGTAAACGCCATTCTAGACATTCGCATAGCTGCTTTTCTGGCGCTGTTCGCATAGGTTACAGGATTATATTCTTTTGAAGCATTGGCATTTTTCTTTTTCCACAGTTCCTGCTCATGCCAAGGCGATAGATCTTCGCCATTTATTAAAGCGATAGCATATTCAGCATTTTCAGGCTTTAGTTGCTGAAGTGTAGCTTCGGTTGATAAGAAATCTTTCGCTTTTGGATGAAGACCACGCCATAGAAGCTGTTGCCCTGACCTACTGCGGTCTGACCATTGCTTACATGGTTTATGACAGACAACAACGTCTCTTTTTCGGCCAACAGGCTCTTTCTTGTTTTCAAAGAAATGAGGGGCATTTTTTGAAATAGTCCAGTATAGCTTCTCGCCATCTCTATGAATCCAGAGATCATCAGCTGTCTCAGAGATGATCGTCATGAGGTTATACCAACGTGATGCAGTTTGTCTGGTTGGCGCTTGTCCCCTGGCTGACTTATCATTTTTCATTCGAGAAACGATGTACTCTTCCTTTTTACCTTGCTCCCATAGTGGCTGTGCTTTGATATCGTTCATCGTTGCGACAGTGCCTTTTGCTTTACAGACTGGCCACTCGTAATTTTCTTCGCCAAAGTTGGCTATATAAACTCTCAAGCTATCTTCATCCTTGTTTAAAAAAAAATGAAAAAAGAAGTCAATCAACCGCCGCTTAAAATAAAATCACCACCATCAGCGCCCTGCTCTTGCATAAAACCTAATTTAGCGGCGAAAGGTGCGAGTTCAACCAGCTCTAGCGCTGCAAATAATTTCTGATGCCAAAACACCCACTCCTTCCGTTTAAAAGTCTCTTCAGCAATAGGTCTTGCTTCATCTTGTATTCTGCTAAGAAGGTGAGCTTCATCAATCGGGTCAATTTCATCTATAATAATATTCTCAATCGAACACAATTCCGCCTCAACGCGACTTCTGATCTCGTAGACCTCATCCCATGTCTCTAGCTTTTCCAGTGCTATTGCATCTTGAGTGGACCAGATAACTTTGGTAGCTGGCTCAGGGTCGGATAAATTACTAATTTCAATATTAACAAAGCCCCTCGCTTCTTCGGTGTATGGATAAAAAGCTAAGCGGGAATTCCCATCGCTACTTTTGAAGAGATCCTTTGCTTTTTTTGCGTACTGATTACAAACACTACATAAGGGAATAAGATTGTAAGGATGAACCACGAAAATCGGATACTTAGATTTACAAAGTTGATGATCGTAGTCTGAACGCCATTGTCTTTGTTCTGGAATACCAGCTCTAATCACTGCCAGTTTTTCCATACCACAAGCTTTGCAAACGTTTCCGTTAATGGCTGAAGATCTATACTCAGAAAAATGAGAATTTATGTTAACCCCTCCAGCGGCAGCAACAATAGGAACTAAATCTTTTGTCGCGCTGTATAGGTGTGAGCTCAACTCTTTAAGTGAATTTCGACAGTCACCATTCAAGAAATCTAAAAGTCCTCTCTGTGGATTGCCAAAGAATACCTCTAAGTCCTGATTATTCTGCATTGCCAGAAAAAGCTGCTGTTTGGTATCGCCATCAGCATTACCTAGATCTTCGAATAGTTTTTGAAACTTATCCAGGGTATTTCCGTTCGCCCAGCAAGCATCGCCGATAGCACCCACAGTGAATAATTGGCGGTCAAAATCGTCTTTATTTACTGCCGCTTCGAGAAAATGCAATAGTTCTAAGTTGAGTAAGCGAAATACTTCGAAACAAGGAGTTCCATCTACTAAACGAAATAACATTACTTTGTTAGCTTCCTTATCATATATGCTCTTTCCGCAGACAATCCGAGATTATTTTCGATCCAAACTTTCGCGTGTTGTTCACCTTGCTCTAGCTGCTTACGAATTTCTTCAATCACGCTTTGAGAGATCAACGAGCGTAGTCCAAACAGTTCTTTTATTAGCACATCAAATGATGCACCGTAAGTCTCGTTTTGCGCCATGTTCATCTGTATAAGTCCGTTGTCGTCTCGCCGGAATTGATAAACATTTTGGCGCTTGAGAGAAGAGACCATAAATGGAGAATGTGTCGAGAGAAAAACCTGTGATTTTGTTCCTTTGTTACCGGCATTTAACGCATCAGAAACGTACTTATGAAAAGAAGTTCGCCAGGCTGGATTTAAATGCGTCTCTGGTTCGTCGAGTAAAAATAGAGTATTTTCCTGCGAATATAATTTTAATATCGCTAATATCTGCAGTAACTGCGACTCACCATCTGATAACTCTTCAAAAGCAACTGAAGTTAAATTATCTCCTTCTAGCATTAAACGCTTAGCTGCTAATGCTAACTTTACTTTAAGGGGCTTTTTAACTGTCCCAAAAAAATAATTTCTATCCAGTTGATATCGGTCATGCGCGCTAATATTTTTTAGGCCCAACTGCTGAGTCTTATATAAGCGCTCGAAAAGTCTAAATGGGTTAAGTACGCCATGGGTTGATAGTCTGCTATCGTCAGCTAGCTGGCTGAGATCTAAGCCAATGGTACCCTTCAATGCATCTAATTCGTAGTACTCAAATTCTTCTGAGGTTGTTTTTCTGCCCTGATACTCTACATTTCCAGCTCCTGCTAATCTAATAAAGGACCTAACATTTTCTACTACTTCGTCGGCTATATATGACTGAGTAAAATCAAATTCGAGTAACAGCAACGTTGGTTTTGAGTAAGAAAGCTTGTACAGCTTATTTTTTTTCGCTAAATCTTGGGCATAAAAAGACTGGTATTCAAAATCAATAAAAGCAACAACGAGCTGTGCACTATCGTAGTCGAGGTATATTAAGTTAGAGGGCTGAGTAACCGTTTCTGGTAATTCAATCTCATCTTCAACATAGCTTGCCGAGTCAAAATCAAACAAATATGAATGATTTCGTTGATACTTTTTTAGAAGATCTATTTTGTTCTTTCTAAACTGATTAAAAGCAGATTCCGAATTATTTAGATTATTCTCATATGCCAGGTCTAATGCACGTTTTTCTTTATGGTAACGTGCCCTAGCTTTCAGAGCCTTAAACAGCTGGTTTGCATTTTTTAAAAACGGACGTTGTAAGTTTTCATTCAGGCCGGAGGAATATCCCACAATATGCGGTAAGGGTAATTGTTCTAAGCCTATTTTTATTGATTGGTCGGCTTGCTCAACATCGATTGGCTGTACGTTACCACCATTGACTGATACCGAAAATTTGGGATCAGTAAAACCGTCAGCAATTCGGAGTTTTTCACCGAATACTTCCGCATGAGCAGAAGGTGCTGCATTTACAAAACCGCTCATGCTATAAACCAGCGAAAAGTCGAACCCTAAATGCCCTTTGTTTTTAAAATCAGTTCGCTGCAAACGTTCTAGATAGGCAAAACACTCTGCAATTAACTCCAATAGTTGGGATTTGCCAGAGCCATTTAAACCAATAAATGCGATGACATTGTCATCGGCATCCTCAAAATTAAAGGTCTGATCTTTCAATCCTTTGTACTGCCCTTCCAAAGTTAGCGACAGCAAACGCATCAGGATTTTTTCCTTACACTACTTTTTTTAACCGGCTTTAGCGCCTCACGTTCTGCCTTAATCTTTGCTAGCAAAGCTTCAGCACTGTTTTCTCCGCTGATTAGTTCAGGGTTGGCGGCTCGCCAGTCCGAAGTGAGTTCGCCGCGAAAGGCTTTAGCAAGTATTGATTGGGTGAGTTTATTTGCTCTTTCTAGTGAAGCATTAGTTTTTTGCTCTATGCTATCAGCGAAAGCGAATAGTTCTTCGACACGACGGACGATTTCATCTTGCTCTTCAATGGTTGGTAATGGAATCGGCAACGAGTTACATGCCGTCTTATTTAAATATTTAACTGTAGTTGACGTCGCCTTACTTTCGTAATATTCAACGTTTGCTCTCACACAATAGGCTAAATATTCTGCTTTGATGTGCGAGTTTACTTTGAAGGCATGAAGTTGTTGATTTATTACGGAACTTTCCTCTAGAACGGCAGAAAGACCAACACGCCCGACGCAGGTCATAATAACGTTTCCCGGTTTTATGATTTTTGCTCTGTATGTAATAACCTCTTCTTCACTTAAACCACTTTCAATCTCCTTGTAGTCAATCCAGATAGATTGTTCGTCAAAGTTCGGCGTTAATAACCAATGATAGCCCCCGGAAAAAGATTTTGGTTTATCTCTGTTTGGTACCACGCATTCACATAACGCTCCTATCCTTATAGGGAGCCAACCTGCTATGTGACTTACAAATTTGCCATTTTCGTCACCTGAGATATCCGGTGACTTATCCATCTTCTTACCAAAGTTTCCCATTGTAAGACCTGTTGAAAACTGTTCTTTGGAAATAGATGCAATATCAACCATTTCTGGTTTAAACTTCTCACGCCACTCCACCGTCAACTTGCCACTCACAGCGGCGGCGAGGACGGATTGGCGGAAGGTTTTAAGGATTTCGGGGATGCGTTCGAGGCGGGCTTTGATGGTTTCCACCTGAGCCAGCAGTGTATCGAGTTTATGGGCAATGACTTTTTGTTCAGCTAGTGGAGCTAAAATAAATGGAGCTCGTAATCCATCCTTAGTTCCAAGCCGAGGCATATTGACGCCATAACTGACAGAATTTACAAAATCCAAAAATGTTTTACTTTTCAGCCAGTAAAAAAGAAAGCGGTTGTCAATATGAGGCTCAACATTTAACGGAATGATTTCTGTAGAACAAACGCCTGAGTTGTTTGCTATTACAACTTTGTTTAAATAAGGACGTAGCTTTCCATATAATACATCACCCACGCTAAATTTATTTTTTGTACTCTTAAACGGCCGCTCAGTTGAATCCAGGCGTTTCAATATCCTAGAACTATCTTTTTCTATATCTTCTAGCTCCAATACCCACGTATCTGGTGGCACATCAGACAGCTCGCACTTCTGTGTTCTACCGTAGTCAGTGATATCACCAAGTTTTACTTCTTTCCAAGAGTTGGGAATTCTATACTGGCGCATCAACTTGCCTCCAACGCGGCCAGCAAACCATCCAACTCAAGCAACGCAGCTTCTAGCTCAGTTTTAGCTTCTCGAGCTAACACATCTGGCTCAGGCAAATCTGCCGCATCCACACTATCTTTATCTTTTAACCAGGAAATATCTAAAGAATCGCCTTTTGTTTCGCGTATCCAGTCACGGCTAAAGCAGCGCCAGCGGGAGTGCGCAAGACGTTCATCAATACCTTGGTTTTCCTCAACGACTTCCTTGTCTACTTCAATGTCTTGTGCACCAAAGCTGTATTCACCTTCACTTCGGCTATTTATGCCATCTGAAGATTCGCCATAGACCTTTTCAAAAGCACCTAGGTGCAGGTCTTTACCAAATTCATCGAGTGTAAAGCCAATATCTGCATTACCAAAGGGGCTGCGTTTACCAAAACTGGGCATGTTTGTGCGCAGGTCATATACCCACACATTTTCAGTGCAGTTTTCTTCCTGGTGTTTGTCCTTTGCAGAACCTTTGGTAAAAAACAGAACGTTGGTTTTTACGCCTTGAGCATAAAAAATACCCGTTGGCAGGCGTAAAATAGTGTGTAGATTGCACTTATTCATTAGGTCGCGGCGAACATCAGTACCTACACCGGCTTCAAATAATACGTTGTCCGGCAATACTACAGCCGCGCGACCGCCAGGTTTTAAATTGCGATAAATATGCTGTAAAAACGCTAGCTGTTTGTTGGTGGTTTTGTAGGTTAGATCGTCTCTGGTATTCGATGCTTCACCACCTTTGCTGGTACCAAAAGGTGGATTAGCCAGAATAATATCAGCTTGCTTTAACTCCTTCCCTGCATCGCCTAGTGCATTTCCTAAGTGCACTACGCCCTCTTCGTCGCCTTCCATTCCGTGCAGTAAGCAATTCATTAACGCTAAGCGTCGGGTATTAGGTACCAGTTCAACGCCAACAAACGCTTTGTTTTTCTGGAAATCAGCTTCTTTAGCAGAAAGTTCTAAGTAATCATCAGTTTGCTCACGCATATACTGGTCGGCGGCAACTAAGAATCCAGCTGTGCCTACCGCTGGATCTTGTATCACTTCGCCAACTTGCGGCTTCATGCAGCGCACCATGCTGTTGATTAGCGCACGTGGAGTGAAGTACTGACCTGCCCCGGATTTTGTTTCCGAAGCGTTCTTTTCTAAAAGCCCCTCATACAAATCGCCTAGCCCGTCTTTTTGGGCGCTAAACCAATCAATATGGTCGAGGGTTTTGATCATTTGTTCTAGATGGCGTGGTTCACGCAGTCGAGTTTGTGCATCGGCGTAGATTGCACTGATAAGTGGGTCTTCATGCACAATATTACCGTCTGAATCTTTACCTGTTGATAGGCTTAATAGAATGCGTTTGTAGTCGTTTAGCAGGTTAATGCCGGACTTTTCGTTGATATCTGTCCAACGGCACCCCTCTGGTAGTGGATGGCGTTTTAATACGCCCGCTTCGGTGTTCTCATGCACCATTTTAATAAATAACAGCAGTACCAGCTCGGTTACGTAATCGGAATAATTGATGCCGTCGTCGCGTAGTACGTCGCAGAGGTTCCAGAGTTTTTGAACGATTTCGTTATTTGTCATGTGTGTCTCTTAATTAATAATTTGGTTCTTAACTGTGTGCTATCAGTACTTTGCACAACGGCTCATTAATGTAGTAGTTGGCGCGGCCAATTTTTTGTTTGGTTAAAAAGCCGTGTTCTACTAGTTGCTCTAAATATTTAGTAGCGGTTATTCGCGTTACCCCTAGCTCTTCGATGATAAAATCGATTTTGGTATAGGGGTGATGAAACAAGTTGTTGAGTAAGTCCTGGCTATAGATTTTGGGCAATTGTTCACGAATACCGTGTTTCACATTAGCCATCAGGCTTTTCATTTCGGTAATGAGTGAAATTGTGTTTTGCGCTGTGTCGATAACGCCACCAAGCATAAAGGCTATCCAGGGTTCCCAGTTACCGGTATCACGCACGGCCTGCAAATTATTATAGTAATCTGCTTTGTGCTGAATAATAAAACGGCTTAAATACAGTACTGGCAGGTTAAGCAAGTCTTTAACCACCAAGTACAAAATATTCAGGATCCGCCCTGTGCGGCCATTGCCATCGTAGAATGGGTGAATGCTTTCAAACTGATGATGGATGATGGCCATTTTTACCAGCGGGTCTGCATCGCATAACTCATCGTTATTAATAAACTGCACCAAGTTATCCATTAGCGCGGTTATTTGGTCTGCATGTTGTGGCGGGGTGTACACTACTTCCCCCGTACGAGCATTTTTTAAATCTGTACCGGGTAGCTTTCGCAAGCCTGCGTTGTTGTGCTCCAGGTTTTGCTGGATGGCAAGGATGTCACTTAAGCGAATGAGTTTACTTTGCCGTGCTGCTTGAAAGCCCAGCTTTAATGCTACTGCGTAATCCTGCACTTCTTTGGTTGCAGGGCTGGTAATGGCCTCTTCAAATAGGTTGGCTTTATAAAGCTCGTCATGCGTGGTTACAATGTTTTCCACTTCCGAGCTGTCTTTTGCTTCCTGTAAGGCAAGCGTATTGATTAGTATTGCTTCATTGGGAATGCTGGCGGCAACACCCTTTAATTCGGCCAGATATCGGTGAGCTTCAGCCACTTTTTTGAGTACTGCGCGGGTTTCCCACTGCTCTATATTATCAAGTGGTAACAATGGGATAGTTGCAGTCATGATTAATATTATGTCCTTTTTATACATGTAGAACTGTATATGTATAGATTTTGCAAAAAATTATACATGTACTTTATAACATGTATAGTTTTTCTGTTTACTTATACATATAAAGTTTATGCACTTTGGGAAGGCCAAATTGCATCACTCAGTTCATCCAGTATTGTATCCAGCTGGTTACCCAGTACTTTATCCAGCTGCTTTGCTCCGCCCTGCTCTGCAAATCGGCTGTTTACGAATTCTCTATCAATAATTACTTCGTGAACCAGTTGTTTTGCCAGGCGCTCAAGCCATTTGCGCTGTGCTGGTAACCAGTTGTGACTTTCAAATATTCGCAGCATAGCCTGTGCAACACGTTGTTCAAAAGGTACCAATGGCTCGCCGAATGCTGCGCGGCGAATATGGCCAATGATGCTTGCTGCAATATCATGGTTGGTTTGGTTGCGCACCGCACTTTGTAGTTTAGCCTCTGAGTATCCTGCACCATCAAGTAATAGCTTAATCTCTTTTAGTTGATCACGAGTCAGATCTCGAGGTTTATTTACCACTACCGCAAGAGCTGCACTTTGGTTAATCTGCTCTTTTATAAACTGGTTAAAGCTGTCCAGATAATCTTCTGGCTTTTGATGTACACCGTAGCTTTGGGTGCGTTCTCTTATCTCATCATGATGTTCAGAAATTATAGGCTGGCGTTCACTGCCCAGTAACTCATTCACTTCTGCTAGCTGATTTATCAAACCGCTATGTTTTGTGATAAAGGCCGCGGCTTGCTTAGGGCCAAGCTCGTGTAAATGTTTATGCAAGCTTTTGGGCTCAACGCCCCATAAACCCTGTAATTCATCGAGTTTTTGTTTGAGTACTGGTTTGCTCTCGGCTTTTTTATTGGCCTTTCGCATTACGCGCATCACTTTTTGACTGAGTTGACTTAGCACCACATCAGCGTGGCTCTGCTCAGGCGCATCACCGGGTGCATTCAACGCGCGTTCCAATTGTTCCGGATTAGTGATTTCGTGTACCAATTGTTCCAACGTAATATTGGGATCTTTAACCAATGGCTTCATGGTATTAACATCGGCCAACGCGGCATAAATATCCACCGGGTCGTAAATTCGAAATACCGTTTTACCAATGTCATCACAGCGGCGGGTAGCACGGCCAATCATTTGCTCATACAAAATCCGTGATTTAACCCGCCGCATAAAAACGAGGTTACAAATTTTGGGAACATCGATACCGGTGGTCAGTAGGTCTACAGTAATAGCAATATTTGGATAGCGTTCGTTTTTATACTGTCGAATGAGCTGTTCTACTTTGTCGCTCTGCCCGGTGATTTTAGCCACTACCGCCTGGTTATATTCACCGTTATAAAGCTCTTTAAACGCTTCATCTAAAAGTCGCTTTACCATATCGGCATGCAAATCAGTTGCACAGAAAATCAGAGTTTTTTCATCCCCAAACGGATCGAGCTCCTGAACCAACTGCTGACAAATCACTTTGTTGAAGTTTTCGTTAATTACTTTGCGGTTAAAAGCTTCCACTTCAAAATTAAGTTCATCGTCTAGCTCTGCGCTTTGTACTTCACCAGTTTGGGTATTAATGGAACTAACTTCATCGCCTTTGGCAAATTTAATCCCGTTTTGTGTGAGTAATGTTTCGTATCGAATAGGTGGTTCGTGATCTATTAGCCAGTCATCCGCTACCGCTTCTCTGTATGAATAGGTATAAACAGGTGTGCCGAAAATTTCGCTGGTGTGTTTTGCTGGCGTTGCCGTTAAGCCAATTTTGACGGCATCAAAATAGTCGAGCACTCGGCGGTAACTGGAAAGATACTGACTCGTATCCCGCGTAGCGATTTCGCCTTCGGTCATTTCCTGGTCGAGCGTATACCCTCTGTGGGCTTCATCAATAATAATACAATCAAACTGGTCTAACGGTGGCGGGTTATCGCTCATAAATATGCGCTTTACCATGGCCTGTACAGTTGCTACCTGCACACGCGTTTCAGCCTCAGCAGCCATATCTCCCAGCTCTGCAACATTATAGATTTTAGATAAGGTATGGTTTTGTTCTAGTGGTGCTTCATTAAAAGCATCAATGGCTTGCTGACCAAGTGCGGTGCGATCTACCAAAAATAGAATACGCTTAAATCGCTCAGCCTTTAGAAACCGGTACATCAAACCAATGATGGTGCGCGTTTTACCGGTTCCTGTTGCCATAGCTAACAGCGCCGTGCGTACTTCCTTTGCTAACGTATTTTCTACCGCAATAATGGCTTTTTGCTGATAATCACGCACTTTTAAATAGCCGAATGGCTCAGTTTTTAGTTTTTTCTCAGCCTCTTCTTTACTGCGTTTGAGTTTGTCGATTAAGCCTTCCGGCGTATGAAACTTAGGGAGTGCACGCTTAGTATTGGCAGGTTCGCGCACATCACGAAACCAGGTTCCAGACTGTTCAGCCAGCTGAGGAACATATGGGCGACCATTGCAGGAGTAGACAAACGGGATTTTATAATGGCTTTCTTGCTCATTAGGCCAGGCAATTGTTAAACCTGCTAGTTCCCATGCGCCCAGCATAGGGGGTGAAACACTAAAACCCTTGCTATATCGTTCCGCTTGCGAAATTTTTCCTGCAACGTTGGTGTTTTCTTTCTTCGCCTCAACCACGGCCATGGGCGTTAAACCGTAAAACAGTACATAGTCTGCTCTACCTTTTTCGCCATTATGTTCAGTAGGCCATTCAGCAATAGCAATATTCCTGCCTTTTTCTGGTCGAGCCCCACTTTTATAAGTAAGCGCTTCGCTATCGGCTGTCCAACCCGCTTCTAACAGTTGCTGATCGATTAAAATGCGGGTTAGCGCTTCATCCAACACAATGTGTTGCGTTGCCGCCTGTGTATTTTTGTTTATCTGACTGCGTTGGGCAGTTTGCGTTTTCTCATCAGCCGCCGCTAGCTGAGCTTGAAGTGCCTTTATTTTTGTTTCGTAATCCTTACGTTGTGCTTGTAAGGCATCTTCATGTTCAGACGCTTGCTTCGCCAAAGACCGAGATTCCTCGTCCATTGCCATTGCCAATACTTCATATTCTGCTTTTTCTTTGGCTACGAGCGTATGAAGTTGATTACTGGAATCCAAGTCAACATTGGCTTGTTCTAAATCACTTTTTAACTTTCCAATTTCAGACTGTAACTGACGTAACTGTTCGCTGGGGTCTGTAGGTGGAATAAAAGGGCCAGGTTTAAATTGAACCCCTGATTTTCCGAAAGACTGGTGAAACCATATGGCTAGTTTACGTGCAACCACTAAACCATTCATGGCTTCTTTGTGCTGAGTTCTAAATGTATGGATTGCTTTGTTACCTTCCATTCTAAGAGTATGGAATAACTCTCTGACTACCGGCTCTAGCTGTAACTCACGGTTTATTTTGTAGATTAAATCAGCCTGGGAAGTCTTATCGTCAAACTCAATTCCAACCAATGCTGCAATGTGTTGTGCCAGTGCCTCACCCAGTTGCCTAAGCTTCATTAATGTTGTATTGGGATCGCTTGAGAATGCTTTTTCAGCAGAGGAGGCAATTTCCACTAAAAGTGAATCATGCTCTTGTAGAAACCCAAAGTTACTTTGCTGGATAGAGGATGCCATGTTTAAGAAACTCCATTTCACATTGACGCTGGTTCAATCAGAACTCAGTAGTACTTTTTTATTCTGTGTGTATTGCAAAGAAGAGACTACCACAAATACTTAATTTCACTATACTTTAGTAGTGAGTATAAAACCATAAACCTACAGAACCGGTGCGTTAAATTGCTTTTTTAAATCCTTGGTTTAACCACTTAAAAATAAATATGAATTCGTGCGGTTGAAGCCATTTAATTAGAACGTTACGCACATCAACCGACTTTTTAAATATATTTATTAAACATGAATACATGGAGAATCATCGCTTTTCTCTGAACGATTCATGCAATGATGGAGGGTAAATTACACGCGAGGCCTATGACCCCCACCCTCTTTTGTCTGCACTTCACTGGACATTCCGTTTCAACAAAATTCACCCGATGCCGCCGCCGGTCGTGCCGCCCGACCAACTGCGTTTGAAACGGTCGAGTCGCTACGCTCCGAAACTGACGGGAATTTCGACCGGCCTTCGGCTGATTGCATCATTTAAAACACAGTTGGTCTGCCGCTCGTTTCACTCCCTCCGACGGCGGCCTGCAGACCTTTCGTCTGTCACTGGGGTGACAATCTCTCTATCAGCGCTTGGGAGCGCTTCTCCTGCACAAAAGAATGTAGATCTCATCTAGAGCGCTGAATGCGCGGCTAATGAACGTTACATCACAATAAAAATACACTTAATTTTCAATCAGTTAAAATAAAAACAAGAAAAAATTACTATTTTAAGCTTATCAGCCAAAAAAACTAGCACATTAAGTGATGTACGCAATTTTTGAAAACTATCGAGGTTCTAATTATGCTAGAAGCGTTATTTCAACAGAAACCACTATCAATCGGGACAAACAAATTACTTCTGTTCCAAGTCAGTGAAATTAACTCTTTAACCCGAGATGCATTGTGGCAATGCTTATCTATTGCGACATCTGACAAGTTAACTGTGACGCTTCTCGTGTCCGGCTATTTGTTTGCGATTTCATTAATTGTTGCAGGTAAATCTTTTTTAAGGGCAGACCAGACCCTCATAACCAGAGCACTCCGTTTTGTCTTTTCAGCACTATCGTTTACTACACTTTTAGCTAGTGTTGGAATTGTCCTCTTGTTTAGTAAATATTTACTTTCAAGCTATATCAATACTGGTAAACCATGGAACATTT
>OJBZ01000876.1_pt1 | contig 13090 bp, 15 predicted proteins | sample 1591671 | NCBI WGS metagenome assembly OJBZ01 (sample SAMN05416850, study PRJEB24817) | seawater metagenome | isolation source: Sea water | place: Canada:Atlantic | collected 2013-07
GCCGCGATGGCCCAGTGTTATCTCGAACTGTGCATCATCTTCCGGATCATCAAGCCAAAGCGCGAGGGCGTGGAAATATGCCGGCCCATAGGCCACTTCGGCAAAGGCCTCGAGTTCTGCGCTTTCGGGGGTGCCGGGGCCGTCGTTCAGGCGGTAATAGAACTTTGAGATAATGCCGACTTTAACACTCCATTCCGCGTTCGAGATATTCTGGCCCTGTTTAGAGGCGGCTTTGGTCTCAGGCTCTGCCGTCTGGGCAAAGACCCCGCCAGGGGGCCAGTACACAAAGAAACGAGATGATTTTATTAGTCGGAGTTGACATCCTTTTGTACCTCTCTGCACGGGTCGTCTTAATTCAGATGGATGGGCAGGCCCAGATAGGTTCCGCCCATCCTGAGGCATCCTGCAGCCACGCCAAAGGCGCGGCGGGGTATGGCTATTGCTGCGCCTCAAGATTGCGCGAGCGCGTCGCGAGCTCGGTCATGAAGTCGTCGGAAGCGTAAATTTCATCCAGCGCATGGTTGAGTTTCTGAACCGCTTCGGTCTCATTCAACGCCTCGGCAAAGGCCTTGGCAGTACCAAATCCGGCAATCCCGTAATGGCACATCCGTTGATACTGCGCGATGATGGCCACGTCCAAAGGTGCCTCAGCCAAGCCGCTGTCAAGCGCATGTTTTCGGGCTTCTTTGACAAGACCCTCCATGCCTTTGCAGTGTTCTTTGCTCATTCTGCCGCCCAAGTCGCTCAACAGCGATTTGAGCACATCAGTGTGCTTGTCGATGCCGGTTTTTGCCGTGCTTAAGCGGTCACCCAGATTGGGATCCGAGGCTGTACTGGCCAGCTCGCCTACCACTTCGGACATCTGGTCATTGGCCGACCATAGGTCCTGCAGTTCTTCGACATAAAGGTCTTTCAAAGTCGTCATGTGCGTTTCTCCTCTACGCTATTAAGGCATGGGAAGCCCCTGAGACACAGCGCGTTAAATCCAAGCTCGACAGCTTCCTGCTGAAACGTGCTCAGATGCTAGGTCTTGAAATTTGGGTTCGCCTATCCATACGCCTCCGAGAGTGGGCCGGTATTCCACGCCTTGCATTTAACGGCTTTAAAGAGGGCGTAACTTCTGGGCCCCCGCATCACGCAGCGCCGCACGGAAAATTTCATCTCTATGCTCCTCGGCGGACCGCCACTGCCCACCGGCCTGCGCTGCGAAGGCTACAGAGGACAATCAGCCGGCGCACTAGCTCCAGCACGATCGCGGCGAGATCATTCGTCAGCTTACGCTGCTTTGATCCGACCTACATCAAGACCCAGAACGCACCGCAACCACCTCAATTTCCACAAGCCATGCCGGATTGGCCAGTCCCGCTACAGCGAACAATGAGCGCGTCGGCAATTCGGGTTGTTTCTCGGTGCCGAAGTACTGGGTGTATCCGTCCATAAAGCCTTTGAAGTCCATTGCGTCGCTACCCTCAGGCGCTACGAGGTAGGCCTGCATTTTGACAATGTCCCCCATGTCGAGATCGATCTGGGAAAGTTTTTCTTCGATTGAAGCAAGAACACTAGCTGTCTGGGTTGCAGTATCTCCAAAATATTCCGCAGAGCCCTCCCCAGCATTGTCACTGGCGACTTTAGGGACCGTACCGCTGACGTAGACTAATATTGCATCTGCTGGAATTTCTACGGCCTGCAAAATAGGAAAGTCCGAGTTAGGCAGCCGATGCCGTATAATTTCTCGACTCTGTGCGAAAGAACCGGTTGCGGCGAAAACCATGACAATGGTGAGCGAAGCAATAAGCTTAGAAATCATTCGTGTTCCTCCCTGTTCTGATCTGTTGGTTGGGTTGGGCGAGCGTCTTTCACTGCATCAAGTGTGCCATCTGCATCGTAGTCGTTGCCCAAGTTGGTTTGGATGTAATCAGTGATGGCAAGCACCTGTCTGTCATCAAGGAAATGGCCTAAACTAGGCATGGCAGCCTGGCCATTAATAATGATGTAGGTTGCGTAGCCTGCATATTCGAGGTTGGGGTTGCGGCTCAGCGCAGGATATTTTCCGGCTCCGATAGCCCCTGCGCCAGTTGACATATGACAACCTGAGCATAGCGTTTGATAAAGATCTTCGCCATCTTCGCTAACATATTCTTCTACCCACTCTCCGCCGTCCGCCATTGCAGTGATGTCGCGCTCTTGCGGGCGGGCCTCGATTTCAGGAGGTTTCTTTTCCGTTTCCGTTACTTGAGCGGAGTTCAAATTGTTGTTGCTGTCTTGGGCATCTAAGGAGTGCGCACCCAACATGCCTACGATTGTAGCCGTGATAAAAGTCTGTCGCATTGCTTCACCCATTGATTACTTTGTCATGAAGGCGCGAGATTGCATCTAGGGAGGACAGGATCGCGCCCTCCTGCCAAGCTGGCAAAAAGGAAAGATGCTCGCCTGCGCAGACAACGCGATTGTCGATCCTGATTGCTTCCTCATAGTTATCCCGGTTTTCCCAAACGCCAGAACACCCGAGCACCCACGGCACTTTATGCCACACCACGCTCACGCCGGTTTTAAACTCATCGCGGTACTGCGGGTGGATCTTGGTACCCTGCCGCAGCGCCCATTCCAGACGTTCCTCAGGTTGCATTGCGTTGAACTTGTAGGAGTTCTCTCCGCGCCATGTATAACCGCCCAGGAGCACGCCGGGTCCGTCAGAAAAATAGCCCGTCGAAGGGTAGCTGATCTGCCCGATTGCCAGATCGGTATAGCTGATACCACCATAGATATCATCGTCTTCCTCCCAAAACCGGCGCTTGAACTCGAGGCCCCATTTAGTGGAGCCGTTATAATACATAGAGTTGACGGCGGTTGCCAAACCGCCCGATAGGTTGTGGTCAATTTGGCCTAGGATCGAAAAGGGGATTGTGCAGACGCAATAGTCAGCCTTGCTGGTTGTCTGCCCCCCACCGGCGGTATCTTCCCAGGTAACGGTGACGCCATTCTCGTCCTGCTGCAGCGAGACGACCTTAGCGTTATAGGTAATGAGTTCACCGACTTCGCGTTCAAACCCTTTGGCTATCCCATCCATCCCACCGACGGGTTGGAACATCGGCGCTTGATGGTCGACGGTCTCATGCGTGGCAAGATATTCCCACAAACGCGACTGCAACACCTCTTGTGGGTTATGAAGGTCAGATGCCGTCGGCACAGCATCGGCGCCTCCTCCCGGTTGCTTCTCGTAACCTCGGTATTTGCTGGTCTCCAGACTTTTTACATATTCATTCTGCTCATTGAGAACGCCAAAAGCCCGTAGGCTTTCCAATAGGACCTCACGGTCATCTGCCGTAACGACCTCATCAAGATGCCCGTGGTTGACGGCTTTGGCCAACAGCTCGGAAATATGTCCGCGATAGTCTGCCTTAATTTCTTTCAAACGTTGCGGTTTGCCGCCATACGCATCGGACCGGTGAAGATACGAATTATAGTTTAGCTGAATAAACGGTTCAAGCGGCACCCTAAGCCTTTTGCAGTAATCCAATACAGCATGGTGATTATGTGGAAGTCGCCAAGGACCAGGGTTAATGTAGTTACCTGCAGCAAAGTCGACGTTCTGGGTCGCGCCACCGAGCTCAGTGTAGCTATCACCCGAGCGCAAGGTCCAACAGCGTCCGCCTGCCTTTTCCCGGAACTCAAGCACTTCAACTTCATAGCCAGCCGCGCGCATCTCATAGGCGGCAGTAAGGCCCGCGAGCCCTGCTCCGAGGATCAAGACTTTGGTTCCCTGGGGATCACCATCCAGTTTGATAGGCCCGCTGTAATCAGAAGCTGCAGCAAAACCCATAGATGCCATCGCATGGTACATGGCGGTACTGCCCGCGACAGTTCCGATCATAGCCAGCAGGTTGCGGCGTGTAATCTCACTCATCGGGACCCCCGGAAGCCGGTTTGCTTTCGTTCACTTGATCCGCATCCAATCCGTCATCCGGATCAGCTTTCCCGATCTGTTCGAATAATACCGCCATCCGGGCTGAAGCTTTTCCCGGGTTCTTCACCTCCATGGCCTGATCAAGATTTGGAAGGTTTGAACCTACCTCAACGAGGCCAACCATGCCAAGTGCGTAGTGGGGAAGACACTTAATTCCGTACACACCGGGCTGTTCAAATGTGACGGAAATCTCCTGATTGATCTTGCCCTTAAACGCCTCAGCCCCTTCGGGCATCATGCCAAGGATGCTTTCAGCGTTGTGGCTTTTGTCAGTGGGAAGAAATGTCACTGTATCGCCTGGCTCCACTTTCAAGTAGGCAGGTTCGAATACCATTCTTTCGCCATCCGGCCCGACGTTAAGCATCTCTACTTTATGTTCGGCAGCTCCTGCTGCCGAAACGAACCCGACTGAGATGATTACAGCAACTGCTGAGATTACTTTTCGCATGATTTTCCCTCCTGATTGAGTACACCGCTGAAGAGGCATAGGTCTTCGATTTTGTTCTGGAACCAACTGTTAAATCTGATCTGCCCACGGTTCCGATCGTCTCGGCACATCGTTCCCATTCCTTATTGTTGTTCTATCTGCGTACCGGAATGGGCCCGCGCCTTGCCGAGGCTGGGTTTCTGCCCAAGAGGCTCAACCTGTTCGCGTTTGCTGAACTCACTCCGTCCGTCCAGCGAGGGGCCTGATGTCCAACGCCCTTCCGGGGTCGGCTCATCCAGCGAGGTATTGAGGAAGTAATAGGAATGCTCGGTGGCTTCATGCTCTTGCGGGGTCGAATTGGGTATCGGCATCTGCGCCTCAAGCCCCCCGAGCTCCTCGATCACGGCCATCCACTGTTGCTGGTGCATGGTGTCACGGGCGATGAGAAAAGACAGCATATCTTTCATTCCGGAGTCTTCAGTCATGTTGTATAGGCGCGAGGCCAAGACACGTCCCCCGCTCTCGGCGGTGACATTGGCCATCATGTCGGCCGCGAGATTGCCCGTGGCATAAACATGGCTCATGTCAAAGGGCACCCCGTTGGCATTTACGGGCATTGCCGACAGGCCGGAGGACAGGATATGTCGCGGATTGGCCCCGCCCAAAATCGCATTCACAACCGGGTCTTTCGCAGCCTCTTCTTGGGCTGTCAGCGGGGCCCCTTCAAGGTTAAGCGCGACAGCATGACCCAAGAATTCAATATGGGACAACTCCTCAGTCGCAGTCATCATCAGCATATCGCGATACTTGTCGTCCCCACGAGCCCCCATGGCTTGAAAAAAATACTGCATCGCAACCCGGATTTCTCCTTCGATGCCGCCAATTGCTTGTTGCAGATATTTCGCGAACTGAGGGTCAGGCTTATCTACGCGCACTTGATACTGCAATTTACTAGAATGGTGAAACATTGAACTTTTCCTTTTGATATGGACTTCGAACGCACCTTCATCGAAAAAAAGGCCGTTCACATATTTCGGAGTGTGGCCCGAGATTACCTACGAAGGGAGATTTGCGCGTGGGCTCCCTCGGGTAATAGAGGCTACAAGGATTTCCATCAGGCCCACCACCAGATGCGGCCACCAGATGACCTCGGCAAACCCAAAGAGCCAAGGCGATGCAGCAAGCAGGATACCGGAAGCAATATCTGTTCCTAGATGGACTTTTAGGGGGATCAATTTAGCCGCGCTCAATTCGTACCTTGTAATAAGGCTCATTAAGATGATTGCGGTACCAATCCCCTGTGGAAGGATTTGTGCGGTTCCACCGTTTGAAAAGTCGAATAAATAGGGAGCCACAATGAGCAAGGCACCTGTAAGATAGTCAATGACGCCATGCGTTTTAGTGTTGATCATATCGGACCTCATGTGTGTCGAAACTTTATTGCGTAATACCACTCTAATCTCGGTTGGCTGGCGGGATACCGGGCTAGAATAATTTCCATACGCTTACCCTGAAATTGGTCAGGATTCTCGGCGTCTGCATTAAACGAATTTAATATCTGCGGGATTTTAGAACTGGGAAGGAAGCCAAGGATTCCTCGCTTGAGCAATCCCGCGCAATTATGAGCATGGTCCGATAAAGGAGGTATGCCCTGCTGCCGGCACTAGCCCAGTCTGGAACCCATCCAAAGGCCTCGCGTTGAGGCCGAAAGGAGGACCCGAGATGCAAAAAACGGAAGGCGCCCTGATAGATATCTTGGCCGAGCTGGAAAACGCTGCCGAGGAGGAGAAGCGAAAGAAGGTCAAAGTCGGCCATATGATTGACGCGCTGGACCACCGTGGCTACGGCCCTGCCCTTGCCGTTCTGCCGCTGATCGAGATTTCTCCGCTTGGAGGTATTCCAGGCTTTCCCACTCTACTGGCGCTGCTCTTGGCCGCGATCACAATCCGCCTCTTGATGGGATATGTCCATTTCTGGGCACCCGACTGGCTGCGTCGCCGCAGGCTCTCTTCAGATCGGGTGATCAAGGCGGTGAATTGGCTGAAACCGCTGTCACAAAGGATTGATGCAAAGCTTCATGAACGCTTGTCTTGCTTCGCAGGATCCGGCGCACGACGCACAGCCGGCATCGTAATTTTGGGTCTTCTTTTGACTGTCCCACCGCTTGAGATCGTGCCATTCGCCACGACGGGCCCAATGATCGTCATTTCCCTGTTTGGACTCGGCATTCTCTACCGCGACGGGCTATTAATGCTCTTAGGATTTGCAGGCTTGTTAATCGCAGTGGCAGCAGGTCTATGGGGGTTTCTGGGGACCGGCAGTTCTTCAGGCTGACGTCCGACAAGAATGCGGTCTCAAACCATTTTGGGGTTTCTTAAAGACCGGCCCTTCATACTTACAACTGTTGGGCACCCGCATCGAAATGCGGATACCCAGGATCACCGCAGTTTAGTATGAGCCACCTTTGTGACCGGCTTCGCGCGCACGTTCGGAGCCTTTCTCGAAGCTGCCAGAGGAGGCTTGTCCGCCTTTACGCCCGCCTCGCGCGAGGGTTCCAAGGGGAAATGGCCGAAAAGACTTCATGGGACAGTGTGGGCCAAAATTCGCCGTCATAGGTGCCGCTTGCTGAATTCAGTCAGAATAAATCGGCTGGCTCGGGCGCAATAGAAAAGCGCAGCACTGAAAAATGCTGCGCCAAAGTATTTGCCGATTTGTCTGGGCACTGGTGACGGCGTTTCACCACCCCCAAGCTTGGTAAATTTCTTGACGGGATTCGAGTTGATCTTGGCTTAGACGGGTCACGAATGCCACATCTCCAAGGTTGTCTCCAACGATGCGAATGTCTTTCATGTCGATGAATGCCGCCTTATCGCCAATATCGAGCCAGCCGCCAACCTCTGCGACCAAACCGGAAATCTCCCTATTGCGCGAAACAACGATATCCTCCACTTCCCCGACTTCTTCCCAACCGGGATCAACCTTACTGTAGAACTCAGTGCTAGACCATTCGGTCTCCTCATAAACTTCCGCAACGGAATAGATCTCTCCGCCGATCATTCCTTTAGCCCGCAACGTATTCTGCGAAGTCTCTAAGGAAACGATTCCGCTATACGTTCTTTGATCGCCCAGGTGCTGTTCAGCGGTCGCAGCCCCGGCGGCTGAAATCGTCAGCGCTAGAGCAGGAGCGTAAAACGTTTCATGATGAAATACCTCCATTATTTTACTCCATCATATCTAAGAACAAGCAGGCGGTGAGGATGTTCCGACAGAGTTGCCCTCCCTTTCTAGGCAGTGTTATTAGTCCATTTTGCATCTGAAAAATTCTGCTTCTGGGTCCTTTCTTTAGTGCAGACTTCTAGCAGTTGTTGAAGTTTTGAGAGGATCACGCGGATTAGCCACGACCGCGCTCTCAGCGAGGAGCACATAGATATGCACAACTGCCCGGGCGAGCCAGCCCTAGATGGTATGGGCCAGCATTTCAAAGACCGGTTTGGCGCAAAAGCGTAGAAATCAAACCCGTATCTCTCGATCTGCGCAATGCCCTGCCGGGCAGTGGACAGCACAGGCATCAAGGCGGAGGGCGAAGGTGAATGGAATGGCCGTAAGCATGGTGGTTCCAAACGCCGCCTATGGCGCACGATCCATATAGGGATTGATAAGGGAACGCTGGAGATACGGGCCAATGAGGTAACAAGCAGCAGTGTCGGCGATGCTCCAATGCTGCCTGACCTACTCAATCAGATCCCCCCGGATCAAAACCTCGGGAGCGTCACTGCTGACGGAGCCTACGACACGCACAAATTCCATGATGCGATTGCAGCCCGAAATGCCCATGCCGTCATACCGCCGCGTAAGAATGCCAAGCTGTGGAAGCCCGATACGCCCGGGGCCAAAGCACGCAACGAAGCCGTCCATACCTCAAAGTAACTGGGTCGCGCATTGTGGCGACAGGTGACCGGGTACCAGGGCCGCAGCCGCGTCGAAACAAAACATTTCGGGATCATGCTACGCATAACCCTGGCGGTCAGTGGATGCATTGTGTGAAATTGCTCGGTCAGCGCCTCTCGGCACGTGACTTCGACCGGAAAGTTGCGGTCCTTTGTTGTTAATTCCATTGGCTCATCGACACCGCTTCAGGGCGCAGCCGGGGCCTATCCCACTTCTCGCGGCGGCGGCATTCTCGATGTATCGCTGCTACTGCGGACTTCCATACTCCCGCGCAGGCGGGGCAGCGCTCCAGGATGTTCTTTTTGCAGCCAGCTGATCATCTTCTCGCGGATCTCACAGCGCAGATCCCATGCTTGCGGAGAGGTCCGTGCGCTGACAAGGCCGCGTACCTCAATGCTGTCTTTCTCGGTATCAGAAACCTGAAGGTTAACCACTTTCCCATCCCAAAGCGGTGAGGCTTTCGCCAATTCTTCCAGCTTGGCGCGCATCTTGTCGACCGGCACCGTATAGTCGAGATACCAAAACACCGTGCCGATGATTGATGCGCTCTCGCGGGTCCAGTTCTGGAACGGCTTTTCGATGAAATAGGATAGCGGCACGACCATGCGCCGCCAATCCCAAAGACGCACGACGACATAAGTGGAAAAGATCTCTTCGACCCAGCCCCATTCATCCTCGACGATGATCACATCTTCAAGCCTAATGGGTTGCGTGATGGCGATCTGGAGCCCCGCGATGAGATTGGTCAGAACCGGGCGTGCCGCCAGTCCGACGACCAGACCCGCCGCGCCCGCCGAGGCGAACAGCCCCGCCCCGTATTTTTGCACGCTCTCGAAGGTCAACATAACACCGGCAACCGTGAAGATCCCGAGGATGATGGTGGTGGTACGCCGCAGCACACGCGCTTGGGTCACGAACTTCCGCGCTGAGAGGTTATCTTCGACGTCGAGACGATGCCGCCGCACCGCGCGCTCCGAGAAATGGTTGGTAAGTAGGATCAGCGTCCAGCCAATGAGGATGATCAGCAAAATCAAAAATAGATGCCCAACGCTATCCTGCCAGTCATAGGGCAGCCGGATGTTCGGCAGGACCCAGGCCAGCGCAGCCACCACGGCGGCGAGGCGCGAGGGGCGACGCGCCCGGCGCAGCAAGGAGCGGCCCGTCGCGTTCTCATGGGCCAGAACACGGGTTAGGAAGCGGTAAGCTAGCCAATGCAAGAACAGCGCCGCAACGCAGGCTCCCAGAACGGCAAGCATGGGCGTGACAAAATCAGGAGCGGTGTCTAGCCGCAGGTTGTTCTCTTCCCCAAGGCGGTTGAGTGTCTCCATAGATCACCGCCACCAGATCACCATCGCCGCAGTCGCAACCACGAGAAGATTGCGCCGAGAGGGAGGCTGGGCGTTGGAGGGGTGGGACATAACAGACCGCTCTTATTTAGAATAGTCTTTCATAAGAATGTGACCTCTAAACGTCTTGTACCGGACCTTGGTTCCGGAATTTCTGGCACCCGCCACTTTAGCCCCACCGCAGCCCCATCAGATCCAGAACCGTATTGACCTGCGCAGCCTCCCCAGGTGGCACCAGGCCGGGGGCTGGCAGCCCTTCGAGGTGGCCGAGAAAAGGATCAATGCCTGCGCCAGCATCAAGGGGGGACAAGACAATCTCGCGGTCGGCCACGGTCCCCCCGCGACGGCCGATCTGGATCTTGCCCGCGCGCAACCGAGCCCATCCACAGGCGGCGACGACGTCAAGTTCAAGCCGCATTTCGGTGTCGGTCCACCCCGTCTCGACGACCCCGGTTGCACCCCCTTCGAACGTCAGAAGGCCGGTGCCGTGGTCATCCACTGGCCAGCCGAGCACGGTGCCGGTTACAGCCTGTGCGCGGCGCACCGGCCCCAACAGCCACTGCAATGCGTCGATCAAATGCACCGCCTCCTCTGCAAAGCCGCCATAGCAGGCTAGATGCGGTTTGGTCATCCAGCCGGAAAGATCGAGCCAATCTGCATATCCACCGTCATGCGAAAATCGCATCCGTGCTGACGTAACGGTGCCCAGATCGCCCGCGCGCAACAGGTCCCGCAGGCCCCGCAGGGCTGCATTGGTCCGCAGAAAATAGCCGCAGTGCAGGATCAGCCCCAGCTGCTCGGCCCGCGCAGCACAGCGCCAAGCAGCTGCCGCATGCCCCGCCATTGGCTTTTCGACAAACACCGGCAGACCGGCCGCGAGAGCCGCGAGAATGTCCTCTTCATGAAAGGCGGTCTCGCTGCAAATCACCGCACAGCGGCACCCGATACGTGCCAGATCGTCAATCTGGATGGCCTCTGCGTCAAGTTCCTTACACAGGGCCTCGCGACGGGTGTCGTCACGGTCGAAGACATGCGAAACGGTCCATCCGCGCGTCTTTGCGTGGTCCAGATGATCGGAAAGATTAACATGCGTCCCACCAAGCAGGGCTAGTCATTGCTGGGTCATAGGCAGACCTCCCCGTATAGTCAGTCAATTGGCTGAGGCCCACAGCGCCGGGATATCGGCGCTCATCCGTCCCGGCTGAGATCCCCTTCGACCGGATGCGCGGTGAGCGGCGGTGCCGAGCGGCGTTCGATGGTTTCGGGATCACTGCGGACCACAACCCGAAAGATCCCCCAGCCGAAAATTGCCAGTTGAAAGGCAGACAGGGCCAGAGGTAAGCCGCGCGGACCGATGAGATCCAGCAGCCAGCCTGCAATGAAGGGGCCCACAGCGGCGCCGATCCCCTGCATCAATACCAGACCACCCGAGACCGCCAGAATGGCAGAGCCAGGTGCACGGTCATTGACATGTGCGAGCACGATGGCCTGGGCCGGGAGGATCAGACCGCCGATGGCAAAGCCCAGCACAAGCAGCAGCATGCGCGACGGTGCGGAGAACGGAAAAGTCACCAACATCAACACCGCTCCGGCCAGCGCCAAAACAATCCCAAGGCCGCGGCGGCTGACCCGGTCAGACAGCCAGCCGAGAGGAAACTGCAGGATCAGCCCGCCGATGGTGAATGCGGCAATGAACAGAGCAATCTGTGACTGAGCGTAACCGATCTGCTGCGCAAATAGCGGCGCAAGCCCGTAGAAGGTGCCGATTGACGCGCCAACCAGTGCAGCAGCAACTGCGCCGTAGGGCGACAGCCCCCAAAGGCGCTTCAGCGAAGGCGGCTCTTGGGTCTCTTCGGCGCGCGGCCCCTCAATTCGAGTGAGAGAAATCGGCACCAAGGCCAGTGACATAACAATAGAGACAAGCACGAAGAGGATGAACTCCACGGGATCGCCAAGATTAAGCATGAACTGACCCGCAGCACCCGCGGCCATCCCCACCATCCCGTAGACCGCCAGCAGCTTGCCCCGCTTCGCTGAACTGACAGAGGCATTAAGCCAGCTTTCAGTTACGATAATCAAACCAGCAAAGGCAAAACCTGTGCAAATTCGAACGGTGATCCACACCCAAGGATTGATAAACGCCAGATGCATCAGTGCGGCAGCCGAAGCCAGCGAAGCCAAACCAGCAAATGTACGGATATGGCCGACTCCGTCGATCAACCGTGGTGCCGCAAAGGAGCCGAGGCTGAGACCGGCAAAAAATCCTGACATAATGAGGCCAGTGGTGGCCCCGCCAAAGCCTTCAAGGCCAGCGCGCACCGCCAGAAGGGTCCCCTGCAGCCCATTGCTCATCTGCAAAAGTGAGAAGCCCAACAACAGAGTAAAAAGAGGCCAGATTGTACCGCGCATAGCCTTTCTTGCACCCGTCTTGTTTCAAACGCTGAACATCGCAAGGTGGCCCGCAAAACTAAAACGTCAATGATTCAGAGGGAAAAAATTAGTCCTCTACGAAAGTGAAATGCCCCCAATTGCAGGGTATTAGAACTCCTAACCCCTGATCCCGAGCCTCGATATATCTCGTCTAAGCTTTTGCGAAATCTGCATTCATCCAAGATGTGCTGAGAGCCCACCGGGTTAGAAATTTTCATTGTTTCAGGCCAGGGGCGCAAAATTTGGCCGAGCGAGGTGGGGTCAATCCCCGGCAAGGAACCGCGACAGGCTCATTTGGACTGCAAAAACAGTGTCTCCACCCTCAGAGTGGTTTACATAGCTAAGCAGTGAAGCATAGTAGGGTGCATTGCCCACATCGAGATCGTAATTCGCTCCGATCTCGTAACCGGTATAATTGAGAATCTCATCATGCTCGACGAAGGCATATGCGTCGAGCCGATCAGTAAATCTGTAGCCGCCTTCCAGCTTGTAGACCCCAGCCGCTCTCTCTGGATCGACGGTGGCCCGCAGCGGTTCGCTGACGCTGTAGTCTAGCTTGCCGTGCAGTTCACCGTAAGCGGTGCGCCGATCCCACCTATTTGACGTAATTCCACGGTAGCAGATCGTTGATCTGGCTTTGTTTGTGGCCTGCGACGATGGCAGTGACCGTATCTGTCAGATAGGCATGCGGATCGACACTGTTCAATTTGCAGGTCTCGATCAAGGAAGCGATGACGCCCCAGTTTGTGGCCCCGTCGTCGTGGCCAGCGAAGAGTGCGTTTTTGCGGTTCAGAGCTATGGGACGGATCGTGCGTTCCACTGCGTTGCTGTCCATTTCGATGCGGCCGTCGGTCAAAAACAGGCACAGCCCGTCCCAGTATTTTGCGATGTATTTGAGCGCTTCACCCAAAGGGGCTTTAGCAGACAGCCGCGCGCGGTTGGTCGTGAGCCACTCCTCAAACGCGACGATCAACG
>OJBZ01000879.1_pt1 | contig 13041 bp, 13 predicted proteins | sample 1591671 | NCBI WGS metagenome assembly OJBZ01 (sample SAMN05416850, study PRJEB24817) | seawater metagenome | isolation source: Sea water | place: Canada:Atlantic | collected 2013-07
ATATTAATGATTTAGTAGAAAAGGGTATGATACAAAAATCTGTAGCATCAGGGCGTAGTACAAGCTATGAGCTTGTTTGATAAAGGTAGCCCTTAATTACTTACTTTAATCGAGTTACAACGTTAAGATTTTGGTTTAAAAGGTTTTGAGAACTGTAGGATTAAAAAACCAACTATTGATAATATAATAGCAATCTCATAACGGCTATAAGCCACTGATATCCCAATTGCGGCTGTATTCCATAATCCAGCGGCTGTAGCCGTTCCTTTCGCGCCATTCTCATCTTTAAAGATTGCACCGCCGCCGATAAAACCCATACCAGTAATTATGCCATACATAATTCTAGCTTCTGCATCAGACCCTTGATAAATATCCATCCCTACTAGCATAAAAGCACATGAAGCAATGGTAACTAAGGGAAAGGTTCTGAGACCAGCTCCATTATCTTCAAGCTCGCGATTGAGAGCAATAGGTAGAGACAGTATAAAGGCAATACTGAGTTGAAGAGAGTGATATATAAAAATCTTTAAACTAATATCAAAGTTAAACATAATGGCTACTCAAAATATATTTAAGGCTAGAGCTATTCTCAGGATAAAACATAGTGTACCTAAAAAATTGTATTTAATATAATGTAATAAAATGTATATTTTTTTAAGAGAGTTAATTAAATATAAATTAAAGGTGATAGCTATATTTGTAGTAAAAATAAAATTGCTCACATTAATTAGACATAAGAATAAATTTAGTTAGAATATTAATAATATTATATAAACAAAAACACTCTTCATACAGAAAATATTGGATAATATGTATTATATTATTCTTATCGGTCAGGATAGCTATGGCTGATGCAAAGTCTCTAATAAAAGGATAATTGTAATGGATAATCCAAATACTAATGAGCAAAGTATGGATGCACAGTATAAAAACAACCAAAAAATGGAAGGTGAAGATATGAATAACCAAACTTTAAAAGGTGAGTGGAATCAGCTCAAAGGTACAGTAAAACAAAAATGGGCTGAGTTAACAGATGATGACCTAACTCATATCGAAGGTGATCGTGACAAACTAGTCGGCCGTGTCCAAGAACGTTATGGTCATTCAAGAGAAGATGCAGAGCGTGATGTAGATAATTGGCGTCGCGAAAACCAATATTAAATATTGCGTTAGTCTACTAACTTGGTAGTTGATACTAAAACTACAAAGAGGTCATATAATGTTTATGTGGCCTCTTTTTTTATAAGAAAAATCATAAGAATACGGAGCTACTCTTATTCTAATCATGAAAGGAGGGTGTTATGTCAGATAGTTGTGTCAAATTATTGGCGGATAAGAACTTAACGATCGTTTTTATTGAAAGTGCAACCGCTGGCTACCTTGCCCATCGTTTCTCTGTCAGTCCTTATTCAGGCGATGTACTGATGGGAGGATTGGTATGTTATGACGTAATGATTAAGAAGAATGTGTTAAACATATCGAGTCAGCTGATTGACAAATATACGCCCGAATCCTTGGAAGTGACCCAAGAGCTCGTCAAACAGTCTCCAGAAAAGTTCGAGGCAGATTTACACGTGGCATGTACTGGGCTATTAAAGCCTGGAGGCTCTGAGACTGAAGAGAAGCCAGTTGGGACGTTTTTTTATTGCATTGGATATAAGGATGAGGTATATAGTTTTCGCAGCTTATGTAATGGGCCATCCCAGCAAAAATTACGGAGTATCTATAGTCTGATTTGTAAAGGGATTATTGATGTGGTGAGTAGGCATTGATGGTTAGTTCACAATCTTATTATTGAGGGCTTTTGCCCAGCCCACAGTATTATGATGACAACGTTCGCAGATTTTGTTTAGATCTGAGATATATTCGACTTGACCGCAATGCATACAAGCATAGGGTTGTCCCTGTTCTATAAATTGGGCTGGCTGAAACTCTTTAGGGAAAATGGGTAAGCCGTATTGAGTCTCATCATCTGGAAACAATAATACGCTAAATTCCCCATCGGTTTCTAATAGTCCCATATGTACTTGCCCTAAATGACGTACGCCTTGTTTACGCATTTCAGTAAAAAAATCATCATGAGACATCCTGCCTTTTTCGATATCTTCCAACACAAGCAATCCGTTTTCGACAATGTAAGTAGGCTTGCCCTCTAGTAGTAGCTCAAATGCTTTATGTTTGGAGGCAAACCAAGTACATAGTCTATAAAGCAACAGCACGATACTCATGATAAGTGCGGCTTGGATCAGCGGTAAGTCTTCAGTGAACATAGGGTCACCAGCGATAGAGCCGAGTGATAAGATAATAGTTAGCTCAAAAATAGTTAGTTGCCGAACACCGCGCTTACCTGTCAACCGCAGTAATAAAATCACTAGACTGAACATGATAACAGTACGTATGACTATTTCTACGGCAAAGGACCACGTCGTATCGTAAATAAAGATACTGAACCAGTTCATCTTATTCTCCTATTATTATTTTTTCACCGCTTATATTTATAGTAGTCATAATTTTACAGCACTGCAGATTAGGTTGGATAAAATCAATTTCATAAATACTCATAGTTTTGATAGGTTGCAAAAATATAAGCTATTAAATATATATTACTAATAATAAATATAAAGAATAATTATGATGTAGTTATATAAATCCTCATTGGTTACTAATATTTTTTTATAATTAAAAATAATATGTAATTATTATAGATAAGAAAGAAAATTAATAGTAATATTTTAATAGAGTATTCAAATTAATATCTTATATAATAATATTGGGACTGGTCTATTATGTTGATAAGCGCACTCGATTCAAACATAAAAAACTTGTGTGTTTTTTTACTTTTAGGTGTTTGCATCTTAATGTTGTTAGCGCCATTATTTTCATGGAAATACCAACCTTCTAAGTCACTGACTAAAAGATTATTAATAGCACTCTTTCTTATTCCATTTTTTTTATATTTTTTATTTGATATGTTTCATACAAATGATATTCAAAAAAATAATATTTTGCTCTTAAACTTTGACAAGTCTACGGAGAGTATCTTGCTTAGCGATAGTGACAATACAGAAATATCGAATGAGTATGCATTTGCCTCTGATCTCATACATGACGAGAATAGTAGCAAGAGAAAGATAATAGAAGAGAGAAGCAACAGTAATACCTATAGTGCAATACCTGTTACAGAAAGTGTAGATAAGCCTGATGAAAGTGAAAGAGATGTTTTTTAATTTCAGCTTTTAATAGCTTTGAACTATGATGGGTTTAATATGACCAGCTGACTTTTTCAAGGTTTGCTAAAAATGCACCAAAACCTTCTTTTGCTCGAGCTTGCAATCGACTACTGGTCAGTACACGGACGCGATTGCTCCAAGTAATCGCATAGCAATGTGCTTCGAACTTATTAACTAGATCTACATCTTCATGACAAGTCAAAGGTGCAAAGCCGCCAGTGGCTAAATAAGCGTCACTACTAAAACTCAAATTTGCCCCATGAATATGTCGATGCCCCATCTTGTCTTGATAATGCGTAATATAAGCTTGTTGTGTTTGTGATGACAAATGCCCCCAGTTATTGATAGACACTACGCCGCAAATCATATCGGCCCTCTGCTGGTCAAGATGTTCCATTTGCTGCACTAACCAATCCATAGGCACTGTTGAGTCAGCATCGGTACAGGCAAGCCATGTTGCCCCATGAGCAATTGCATAGCGGATGCCCATATCCCTGACTTGTCCCACGCACTGATAATAACAGCATAAGTAGTCGACCCCTGCCGCTTGGACAATTCTCAATGTGTCATCAGTACAGCTATCTAGTACCACCAGTACAGAAGCAGTGAAAGTTGAAGGTAACTGATCGATTGCAATCTGTACAGACGCCAGGCACTGGGCGATAGTCTCTGCTTCATTATGAGCAGGAATTACAATACTAATTTTCATAATATCTACCAGTCCCGATATAATTTAAGATTATTTTTGGTTTTCTATATTAAGTTTTCTTGCATAGCAACTGACGTGGAAGAACGTTGCCAAATATCTAGTAAAAAGTCGCTATCTATCATTTGGCTCTGATGATTGAAAGCGTGATGATTTTCGTTATTGTTAATAAATGTTTGATGTAAACGCTGATGTACGCTTTCACCTGTCATTGCAAAACCATCAATAGCATAGCGCCAGTGGCAGCAAAGCAGAGTACCATTTAGGGCAAGATTGTGTAGTGCCCAGTTGATGACCACATCAATATCACTGGATGACAAATAGTATAAAATCTCACTAATAACGATCAAATCAAAGGGCGGTTGATTGATTGAAGTATTTTCTGATAGAGGTTTTCTCTGTTCCAATAACTCTTTTAAAGAAAATAGTTTATCGGGAACAATACCTTGTATGACTCTAGCATGAGGTAGTACTGCTAAACGCTCTTTAGCAAGTTTCACTGCTTGATGGTTGCCATCGATACTGATTAAATCCTGACAACGATGAGCCAATAACTCGCTTAGTACGCCATTACCGCAGCCCAATTCAATCGCACGTTCATAGTGTGGTTGGGGTAGTAGAGCCAAGCAAGTATTACGTTTTCGCTCTTCATACCAACGAGTTTGATATTGCCATGGGTCGGTATTGTCATTATATAATTCGTCAAAATATGAATCCGAATAGGCGCTGTACTGACTAGAATTAGCCAAGCTTTCTTTAGAGGTATGGTTCATATATATAAACTTCCCAAGGTTGGCTGATTCGAGTAATCGTTTGCTTAGTTAGAATGGGCGAGTTGCCTGTACTTACATCTTCAGTAGTTTGGCTTTTGAAGCAATGGATAGCATCGATTTTTTTCTGTAAATGTTCAGGCGTTAAATCCATTCTCACGGCATATTGCCAAGGGATACGACTGTCATCAGGCGTTGCCCAATGCCATGCCCATATCAGTACTTGATAGCAGGGCAGGCGATTTTGTTTGGCAAATGAGGTGACCACGCGCCCTGTGGCTTCGTGGTCAGGATGCCCGTCTCGTGCGAAGGTGGTGACTAAAATATCGTTAGGCTGGAGGATAGTCACTAATTTCTGACAAAAGAGAGCTTGTTGCGCGAATACATCCCCATCTGTTAAATCTAAAGCAAGTGTCGTAACCTGATGGCTCACATCCAACGTTTTTAGAGCTTCAACACTTTCTTTTGGACGGAGGGTGTTAAGCTGTTCTGGAGAATAAATCTTCGAGTCGGGATGACTTTGGGTACCATTAGTTACGTGGATGAGAACTATGGGATTGCCGTTATCTGCTAGTTGCTGCAATAATCCACCACAGCCTAATATCTCATCATCAGGATGCGGTGCAAAGATACAGACGCGTTGATGGGAGTTGAAGCTTGTCTGAATATTTAATTGAGGCAGTTTTTGTAATCCTGCCCAGTTTTGCCATGTGTCTGAGCTAGTACCAGCACCTTCAATAATACGGTCTCCTACGATTGGATGGGGATATCGAAGCAGGGTAGTAGACTTAGCGTTATTATCTTTGAAGATAAGCTGTATGTTCCTATTTAATTCTATAGTTGCCATACGTTTGCCTGTCCATGAGTCGAATTACTGTGTAAAAGGTTGGTCAACTCACCAATTTTTTGTAAGTCGAAAGCACCATGACTTTGGCGAATAAACACGGGAAGATCTGCTGATAGTCTTGCAAAATGAGCATTACGGCAAAATGGTGCGGCTCCCAATGCTTGACCCACTATCTCTACTGTGTGGCGCGCGACTTTTTCAATTTGGGCTCTCAATTGACGTATAGCAAGCTCATGGCAAAATGACGGCTCTGTGTCTATCAGATCGGCGGCGTAATAGAGATATTGTTGAGTAATTGCCAATGCAGTACCAATTTCACCTAAATACATGGCCTTGTAGTCATTCGGTTTTTGCTGATAAGCAGTGGTCAAATAGCTTGCTAGGTAAGCTGATGCGCCATACCAACACGCAGCAACCCCTGCAGCCCCGTGCCAAAACCCCGCACGATCTAGATAGGCATTCTCTTTTCCAACCAAACTCGCTGATACGCCACAAAACTTCACAGTAGCTGTATCTGTGGCTTGCATTCCTACTGCCTGCCATTCACTATTGTTAATTTCAATACCTGCCTGATGCATGTCTATAATCATTAGTTGTGATTGATTATTGCTATTGCGATAAGTAACAAGGGCGTAATCTACCATGCCAGCTCCTGAACACCATGCTTTGTGACCAATGGCCTTTCCTTGCTCATAACGTAGGGGGTCGGGATGGCCTTCTGCTGCCCAAACGGCCCATAAACCTTTGGCTACCTTACCATACCCAATTTCATTCAAAATACTTAAAGCGTCTAAATGCGACTCAAACCATTTAGCAATCGTTAAATCAATACTTGCAACATACGCCAAAACTTGCCAACGTATTAAAGTGTTTGAAAGTCTACTATGCTCAGTCATACCGCTTGCTGGATGAGGGATATCTTCGCTATAAGACACTAATATATTTAAAATTTTACGGCGTAATGCAGCGGTCAGATTAAGCGTACTCATTGCTTGATTGTCAGTAACTATTATTTTATTGACAGCGACTTTAATATCTTTTAATAAATCGTTTTTTATATTTGTCGATCGCATCAGAGTCTCCTAGTTATACTTATGAGTCAGACATTTGAACATTGGCGGGCTCCATGCTACTTATTTGACTGCTGCTTTCATTGTATAAATCATCCAAAAAACTCTGCTGCCAAATATGCAAATTGTCTTTCTGTAGTCCTTGCAATAATGACCGATAACGAGACTGACGCTCTTCCAACGGCATCGTTAAGGCCGTTTTTAAGCCCTCTATCATGCTTCGCGGCTGATGGGGATTTATGATGACCGCAGCCTTCATTTGTTCAGCGGCTCCAGCATAACGGGAGAGCAATAACACACCAGGGTTATCAGGGTCTTGGGCAGCAATATACTCTTTGGCTACTAGATTCATACCGTCTTTGAGCGAGTTCACCCAACCGACGTCACTTTGCCAAAACATCGTCATCAATTTCTCATGGCTCAATGCGGTTTCGCTATAGTTAATGGCTTGCCAAGCGCTATCATCAGACAGATAGTGCTGATTGATGTCATAAACCTCCTTTTTGACCTCATCGTAGAGACTTTGATACGTCGGCAAATCTAAACGACTAGGGCAGGCAACTTGTAATAGCTGCAGGTGGCTTTGATACGATGGGTTTTGCGCCAAAAAATCACGATATGCTGCAAAGCGTCTTAACAGTCCTTTTGAATAATCAATCCTATCGACTGCGATAACCTGTTGGAATGTATGCTCTCTATTTTGATTAGAGTTTGTAGAACCCAACGAGGACTCTAAAGGTAAGTGGCTAACTTGCTCCTGAATTTGTGTCACATTAACGCCTATTGGATAAGCATCAACCATTAAAGTATGCTGAGGTTTTAGCGCTAAATCGAGCGTCATTTTTGCTCTAGCATAAGTATAAGGCTGAGCAAAGTTTCGCTTCATGTCTAACACATTTATCGGTGCGCTTGCTACAAGCTGGTCGTGTATAAAATGGTCTTTTAAGTAATACTGCAAGACATTCAAGCAATGAGTCCTGTCTTGCTGAGTCTGCGTACCCAACAAATCATAATGGGCCAAATGATGAATAACCTCAGAACTTTGTGAAAGCGATTGCCAAAAACGTAATGAGGCAAATGGAATATGTAAGAAAAATCCGATACGATTGGTGATACCTAGCTGTCTACAATGATATGCCACGCTTAAAAAGTGATAATCATGAACCCAAATCACATCGTCAGGCTTAATGATTTTCTTTAATTGTTTGGCAAAAAGCTGGTTTACGTCTTGATAGCCTGCGTAATCTTGGGATTTTTGACTGATTAAGTCGATTCGTTCGTGCAATAGTGGCCATAAGACATTGTTAGCGAAACCACAGTAAAATTGATTATATTGCTCAGTGGTAAGAGCTGTGGTCATATAAGTAATACAAGTGCCTTCACCTGTCAAACTGGCTGGCTGGCTAGTAAATGAGCCAGTAGAACCGTTAGCATTATCACCGCTCTTTACGACTTTACCGTTCCAACCCATCCAAACCACTGAGTTCCCTATCAATACGTTTTGTAGAGCTATTGCCAGTCCGCCAGCCATCGGTTTGTTGTCGAGCACCTTAACCCGATTTGATAAGACAATTAAACGACTCATAAAATTGACCTCAACTTTTCCTTAATAGTGAGAATTGACTTTTATTACTCCAGATAGTGACCTATCACGTGTTTGGCAAAAACTTAGAAGGTTACGGAGTAAGTTTGTTACTTCCTTAATATCGTTGACATAATAATGAGCACAGGTCGACTCCCTTCCTACTTTAATGCCTAGCCCTTTTGGTGGTTGTTCTAAGCCTTCTACTATCTTTTTTGAATCTTGTATGGCTCTGAAACCGGCTTCATCAGTAATATCATCACCAATAAAAATTGCACAAGTATCATTGCTAGCTTTGTTCATTATTTTGCCTAGTAGGTATAGAATGGCAGTCCCTTTATTTACACCTTTTGGTACCGCTTCCCAAACATATTTTCCAGGTTTTAACACCCAATCAGGATAGGGTTTTAATACTTCCTTCATCAGGCGATAAGCCTCATCAGCCAAAACGGGATTCTTTCTGAAGTGTAAAGCGACGGAATAAGGTTTACTTTCTACGAAGAAGTCGTCATAGAGGGCACAAGAGCGGAGGATATCTTGCTTTATTTTATCTAGTTCTAAGGTATCAATAAAAAGCGTATTTACCTCATTCAGATCTTCGTCTTCGAATTTACTAAAACTACTATTTAATGCTATTTCTAGACCGTGAGTTGCTGCAATCGGTAACTCTATAGGTGCCAGTAAACTTCTAGCTTCAACAAGACTGCGACCCGTTACAATAGCGACTACAATGCCATGTTTTTGTAGTTCCCGTAATATACTTAAAGTTGAATATGGTACGATGCTATCTTTAGGGTTTAGTGTAAAATCTGAAAGCGTACCGTCTATATCTAAAAATAAATAGCAATTTTTCTGATGTTTTAGATAATCTACTAGTAAATTCGGTTGCATATATATAGGGTGACTTTCCATACTAAAAATAGTTCCTGAAGTAATACTTCCTTATATGTTTTTTAGCTTATAGATTCCAAACGCTTATAGATAAAAATTGATAATCAGTAAGTTTTTTAATAATATAGTCATAAAAAAAGCCAAACATTGTCAGCTTTTATAGTAAAATTACTAGACTTTTGTAATTAATTAAATTTATTACACAGTTTTATTTTTAAGTTAAGGCCTATTTAAAATACTGTAATAAATTTTATTTTAATAGCCTGATATAACTATATTACTTAAAAAAGCTATTAAAATTTAACAAAAACATCTTAGTCGGCATATGTATTAATATTGGAATTCATTTAAAGTAATAGTTAAGTAAAAATATTCAATACCATAATTAATGGTTTATCTTAACTTTATTAAGGATATTAAAATGAAGACAACAATCTCTAGCCATTCACTTCAAAGTAAACTATGGATGGCATTACTGGTCAGCGTTGTAGGACTTAGTGCTTGTAGTAATGAAGTGGAAGAGACGCCAGATAGTACGATGGACACGACTGAAGCTACTGCTGCTGAAGTAGGGACGGACTCTACTATGGGTGAAACAACCACGGATATGGACATGGCCGATACAAACAGTCCTATGGATCCAGCTGGTACAGCCACTACCGACACAATGATGGATAGTACCACTACCGATGAAATGATGGATGGCTCAGTCACTAGTGATACAACAATGGTAGACGAAGACAATACGAGTTTCAATCAAGACCCAGTAGAAAGTGCTCAATAAATCGTAGATGTCAGAGTAGAATCGACCTATATTTGGATTAAACTTAAAGTAGGGATAACAACTTATCTTAAGACCATAAAAATTAATAAGTTGTGTGCTGAATACTTAGCAATACCGACGGCTTTACTATAATAAGAAAAGTAATTTTCTTATTATAGTAAAGCTGTCTTTTTATTGAGAGTTAGGTTCAAATAGCTTTGATAATTGAAGAGCATGACTTACTCATTAACTTTTTATAGAGATATCAAAAAGTTCTGATGAGTATTAAAAAGTCTATCCGATAAAAAGCGTAATATATCAGGGTAAGCTCAATCTTTTACAATGTGCTAAAAGAAACTATCAAACTCAACTATAGCTATAGGCTATTGATAGAAAAAAGCATAGCGACTAGTCTCATAGTTCAAAAGTCTGTTATAGATGGTTCCATTATATCAGTCTGTTTTAAGTAGTCTGTTAATAGGTTTTTGGGGTGAAATAGCTGGTTCTGCTGGGGTATGCCTTAATAAAAGTAAATAGCAGATCAGATTTTTTTAAAATGGTAATCTCCCAAGTTAATGTCTACGGGATTGATGGCAGGGGTCAATCTCACTACCGATTATTGCGTTATGTGCGCATATGATTTTTTAATGATATTCATAGCAAAAAACCGCCTATCAAGCTGGTTTTTTGCTATGAATATCAAGCTACTCATAAGACGATCATTTTGAAAATACAACTGCTCTCTCCGGCATGATAGGCTCGTCAGCGCCTAATGGAGAAACACTGATAGTTTGATAGTCGGTTCTTATGTCTCTTAATATCTGATATATCAATAGAAATACTTTAACTTTGAATTTATAACCACTGTGTTAAACTAAATAAGTGCCATTATAAATTTTGTTTTTTTATCAGTTAGTCAATTAATCAATAATCAATAATCAATAATCAATAATCAATAATCAATAATCAAGGATGATGATGACCACATCTAATACTAAATCCAGTTTTTTATCGCTTGCCATTGTCGCAGTTGCCTACGGGGTAATCGTGCCTTCCACTTTTTCCCACGCCGCACCAGCGTTAACTTATATCGGCGATTATCCACATACCAATACCCATAATATATATAATTCCCACAATACTCGCGCGCTTAATATCGACAATGCCAACGCTTGGCTTGAGGTGGACGCTGTCGCTTATGGCGACAACATTGAAGCAATGCGCCACCACTTAAATGGGCAGGCTGAGATTTGCGCCATATTAAAGGCAGATGCTTACGGGTTTGGTATTAACAACTTAATGCCCACCGTTATGCAGCACAATGTGCCTTGTATCGGCATTTCCAGTAATGAAGAGATTCGCATTGCTCGCAGCCATGGCTATAAAGGGCGCATCATGCGTGTGCGCGCCGCTACCAATGCTGAAATCGAAGACGCCATGCAATATGGCGTTGAAGAATTAATTGGCAGCCTAAAACAAGCAGAAATCGCCAATGAGCTTGCTAAAAAAGCCGGTAAAAACATTAAGTTTCATATGGCATTAAACGCTGGCGGCATGGACCGTAACGGTATTGATATTAGCGTTAACCGTTTGCAGCAAGATGCTATCGCGATAACCAAGATGAGTAACCTTGACATTGTTGGCATTATGACTCATTTCCCCGAAGAAGATCGCGAAGATGTGCTAAAAGGGCTAAAAACTTTTAAACAGCAAACCGACTGGTTGGTAAAAGCCGCTAATTTAGACAGAGAAAACTTGACCATTCACGCCGCCAACTCGTTTGTGTCATTAAATGTGCCAGAGGGCTGGTTTGATATGGTGCGCCCGGGGGCAATATTATTTGGCGAGCCGTATTTTGAGCGTGAAGATTTTAAATTTGTCATGAGTTTTAAAAGCCGAGTTGCAAGCGTTAATTATTACCCCAAAGGCTCAACGGTTGGCTATGACCGCACTTATAAATTAACGCGCGACAGCTATTTAGCAAACTTGCCATTTGGTTATTCTGATGGCTATCGCCGTACCTTTACCAATAAAGGGCACGTGCTTATCAATGGGCATAAAGTACCGGCGGTAGGCAAAATATCGATGAATACCACGATGGTGGATGTAACCGATTATCCAGACATTAAATCGGGCGATGAGGTGGTTATCTTTGGTAAACAAGGCAATGTGGAAGTGACTCAAAACGAGGTGGAAGAAATTGTGGATACCTTATTTACCGAGATATATGCCAATTGGGGCAATGCCAATCCTAAGTTTTTAAAAACACCCACAGCAACCATGCCTTAACCATGTCTTAAATTTTAATTAGGGCATGTCATCGAATATAACAGTTGATGAAACATAAGCTATACTGCCTTCATGTATATCAAACTGAGTTCAACTATTATGACAAGACGACATGCCTTGCATGACGAGCAATGGGAAAAAATTAAGGGGCTGTAGGATAATAGTATCAAGAGTTTGAATTATTGAAATAATTCCAGTGTAATTGTGAGTGTACATATAACTGATATTTCGAGGATAACAACAGAGATACACTGACCTATGCTGTCAAATCTGTAGACATTGACTTGGAGCCCATCTCAGATTCTGTGTAACTGCCATTTAGATTAAATGCCTGCTTATACGGTCATCAAACATAATCATAAAGCGATTCAGAGCAGACGTCCAGTTACGGATTGGCATCGACCACTTTTTAGACGCCTGCTGGGTGGCTAAGTACACCACTTTGAATGCTGCCTGATCAGATGGGAACACCTTACGCTTATTCACCGCTGTCCGAATCACGCTGTTCAATGACTCAATAGCATTGGTGGTATAAATCACTTTTCTGATGTCTTTAGGATACTCGAAGAACACCGTTAAGCCCTCCCAGTTATTGCGCCAAGACTTAACCACGTGCGGGTATTTCTCGCCCCACACCTCATCAAAGTGCTCAAGATTGGCCTCTGCCATCTCAAGCGTATCAGCGCCATAGATGGCCTTTAAATCAGCCGCTACGGCCTTTTTATCCGTCCACGGCACAAACTTCATTGAGTAACGTACCATGTGTACGATACACAGCTGAACCTTGGCTTTGGGATAAACCGTGTTGATGGCATCAGGGAAGCCCTTTAGACCGTCAACACAAGCGATTAAGATGTCTTGTACGCCACGGTTTTGAAGCTCGGTAAGAACAC
>OJBZ01000918.1_pt1 | contig 12375 bp, 10 predicted proteins | sample 1591671 | NCBI WGS metagenome assembly OJBZ01 (sample SAMN05416850, study PRJEB24817) | seawater metagenome | isolation source: Sea water | place: Canada:Atlantic | collected 2013-07
GGAGATGTGTATAAGAGACAGAAGCTGACCACGGCAAATCGTGAAGGTCGCGTGACACGTAATACCAAAGAAACGCAAATAGACGTTGCTGTTAACCTTGATCAAACAAAAAATGGCAGCATTGAAACTGGCCTTGGTTTTTTTGACCACATGCTGGATCAAATTCGCACTCATGCCAATATTGGCTTAAATATTAAAGCCAAAGGCGATTTACACATAGACGAGCACCACCTTGTCGAAGACATTGGTATTGCTTTAGGTGTTGCCCTTAAACAGGCGCTTGGCACCAAATCGCAAATTGCGCGTTATGGTTTTGCCCTACCTATGGATGAATGTAAAGCTGAGGCACAAATTGATTTGTCGGGTCGTGCTTCATTTGTATTAAACGCTAACTTTAGCCGTGAAAAAGCCGGCGATTTAGACGTACAAATGGTTGAGCACTTTTTCAAAAGCTTAAGCGATAATGCCGCTATTAGCCTTATTTTATCGGTAAGCGACGGTAACTGTCATCACCAAGTAGAAGGCTTATTTAAAGCGTTTTCACGTGCCCTTCGTATGGCAGTAGCACAAGACACGACCCAACAAACAGCCAGCTCTAAGGGATGTTTATGATTGCCATAATTAATACCGGGTGTGCCAATATAAATTCAGTTCGTTTTGCCTTTGAACGTTTAGGTCAAACGCCAACAGTCATTACCTCACCAGAGCAATTAGCTGGTTTTGAGCGTGCAATATTACCAGGCGTTGGCCATGCATCTGTTGCCATGAAACGCCTTGTAGATAACGGCTGGCAACAAGCTATAAACGAATACCAGCGCCCACTTATGGGAATTTGCTTAGGTATGCAGTTACTGTGCGAAAGCACCGAAGAAGGTAACGTACAATGCTTAGGTAAAATACCAGGGCAAGTAAAAGCCCTTGATGTTGGCAATTTAACATCGCCGCATATGGGTTGGAATAACTTAAGCGTAAATAAAGAGCATGCACTTACTAAAGGGTTAACACAAGACGAGCAAGTGTACTTTGTACATAGCTTTGCGCACACCGTAAACGATGCAACACTTGTAAGCGGCGAATACGGCCAAACCTTTTCAGCCATTGTTGCAAAAGACAACTACGCTGGCATGCAATTTCACCCAGAGCGCAGTGCAAAAGTAGGCACACGTTTATTACAAAATTTTGTTGATTGGCAGTTATAAACGGCCCATTAACCAACAATAAAGAGATTATTTGTGATTATTCCAGCATTAGACGTATTACAAAATCAAATTGTTCGTTTATACCAAGGTAAGTACGACACCGCTCAGTTTTACCCTTTTGAGCTTGGCGCACGTTTAAAAGAATACGCCGACAGCGGCGCAGGTAAATTGCACCTTGTAGATTTAGAAGGCGCACGCGATCCAAGTAAAAAACAGTGGCAACATATTCAAGCTGCAACGAAAGCGCTTAACGTACCGTATCAAGTGGGCGGCGGTATTCGCTCAGAGCAAGATGTAAGCGATTGGCTAAAAGCCGGTGCTAACCAAGTTGTTATTGGTTCTATGGCGGTAGAAAAACGCGAGCAAGTAAAAGCCTGGATTGAACAATTTGGCGCAGAGCACTTTGTTATTGCCCTTGATGTAAATAAAACAGCCACGGGCTGGGCTCCTGCAACCCATGGTTGGTTAAGTGAATCTGAGTTTGGTTTACTTGAGCTTGTAGATTTTTATGTAAGCTTGGGCGTTATTGACTTTTTATGTACGGACATCAGTAAAGATGGCACCATGACTGGCCCATCGTTTGAGCTTTACGAAGATTTAACTCGCCATAACAGCAGCATTAAAGTGCAAGCTTCGGGTGGCGTAAGTTCACTTGATGACATTAAAAAGCTTAAAGAGCTTGGTGTAGGTGGCGTTATTTTAGGTAAGTCACTACTTGATGGCGCATTTAGTGTTGAGGAGGCGTTGGCATGTTATCAAAACGCATAATCCCGTGTTTAGATGTAAAAGACGGCCAAGTAGTAAAAGGCGTTAAATTTAAAGGCCACGAAATAGTGGGCGATATTTTAACAATGGCAAAAGCATACAGCGATGCCGGCGCCGATGAACTGGTTTTTTATGAAATCAGCGCAAGTGTTGAAAAACGCCTACTTGATGTAAATTGGGTAGAGAGCATTGCCCGCCACATCGATATTCCATTCTGTGTGGCTGGCGGTATTAAATCGGTAGCCGATGCAGCACGTGTACTAGAGCGTGGCGCTGACAAAATAAGTATTAACAGCCCTGCTATTGCCCGCCCTGAGCTTATAAAAGAGCTACACGATGAATTTGGTAAGCAATGTGTTGTTGTAGGTATTGATAGCTTTTACGATGAAGTGACCGGCGAGTATTTAGTGTATCAATTAACCGGCGATCCTAATGCATCAAGCCGTACACGTTACAAAACCGAGGAATGGGTTAAACGCGTACAAGACTTAGGCGCAGGCGAAATTGTTTTAAACTGTATGAACCAAGATGGCGTACGTAACGGTTACGACAATGAGCAGCTAAGTAAAATGCGCGCATTGTGTAATATTCCTTTAATCGCATCAGGCGGTGCAGGCAGTATGCAAGACTTTGTTGATGTATTTAAACAAAGCAAAGTAGATGGTGCATTAGCTGCCAGCGTTTTTCATAAAAATGTGATTAACATTGGCGAACTAAAACAATTTTTAACAGATAACCAAGTGGCAGCAAGATTATGCAAGTAACACAACAAAACCAAGCTCAGGTCGATTTCGCTAAAAGTGACATGATCCCTGCGATTATTCAAGATGCTCGCTCTGGTGTTATTTTAATGCAAGGCTTTATGAACAGCGAAGCACTAAAGGCCACGCTTGAAAGTAACAAAGTAACCTTTTACTCGCGTTCAAAGTCACGTTTATGGACCAAAGGTGAGTCATCAGAAAACTACTTAAACGTAGTATCGGTGCATACCGATTGTGACTACGACTCAATTTTAGTACTGGCTAATCCAGAAGGCCCAACATGTCACTTAGGCACACAAAGCTGCTTTGGCGATGATGCTAAACCAAGCTTAAGCTTTTTAGCACAATTAGAAGATGTCATTGTTGAGCGTAAAAATGATGACCCATCAAAAAGCTACACCGCTTCATTGTTTGCTAAAGACTTAAGCCGTAGCTGTCAAAAAGTGGGCGAAGAAGGCGTAGAGGTAGCGCTTGCTGCAATGAAACACGATAACGATGAGCTTACTAACGAATCGGCTGATTTAATTTACCACCTTACTGTATTATTACAACGCCAAGGCTTAGCCCTAGAAGACGTTGTAAAATGCCTGCAAGGTCGCCATAAATAACGCGTGCTAAAGTAAGTTAAAAAGAGGCTCATATTTTATGGGCCTTTTTATTTTCCCTTTTAGTTGAATAAATGATGTGTGTTATAGTGCATGGCTCAATTTATCGGTTACTGTGAACTATGAAAAACTATATTATTCCTTCTATTGTCGCGTTTATTTTAGCAGGCTGTACCAGCAAAACTGATCAGACTACAACTACAACAACCACTACTACAACGAATCAGTCTGTAAAAACCACAGTAACACCCGATGAATGCAGCACCATAAATAACCTAATAAATGGTTATGAGACTGGTTTTAATACAATCAAAACAGATAAAGTAAATAACCAGTTTACTAATCAATGGCGTACTAATACTCATATAATTGGAGCAAAGTGTACAGTTACTTTAAATAAGTCAGAGCAAGCAAGCTACCAATGCCAAACACCTGTTAAAGCGCAAACGCATGCAGTAAATTCGCATCAAACACTTGCTGAACAGTTACGCCAATGCCTATCAAAAACAGGTTGGTTTGAAAGCCAAAAAGAAACAGCCAGTTCAATTTACAGCACCTTTGTACTTGATACTAAAAATCCGGTTATTACACTGTCTACAAATCAAGAAGGTAATGGGTTTTCTACTCGCTTTGAAATTGCTCCACCGTTAGGATTTTAATAATGCGAAAAACGAATAAAAACACATCTAAATTAAAAAGCGACTGTTTAGGCATATGTGAACGTCGCAGCGGTTATTGCACTGGGTGCGGTCGAACTAATGAAGAAATATTTGATTGGATCATTCTCTCTCAAGAAGAAAAAAACGCCATTTTAGCACAGCCGCGAGCTGACTTAAAAAATCCATAAATTTGCCACTTGCGTGTAACAGCCCCTCTTTAGTATTGCTAAAAACGCTAGGGGGTGAACATCATGGCAGCATTATTTGTAATAAACTTAGCGCGCTCAACGCAGCGACTCGCAAATACTCAAACGCAACTGGCACGTGTTAGCTTGCCATTTGAACGTATTGATGCCGTAGATGGTGCACAATTGAGTACACTACAAAAGTACCTACATTACAGCCCGCAATTGAATAAACAACAGTATCACTATCCGCTAAGCAATGGCCAAATTGGCTGCTATTTAAGCCACCGTAAAGCATGGCAAAAAATAGTTGATGAGAAATTAAAATACGCGATTGTGCTAGAGGATGATTTTTATATTGATGACAGCATTCATAATGCGATTAAAAATATTGAGCAGTTAAACCAGCCCTGGCAACTTATTAAACTCGCAGCCTATGAAAACCGCACTCGCCCTATTGCCTATCAGCAAAACCTAAATAACCACCAGCGATTAGTCATACATAAAAAACTAATGACCGGCTGCTGCGCCACAGCAATAAGCTATGAAGGGGCTAAGCAATTACTTAAAGCCACAGCTCAATTTGGCCGCCCTGTAGATTGCGACTTACAACATATTTGGGAAACCCACGTAAATGGTTTTTCGCTTATGCCATACCCTGTTTCGCAAAATACCGACATACAGAGCGATATTGCAACCTGCGCTACTAAAACCAAGGTTAAAAAAGCTTTTTTGAGGCGTAAAGCACAACAAATTAAAAGCTGTATCTTTAATAAGGTTTATACAAGCGCCTTTGTAAAAAAATTTAAACAGAATGAAAAAGGAGCCTCAAAGGCTCCAAGTTTAATTACTCAACGCTTATAACATCCTTAAAAGTTGAGAACCTGGTATGCCAGTTTGCGGTAATAACGCAGGGGTAACTGCAAATACTTCTGGGATTTTACTACTGATTTCGTTCATCTTTTTGCGGTTATTTTGTTTATCATAAACATAATATTTAAGGATATTTCCGTATACATCGTCTTTTGCATCAACCTTCTCTAGGGTTTTTAACGCTTTATCGTAATCATCAAGGTAAATGTATGCCAGTGCTAAGTTATCAGCAGAGCCAACATGTAGTTTCCCTTCAAGCTGTTTTGATAAATCTTCAAGCTCTGCAACAGCAAGCTCATAACGCCCTAGTTGTATATACGCGGTTGCTAGTGAATTTTTTAAAAAGTAAGGCGGGTTACTACCAGGCTCATACCATTTTTCGTAAGCACTCAATATATCTTCATATTGCTCGAGTTTAGAGTAAACGTGATTTAGCAGCCTAAAGCTTTGTAGTTTGATTTCAGCTTCTTCAAAACCAGCAAGTTTATCTCTATTTAAGTGCCATTGTTGAATGCCTTGCGCAGCTTGGGTTAACAGTTCAGAGTTATCACTTTTTGCCCCTGCTGCACTTTTAAGAAGTTGTGCAAGTTGTTGATTATAAGCTTCACTTTTTACAGGTACCTGAGAAGTTTTACTACTTTGCTGTTTACTACTCGTATTACCATCTACAATTTGCGCTGCAGCTAAAGCACTAAAAGACATTGCCGCCGCAACCATAACCAAATATTTACTTTTCATTGTTTTTTCCTTGTTTAACATTTTGATCCTCTGAATATTAAAACTCTTAGAATGAGCAATATTCAAAAGTGGGGGGGTAAAAAAGTTGTTTTTACTTATAACGTTTTGCTTTTTTAGTAATAAACTGGCTAAATCTAATTGGTATTTATCTTTTAGCTTTTCCATACACAATTCGTCACAGCTAAGTTCAAGTTGTTCTCGCGCTAAACCAGTTAACTTTAAGCAGATAGGATTCCACCAAAAAACGCTTTCTATAAAACAAATAAGCCACGTCCAATAAATATCACCTTGTTGTAAATGAGTTACCTCGTGTTGAATGACTGAATCTAATTCTTCACGATTTATCATCGTCGACTCTAACCAAATAACAGGCTTTATTAATCCGGTAGCAAAAGCTGGCTCTGTATGGGTTGTTAGTCTAATTGGATACTGATTTTTGATGTGTTTAAGTTCAGGACTTGGCTTTGAGTTAATGTATAAGTTTTTTATAAGCTTTACATATAAGCCCATGCGTAATAAAAACAATCCAAAACCAGCTAAAACTAAAACCATAAAAACATTACTAAGTGATGGCAATAAGTCCCATATACTCATATCGCTTTGTAATTCGTCCTTAGTTGCTACTTGTTCAGCATTTGGTATTAATGCTTTAACATTGGGAATCAATTGCGCCACGTTGAATGTGTAACGATTTGCCCCTTCAAATAAGGATAACTGGGAAAAATATTGCCAAGGGACAAACCAACATACCAAGGCAGTCATTAAAATGTAAAAGTTTAATCGTGCTGGGGCATTTTTTAGCCCTTTTACTGTAAGCAAAATACATAAGCTAATAAGTGTGCAAGTTAGTAAATAATCCGTCATTACCCTCTCCTTTAATCTAACTTCTTATTTTTTAAAAGCGTTTGTAAGTATTCTATATCTTCATCATTTAGCTTTTCTTCTTTGATAAAGTGGGCAATTAAACTACGAGAATTACCTTTAAAAAATCGTTGCATAAAACTAGGCATAGCTTGCTCCGATAACGTGTCTTGAGTCACGATTGTTCTAAAAACAATAGCTCGCCCTTCAAGCCCACAGCGCTCTATAGCACCTTTTTGCTCTAGCCTATCAACAATGGTTTTAACCGTTGTATAAGCTACTTTTTTATCTTTTTGCTTATCTGATAAAAGTACTTTATGTAGTTGACTTGCGGTACAGGGTTCTTCCTGCCAAAGCAGCTGCATAATATCCATTTCAAAATCACTAAGTTTCATTGTTGCTCCTATTACTACACTTGTAGTGGTACTGTTACAAATGTAGTAGTAAGAAATCTTAGTGTCAATAAAAAATTGTCATATGAATAAAAAATAAACGGTAGAAATATAAAAGCCTCAGGAAGGTTTTATAATAAAGATATATAAAACAACGAGGTATAATTATAAATTGATTTTAGAAAAACATAAAAAACGAGAGTATATTTTCAACTAACGCTTTTTACGTTTTAAGCTTTTTATGAAAGGTAGTGAGGTAACTATGCTTTATCGAGCGCTTGGCTTACATCGGCAATTATGTCAGCAATGTTTTCAATACCGACTGACAAGCGGATTAAATCGCGACTTACACCCGCATTAGCAAGCTCTTCATCATTTAATTGGCGGTGTGTAGTTGACGCAGGATGGCACGCAAGCGACTTGGCATCGCCAATATTAACTAAGCGTAAAATCATGTTTAGCGCATCAATAAAACGAGTACCCGCTTCTAGGCCACCAGCAATACCAAAGCTTAAAATACCCGATGCTTTACCACTGGTATTTTTTTGGCTCATTTCGTTATACGGGCTTGATTTAAGCCCTGCGTAATTAACCCAAAGCACTTTTTGATGATTTTCTAAATACTCAGCTAGCTGCTGTGCATTCTCGCAGTGGCGATCCATTCTTAAGCCTAAGGTTTCAAGGCCAATTAAAATGTCAGATGCGTTTTTAGGCGCAAGCGCTGCGCCAGTATTTCTAAGTGGCACTACTCTACAACGTCCAATAAATGCAGCTTCAGCAAAAGCTTCGGTATAAACCACATTGTGATACGACGGATCGGGCTCGTTCATCATTGCAAAGCGCGTGGCATTCGCTTTCCAATCAAATTTACCTGAGTCGACAATCATGCCGCCAATAGCAGTACCGTGCCCGTTTATATACTTTGTCAGTGAATGAACCACTATATCGGCACCTAACTCAAATGGGCGGCATAAATACGGTGTAGCTACAGTATTATCAACAATAAGTGGCACCCCTTTACTATGAGCAATGTTAGCTAAACGCTCAATATCGACAATATTACCTGCAGGGTTACCGATAGATTCACAAAAAACAGCACGGGTGTTGTCATCAATGGCATCCTCGAATGCGCTAAAGTCATCAGCCTTAATCATACGCGCTTCAATGCCTTGGCGGGGTAATGTATGGGCAAATAAATTATACGTACCGCCATATACTTGGCTGGTGCTGACAATATTAGTGCCTACTTCACATAAGCATTGAATCGCATAGGTAATAGCTGCCATGCCCGAGGCTACCGCTAGCGCGCCAATGCCCCCTTCCATTGCAGCAATACGCTGTTCAAGCACCGCATTGGTTGGGTTCATAATACGAGTATAAATATTGCCTGGTACTTTTAAGTCGAATAAATCAGCGCCGTGTTGCGTGTTATCAAACGTGTAAGATGAGGTATTATAAATAGGCACTGCTGCTGATTTAGTGGTTTCTTCAGTCTCGTAACCATGGTGCAGTGCTAATGACTCTAATTTCATAATTATTTCCTTCAATATTGTGATGATTAAACCTAGCATTATTAGCTTATAAAATGCACATGAATTAAATTAATGAATTATGAGTGTCAGGGGTATTAAAGTTTGCGGCATGAGTTTTGCTCAATCTAGAGGGTGTTTTATTTCACTGCATAGGTTTTGTTTTATCAAAATACCAAAGCAGAAGCAGTAAAGCCTATCATATTAATGTGTAGCGTTATTTGGCTAAAGGGTTTAAATACTAAATGCGGTGGGCGGCTCAATATACGCTATTTAAAGCTCAATGGGTTTTAGGTTAACACTTATAATAAATGTACTTATAACGCTTTAAAATCAAGTAACTGTAACGCAGGCAGCGGTTTACTAAAGTAGTAACCTTGAATCAGATCGCAATTTAGTTCGGCTAGTAATTTTTGTTGTGCTGATGTTTCTACGCCTTCAGCTACCACACTTAAGCCTAAGCTATGCGACATTGCAATTGTGGCTTTAACTAAGCTGTAGTCTTCTTGGTTTTCGGTAATACCACAAATAAAGCTGCGATCTATTTTTAATACCTCAAACGGATATTGCCTTAAATAGCTAAGCGATGAGTAGCCTGTGCCAAAGTCATCCATGGATAGTTTAATACCGAGCTTATTAAGTGCATACAATGACTCTGTTATATTGGTTTGTACGCTCATTAACACGCCTTCGGTTATTTCAAGCTCGACATTTTTAGCACTTACTCCGGTTTTTTCTAACGTGCTTGCTATAAAACTTAGCAGCTCTGAATCTCTAAATTGGCTTGGTGATAAATTAATTGCCATGCTGTAGTTTTGTTGAGTGCTTGCCTGCCACTGCGTTAAAAATGCTAATGCCTGCTCAATAACAAACTTTCCAATAGGAATAATTAAACCTGTTTGCTCTGCTAACGGAATAAATTCATCGGGCATAACCTTACCAAGCACACTATTGTTCCAGCGTAATAGCGCCTCTGCCTCAATTATTTTAAGTGTTTTAGCATCGCATTTAGGTTGGAAATACAATTCAAATTCGTTTTTTTCAAGAGCAACATGCATTTGCTCTTCAATTGCTAACCGCCTTTTTATGGCGGTATTCATTTCGCTGGTAAAGCAGGCGTAGGTGTTTCTGCCAAGCGCTTTTGCTTGGTACATTGCTGTGTCTGCATGGCGTAATAAATCAGAGGTTGTTACCCCATTATCAGGGTACAAAGCCACGCCAATACTTAACGTTAATAACAATTCGCGACCATCTATTTCAAAGGGAGTTCTAAAGCTTTTAAGTAAGCGTGTAACAATCGCTTCTAACTGTTTTTTACTGCGAAGCTCTGATTGTAGAATAATAAATTCATCGCCCCCTAACCTGCCTACGGTCGCGTTTTCATTAACTATTTGGCTCAGTTTATTAGCGGCGCTGATAAGTAATGAGTCGCCAATTTCATGCCCGAGTGTGTCGTTTACTTTTTTAAAGTCATCTAAGTCGATAAAAATAACAGCGGCTAAAGTGTTTCGTTCGCTCGCAGTGTTAATTAGCTGAGTAAGTCGTTTTAAAGAATAAAAACGATTAGGAAGTAGCGTTAAGCTATCGTAATAGGCTTGTTTACGTATAAGTTTGTTTGACTCATGCTGCTCTGTTATGTCGCGAATTATCACCATTACTTGGTCTGAATGATGTAAATAACTCACTCGCGCTTCGAAATACAAAACGCCTTTGGGTACTAAAAGTTCGTATTCAAAGCATACATTACCTTTGTGAATTAACAGCTCTTTAATATTGTCTTTAAACATTTTGGCTACAGTATAGGGCAATACGCTAAACATCGATTTATTTAAAAATTGCTCAGGCTGTAAATGTAAGTTGCTCAAATCATTTGCGTGGTAATCAACTATGGTGCCATCCGGTTTGAGTAAAAAGTACAAATCAGGAATGGCTTCAAATACTTTTTCGAGCATCTGCTGTTTATCCATAGCTTGCGCTTGTGCTTGTTTTACATCGCTCAAGTCTATGTCGATGCAGTACATCTGTTTTACCCCATGCTGATTTGTAAACATAACATGGCTTGAAAACACAGTAACATTGCTGCCATTTTGATGCTGTAATGTAAGCTCAGCCGCGGGTATTTCGATATCGTTTATGAGCCACTCACGATGAGCATCTATAACCGCATCTTGCATTGGGGGCGGAATAATTAAATCTTCTAGTTTTTTTCCGGTTGCGTATTCCTTTGTATAGCCATAAAGCAGTTCACTGCCTTTATTCCAATAAATAACGCGGCGCTGCTCATCGTATCCTTGCACAGAAATACTGTGTATCGCATCAAATAACTGATGCAGCGGATCGTTAAGCACAAATTGATGTGAGAGGATTTGAGTGGTTTTTAATGACTTCATTTATACGCAACCTAGAGTCGTTATTAACACAATAATAGGACGTACTCTTAAAATTAGCACTTTTAGGTTGGTTTTTAAGTGATATACCTTTGCATAAGATATAAAAAAAGGAGCCAAAGCTCCTTTTTTTAAACGCTATTATGATTAATCAGCTTGCACATTAATCGGGTGCTCTACCCCCACCCATGCTTTAAATAAAGCGCGTTGAGATAAAGTTGCATTTTTATCAGCAACCACCTTTTTAGGTTTATCATAATCTTGCGATAAAATGAGGGTTGTCGATTGAAGTGCATCGCGACGAATAAAATCGATAGTGACTTTTTCACCCGCTTTAAATACTTCTAAGCTCGATTTTAGATCTTTTCCAACATGCTGCTTGTTTACCGCCACAATTTTATCGTCTGTTGTGAGGCCAGCCTGCCATGCTGCTCCGCCTCTGCGAACGTGGGTAAGTGTTAATAACTCACCGCTATTTTTTGCAGTCGCATCAATGCTTGCTAGTGGCTTAGCGCTCTCAGGACGAGTAAGCTTTAAGCCAACTTTACCTAATAAAGCATCAAAATCTATATTAGCTGGGGTGCTCACGTTATCGTGCCACCACGTTGTGTAGTCTTCACCTGTTAGGTCTTTTAATATTGCCAGTACATCTTGCTCAGTAAACCCTTGTGGTAACGTGTGCTTGTTGTATAAAGCGTTGTGTACTTGGCGGTAATTAACTTTTGCTTGGGTTGTTTCTAATAAATGTATATCTAACAACATAGAAAGCAATGAGCCTTCTAAATATATATTGGTGCTGTAATTACGCGCGTGGTCGCCGCCTTGGTTTATCCATTTATCAAAGCTTGTTTCGCTGGCACTTTGTACTTCTCGACCTGGTGTTTGTAAGTGACGATTAATCGTTTTACTCATCACTTTAAAAAACTCATCGGTGGTTTCTATGCCTGAGCGCACTAATAGATGATCTTCAAAGTAGCTAGTAGAACCTTCCGAAATCCATAATAAATTTGAGTAGTTCATGTTGGTGTAATCATAAGGCGCCAGCCCTTTAGGGCGGTAAGCTTTTACATTCCAGGTATGAATAAATTCATGCGCAGCGGTACTTATAAAGCCTAAGTAGTCTTCGCGGCTACCAAAACGATTCCGTGGGCGCTGTATAATGGTTGAGTTTAAATGCTCAGTTGCCCCGCCAGCACCCGATGTAGCATGCACCATAAATACATAACGCTCATACGGGTAGCTATTCCAAATAACATTACCTGTGGTCACTAATTTTTTTAAATCAGTAAGCATTAGTTGCTCATCGTAGTTGCCTTCGCCCCATATGACTAACTCGTATTGGCGGCCATCTACTTCAAATTTATGAAGTTTGTTAATTCCTGTTTCTATTGGTGAGTCTACCAGTACATCGTAATCTGCGG
>OJBZ01000929.1_pt1 | contig 12189 bp, 9 predicted proteins | sample 1591671 | NCBI WGS metagenome assembly OJBZ01 (sample SAMN05416850, study PRJEB24817) | seawater metagenome | isolation source: Sea water | place: Canada:Atlantic | collected 2013-07
GAGATAGGAGTCCGTCTCGTGGGCTCGGAGATGTGTATAAGAGACAGATACGGGCGCGTAGTGTCATTGCAGTGCCGCAAAGTTAGCCAACAGGGTCACCCCGTTAGAGTGGCTTTTTTCAGGGTGAAACTGCATGCCGAACACGTTGCCAGTCTCCACCGAACATGGCAGATCTCGGCCATACCTTACAGTAGCCGATACATCCGCCGAGCTGGCCGCGTCAAAATAATAGCTGTGCAGAAAATAGAATCCGCGATCCACATCGACTCCGTCAAATAACCGTCCGGTGCCAGTAAGATCTAGACTGTTCCAGCCCATATGCGGCAGGTGCGGTTTTTGGGTCAGCTCCTCGGTCGGGATGCGACGCACGTAGCCTTTGATCCAGCCGAGACCAGGCAGATCGCCTTCGTCGCTACCTTCTGACAGTAGGTGCATACCAACACATATGCCTATTACCTTTTTGCCCTGCCCCATCACCTGATCATTCAGAAAACTGATGATGCCGGTGTCTGTTAAATTACGCATCGTGGTGTCGAACGCACCTACACCTGGAAGGATGAACCTGTCAGCCTGCGCCAAAACGGCAGGATCATGCGACAAAAAATGCGGGATCTTGCGTTGTTTCAGTATATTCATGATCGCAGATACATTGCCCGAACCGTAATTGATGATCCCGATCATGTTGCGCGCTTCGTGTTTTTCTCAATACCAAGCGCCTTGAGCACTTTTGCGCCTGTATTGAACAGCCAATCGCGGTTTTTGTAGTCGCGATAGCTTTTTAACGGCATTTCATGATAGCCACGCAACTCCTCCACTGTGATGCCCAACTTGGTCGCTATATATTCAAAATCTTCATCAATGGTGTCGGGGTTGTAGGCGGGATGCTCAAGCTTGGCCAACGCATCAGCGCGTGTCATCTGATCCGTCAGGATCAGCGACGAATATTGAACACGACGAGTATCATAACCAAAACGCGTGGGCAGCCAATACCCCTCATAGAAACGGGTAAAGCGGCTTTCAAAATGCTTCTGCGGATAAGGAATCCAGCCGTATTGCGACGATAGCGTCTCGATGGCCAACTCCTTGGTATAGGGCAAGTTATCGAGCGGTTTGACCACCTTGACGCCTTTGAAGTAACGCAAGTAAACTTTGTGAAACAAGATTGGGCTAAACGGATAGGTTTTTAATTTGACCTTGCCGAATTGACTATGGATATCGCGCAGTTGCGCCATGTCGGTTCCGTAATATAACCATTCTAACGGGTTTCGCACACATTCGGTAGAATAGTTACCGCCGTTCATAATGTACTTGATCCCATTCTTATTGGCAAAATGGTACAAAGTGGCTATAAAAGCATGATCTTGGGGAATATCCAGATGCGGCACGCCAGACTTGAAAAACGCCAGCTGAAAATCTCGCATTTCGTTCCAATTAATCACTTCCGTGTATAGGTCAAGGCCTAGCTTTTCGACCATCATCTGAATGTTGTTTACAGCCATGCTGGAATTCCAACCGCCGTCAACGTGAAATACCAGCGGGCGAAGGCCAAATTCATTGACGACTAGGTGCAACATATAAGAACTGTCCAGCCCGCCGGACATGCCAAGGATGCAATCGAATTCTTTACCCTCGCCGGCTTTTTTGATGTTGGCGACCATCTCCTTAACCTTCGCCTTGCCTATATCATTGGGATGCCAGTTGGGGACGACGTTGGTTTGAAACCCACGGCAATGATCGCAAACACCATGTTCATCGAAAGTGATGCCGCTGTCGCTGGTATCCATCACGCAATTAGTACAAATTTTATAAGTCACGGGAAAATCCATTTCGATGATCAAATATAAGCGTTTATTTCAGATCTTGGGTGCCGTATATGGTTGCATCGGCGGAGGAGTATGGCGCGGACCGTGGCGCGAAACGTATTTACGATAGATACGATGGGCATCGCGCGAATAGTCCCAGACCTTGCGACGTGGCAGCTTGGAAAATGACGCGTGGCATTTATGCCGTACAACCAATCCGGGATGGTACAGAACCTTTTCGCCGATCTGCGCCAGTTGATGGCTTAGAAAATATTCTTCGTAATATAAGAATGTTGGGGCCCAGAACCGTTTCAGGGTACGGAAGAACTTTGGTGTAAGAATATAGCATGACCCATGGCCTTGATAGATTTCCTGTGCTGTTTTCCAATTAGCTTCATCGCCGCGTTCGGTGCTTTCGCGCGGCAGCCATGACACCATTTTCAAAATTGCCCCCCCCAAATGGAAGTTGCTGTAATACAGATCATATACAGTTTCGCGCAGCGGGCTAATACCTGCGACCACATGGGGGTTCTGGTGATCGCCGTCCAGCGTTACGATATCGGGCGATATTACGCAATATTCTTCATATGTAGGGCGTAGGACGTTCAAGCGGTCGGCAAAGCCTGCGCCAAATTCCAGATCATTATTGCCGATCAGCATCCATTCCACATCCGGGTATTGCGTGCGGATGTGGTCAAGCCCCAAGTTCAATCCGTTGAAATAACCTAAGTTTTCGATGCTCTGCACCACGTCGCAATTGTCGTATTGTGCGCAATAGGCGGCAATTTTAGCTTGTTCGTCGGGTCTGGATGCGTTGTCGACCACGACACAGAAATAATCATGGCCCGGCGTGGCGCGCAGGCTGTCCATCGCTTCAATTGTGACTGCCGAATTATTGTAGTTGGTACAAACATATCCAAGCTTCATCGTGATAATCCATCCCGCCGCATCAAACGCGCTAATTTTCCAAACCATCCATTATTCAAGAATGTCCCTAGGATCAAGCACAGCAGGATTCCTTCGGACATTCCAAAGGCGATAACAGCGCCCCAGAACCCTAGGACCGATATCAAGATCACATTCACCGTCAAACTAAGAATACCGGTTCCCAAAACCAACGATAGGAACGTTTTGTTATAACCTACGGCATTCAGGCCTGCGGCCCCCAGCATAAAATTGCACACCCCGAAGTATGTAGCTATCCCCATGCCCATCAGGGCACCCAATAGGGTCCGGTACGCATCCGGGGTCAGGCCCAGAAGCATTGGGTCGAACACAATAACTGCACCGGCGACAATCAGCATCCATATACAGGTTAGGGCGGCCAATTGTGGCCAAACCAGCGGGACCAATGCGCTCAAATAGGCGACGGACGGATGTGCTACTGATTTGGCAACCAGCATGACCCGCGGATAGAATAGCTGATTGAGGGGGCGGCAAGCAGCCTGCACCACTTTGATGAACTTTTCGGCAAGCGAGTATAGTGCGATCAACTCGGACCGCAGCGATAGCATTTCCATGATCAGCACATTGCTATCGCGGTAAAATGAAACGCTGAAGTTACTTAAGAAAATCTCTTTTCCGGTCCATAGGTAGTGCATGATCCTCACCAAGGGTGGACGGGTAAACACCAATCCATAAGCCACGATACAATACATCAGCGACGCCACTGCCCCACTGATGAACGCGGCCCCAATAATGGCCGGGATCCAAACAGCCCCTAAAGTATCGGGCATCATCAATACGACATAGATCAATAGGAACGCGCGGCTGACAAAGGATACCACGGCCAGTGGCAGGTTGCGTTCATGAGCCTGATAAAACCAATTGGGCTGGATTGCATAACTTAGAGGGACAAGCACCCAGCCCAAGGCATAAGGCAACAGAGCAGGCCGCACCGCCCAGATACCCGGTAGAAGCACCGCCATAACAGCGCAAAAGATCAGCACCCGTGTGATCAGCACGTCAAAGAACAGCGCCGACAGCCAAGTTTTATCCGTCCTGTGATCGGATTGAACAATGGCACGCACCCCGACCAGATCAAAGCTGTACAGCACCGCCGCTACCACTAACAGCAATATCGCTTCGGAAACCACGATCCGGGTGTATTCCTCAGATCCGAAGCGTGACAGCACGATGGGAAAGATGATCAGCGGCAGCACCGCATTAGCTGCTTGGATCATCGTCAGGCTAAGATAGTTTTGAAACGACCGGCCAGACATCATGGCTGGTACGACCTGTAAGTCGTTTTTGCGGATAGCGATTGGGCCACCTTAAGCGAGAGAATGACCCCGAATATGGAGCTGTAAATGCTATTCCACGTAAATATACTGACGAACATTGATGTGTAGATGATGCCTATCAGATGCGCGAATAGGACGATATGAAATACGGGCATGCGCTTTGTTAGCAAGCCGAAGAACGACATATGGGCCATAAAACCGAAGGCTGAAGCTACCGAGAACGCCCCCACAAGACCAAAGTCTGTTATCATTCCACGGTAAACGGTAAAGATATTGCTTTGAACAAAGAACCCGTATTGGAAATATTCATCATAGGTTCCGGCAGGAACGAATCTGTCGTCCCCGAATAAACGAAAAACGGACATAAAGGTGTAAAATCCGCCTGTTAGTGGCTGTCCAGTGTAACTATAAGTTGCACTGCCGCCAGTCGCGAATGTGAACCAGTCCGAAAACGCATAGAGATGGGCCGACGAATAAGACGCGAACAGCCGGCCTAGAACGCGAAAGACAACGCTAAAATCACGTTCTTCGTAGACGCCTCGCGCTAGGAACGAAAACAGGATCAGGGGGAAAAATACAGATAATATCATAACGCCCTGTTTCAGGCTACCTGGCCCGAACAGCGACTTTTCTCCATCCTTAAGCTTTTGAACCAACACTCCACCCCAAAATAAAGCGGCTACCAGCGGCAACGCGCCCTTGTTCCCCTCAATAATGAGCAGCAGCACCGAGGGAAGAAAGGACAACAGGAATACCAATTGAAAGAATAGATTTCTGGATTTTCGGTCAACGATCAATCCTCCGAGGACCGCTGCGGAGTAGGCGCTTGTAAGTCCCAGCTGACTGAAGATCGTTCCAATGACAGATCCATCGTAACGTCCTTCAATAAAACTCGATGCCGATTGCAGCAAGCCCATTATCGAAAAGGTAAACTGAAACCCATTCAACACCGCATTCACCGAGATGCAGCCAATTGCGGTGGACGACAGAATATAAAATGCTTTTCGCAGCCAAGGGGTATTGAAGTTCACCGAACGTACACTCTGATCGTTCTTGGCAAATGCGCGTGCCCATGGAAAGGCCAACGCCGTGGCTGATATCGTCATCGCCATGCACAGGATATAGAATACCGCCATTGGGTTGATCGGCACCGTATAAAGCGCGACCAACGGAATAAATGTGAACAAAAACCAGAACCAACCAAACAGGCACGCTGGGAACATCCAGGTTCCGACACAGCGGCGCACGACCCAAGCCTGCCCCAAGATCCCAAGGCTAAACGATATCGCAATTAACTTTTCGATCGTAGCCTCCTCTCAAACTAGCACATTATCGGCCGGATACCTGACCGAACACTTAGATCCAAACGCCGCGGGTATCCACAATCAGCCCGTCAGGTTTTACCGCCTGCTTGAATTGCGTGTGATCCACCAGCAGCACGTGCACATCCGCTATCACGTCAGCTAACAGCGTCAGCGTGGCATTGCCCATACGATCAGGCAGTGCTTTGATATTCGGTTCAACCACGGAAACTGGGCCAGGCAATGTCTCAATCATTTTTTGCACGATATGCACGGCTGGACTTTCGCGCAGATCGTCGATGTCAGGCTTGAACGCCAAACCGTAAAACGCGACTCGGATATCAGCCGCCGTCTTGGACGGATCGGCGGTCAGAGCGGTGCCGATCGCCTCGCGGACCCGCGCAATCACCCATTCGGGTTTATCGTCGTTGACGCGGCGGGCCATCGCGATCAGTCGCGCCTTATTGGGAGCACTGGATACGATGAACCACGGATCCACCGCGATACAATGCCCGCCCACACCGGCACCGGGTTGCAGCACGTTGACGCGCGGATGCCGGTTGGCCAATGCTATTAATTCCCAGACGTTGATATCCAGATCGTGGCAGATCACCGACAATTCGTTAGCAAAGGCGATATTTACGTCACGAAAACTGTTTTCGGTCAACTTGGCCATTTCAGCAGTGCGCGCATTGGTGATCACACAATCGCCCTGTACGAACGACTTATAGAGAGTCATCGACAGGGAAGAGCACGCGGCACTCATCCCACCGATCACCCGGTCATTTGAAATCAGCTCCTGCATCACCTTGCCGGGCAGCACACGCTCGGGGCAATGGGCGACGCGGATGTCTGAGGCCTCGCCATGGGTTTGCGGGAACGTCAGGTCGGGGCGCGCGGTGGCAAGCCACGCGGCCATCTGTTCCGTTGCACCCACCGGAGACGTGGATTCGAGAACTACAAGATTGCCCGCTTCAAGCACGGGTGCAATCGCCGCGGCGGCGGCTTCGATATAGCGCAGGTCCGGCTCGTGCCCGTCACCCATGAAAGGGGTCGGTACAGCAATCAGGAATGCCTGTGCTGGTTCCGGGATCGTAGTAGCCCGCAAGTAGCCTTCGGTCACAGCGGCATGGACCGCGATGTCGAGATCCGGTTCAATAATATGGATCTCTCCCCGGTTGATCGTATCCACAGCTTCTACATTCACGTCTACGCCAACAACTTCGATCTTGCGAGAGGCGAACATGGCTGCAGTGGGTAACCCGATATACCCGAGCCCGATCACCGAAATCTTAGAAAACTGCATACTATTTCTCCCCTAAGAAATCGAGAATTCGGGTACAGGCGTGCCCGTCGCCGTATGGGTTATGAGCTTGACTCATTGCGCGGTAAGCGGTTGGATCAGTTAACAGGGTCGTAACTTTTGCAACTATAAGGTCCACATCGGTGCCAACCAGTTGAACGGTACCCGCATCAACAGCTTCCGGGCGTTCGGTGGTGTCGCGCATCACCAAGACCGGCTTACCAAGCGAAGGCGCTTCTTCCTGAATGCCACCACTGTCGGTCATGATGATTGTGGCACGGGTCATCAGGTAGACGAATGGCAGGTAGTCCTGTGGTGGAATCAGATGGACATTTTTCAGATCAGACAGCAGACGTTTTACCGGCTCCTGCACGTTTGGATTAAGGTGGACCGGATAGATAATATGCAGATTGGGATGAATTTCACTGATCTGGCGAATTGCTTGGCAAATTCGCTCAAATCCGCCACCAAAACTTTCGCGCCGGTGTCCTGTAATTAGAAGCACTTGTGCATTGATTGGTAGATACGAAAAACGCGTGGCGAGTTCATAATTCAAACTAACATCTGAAGCGAGCTTATCGCGTACGGTGAGTAATGCGTCAATCACCGTATTACCGGTGACGGCGACATCACTTGCATCCACGTTCTCGGCCAGAAGATTGGCTTGCGCGATAGCAGTGGGAGCAAAGTGATATCGGGCCAGCGCACCAGTCAATTTACGATTTCCTTCCTCGGGCCAAGGCGAATAGATATTGCCAGTACGTAGCCCAGCCTCCACATGGCACACGGGGACTTTCGCGTAATAAGCAGCAAGGGTGGCGGCGAATGTGGTGGCTGTATCACCATGTACCAAAACAAAGTCGGGGCGTTCTGCCTCCAAAACGGTGTGTAGTCCAGTTAAAATGCGAGAGGTGACTTCATGCAACGTTTGCCTCTCACTCATCACATCTAGATCGTGATCAGCGGTCAGATCAAACAATTCCAACACTTGATCAAGCATTTCGCGATGCTGCGCTGTGATACATAGCCGTGAGATGAAACGTGTGTCTTCATGCAATGCGTTGACCAAGGGTGCCATTTTTATAGCTTCAGGTCGAGTACCGAAAATTGTAAGTATTCTTTTCATTATAATTTATTCCGATTGAACTTTAGCGTAGATTTTGAATTATTCTGAGTTTTGCCTACAAATCGTTTACGGTCTGATTAGGCGGCGTTTTAAATTGCTTGATCCCGGCCTTGAACTCAACCCCTTGAATGACTTCGGGTGGGTGATTTGTGCCGTTGAGCTTCAGCGATTCCTCCTTCTCTGACATCATCAGCTTGAAGACCATAGGCATGTTTATTTGTGGTTCAGGCAACCCCTGGGTCCATAAATTCGGTAGCTAGGAGTTTGCAGTCAAGTGTTTTATATGCAATCGTGTCGTCCCCCAGTTTATGCCTTTGATGCTGGTCCAGAACAATTCTGAGGTACCCATGTAATTTGCATGGCCAATATTAACCGGCAACCGTCTGAGTAAACCGCGCAGACGGTTGCCGGAGCCTGATTTTTCTTGATCAGTGGCCGTAGTCAATCTTTCGCGCGCTGCGCTGAAAGCTTTCTCAGCTTCGGCTGACTCGATCTGAAGGGCAATATGGGTTAGCGTGCTTGGCCAAGTGGTAATAGAATGTGGCAAGCAAGGAATGCATCTAAGGCGGTCGCGTCAGCGTCAGGCGCCCTGTCTATTTACCAGCTGTCGTCGCAACCCGCTTCAATTCAGGCATGGAGGATACGTGCAGCTGGTATAAACTCGGAAATGAAAGAAACGCGCCATCACAGCCATCATGCGAAAGCTGATTGTCTTGATTAATACAGAGCGTCTGGAACGGAAAAATGGACGGAAAGCCCAGCTTGATCAATACTTATGCTCAGCTATGCTTTCCATCTGCTGGCAGGCAACGGATGTTCAGGGCTTCGTAGATCTCATGCAGCCCCATGACGCTCATCAAACGGCGTGCTCAGCGACAGCCTGCATGGAACTCATTTCCCGTGTTTCACAAATTTCGCTATGCGGCGTATAATACAGCTATGACCTACTAATGTCAGTAGGTTGCACTACTTGGTCAGGTTCAGATTGGTGCAATCCCGAGTTGTCATAGCCTTACATTCTGCAGGTCACATCTCGTTGTATTTTGTTCGAAAAAGTTGCGTGTCTTGAGTTCTTGCGACAGAAATACGTTTTCGACCGTTCGCTTCATGATTTTTACGAGCTGTTCTATGAATGGTGCCTCGTTGTCTTTCAATCTCTGGATACCTAAAAGAACACTCCTGTCAAACCAATAGTGCCTTGCCGTTTCCTTGTCGAGACTTGTGCTGGATGACTTCAGTTTATGAAGCTAAGTTAAATCACGTTGGGAACTACTGACTGTGGCACGAAATTTCAATGCAATCAGTTAGGGCGGATTTCCTGAATTATTTCCGTATTGCTGGAACCGAAGGATGGTATGATCATTTACTTTAAGCGTGATTTTGCCTATTGATATGGAGTTTTTAGACAAATTGTCAGCTGACAATTTCCCGATTTTCCAGCGCAATCACCATCGGTTTCAACGAAAACGCCCCATCCCTTGCCATTTGTGTCAGCCGGCGAAGGTACGCCCCTGGGCTGCGGATAGCGCTGGCTTTCTCGAGCATACATAGGATGGTGATTGCAGCAGCCTCTCTGCCCATGATGCGCTTGGCGTCGATCATCACGGGTTGGTCGATCCCGAGCATAGGCGCGATCTTATCAGAGATACGCTCAACGTCGGCCCAGTTGCGCAGGGGTTCTGGGAAGAAGGACTGATGTTCTCTGCATGTGCTAAGAACTTGACCAAGAGAAACGCTTTGGTCTTTCTCAGCTTCGTTGCTTTCGACTGGTTGTGACCTTTCGGGAGTACAAGTCCCCTGCCCTTCAGAGTCAGAATGGATTATATCTGAATTCTGTATGTGCCGCTCATTTTGGGCGTAAGCGGTGCTCACTTCTTCTGTCTTTGAAGCTTCCTCAAGACCCGTTTTCAACAGGTTCTTAAGAGCCGCTGTCATCTCCTGTAGTTCTGTTTTCTCCGCCTTGCGGCGAAGCAACTTTGCGATCTCGGCAAGTTGCTCTTCGTGACCAGTTTCCCGCATGAGCGTTGCACGCAGCATCAGAACCTCGTCACGCAAGGCAAGCAGTTCTTCCTGCCGCGCCTGTGCATCTGTGGCGGCAAGACTGATAGCGTCCGCCTGATGCACCATGGGCGAAAGATCGAAACCGAAAGCTGCGGTGATCTCTCCACCGCGACTGTGGGCAAAGCGCTTGCGGTTGGGGCTGTCGTGACGGCTGACAATTCCGGCGTGGAGCAGCTGTGCCAGATGACGGCGCAGCGTGCTTTCTGGCATGCCGTGCAGCCGCTCAGACAGCCGTTGGTTCGAGGCAAAGACAATGCCCGCGGGCCCCGAAGGAATGTGGCGAGTGGGCAGGAATGTCAGCAACGCCTGTAACACGGTGAGTGTCCGGTGCGATAGCTCATAGGTCTCCGCCGCCTGTGTGAGCTGATCGAGCAGCTGCCATTTATCCGGCCCGCAGGGGTTCGCTGCGCGGTCGTCTACTGGCCGCCCGACGAGAGTTCGGAACGCTTTTCCCATCAAATTTTCACGAAAGACAATAAAATACCCGCTCCACCCGAGGGGGCGGAGTTGACAGAGGTAAATCTTTAGGGCTATCTCGAAGGTGCAAAGTTTGAGAATGGCCTTCCGGGATTTATCCTGGGGGGCTTTTTTTATGGTCCGGTTGTGCCTCCTGTTGTTACTTCCTCAATGTCTCACGCCTTGGACTGTCGCCAGCGGTCGTGAATCTCTCTCATCAGCTCTTCGGCGTGGGTGTCGAGCCATTTGTCGAACCCTCCTGCCGTCCGAGCGGATATGTTCAGGGATACCCCACGCGGTGTGCGCCGCACCTCGGCCAAGGCTTTGCCGTCCTGGTTACGCAGCGTGCGCGCCTCGGTGGCTGCCGGGGCAGGGGCCTTGGGGGTTGGTTTGTTGTTCGCGGCCTTAAAGATGCTCTCGAAGCGTTCGTCCGAGGTTAGGTCGCTGAAGGTATCGACGGTAGTGGCCTCTTCCGCGCGGGTTTTGGTCTCTGGGTCTTGCACAAGCTTTGCCAGTGTTAGCCAGCGATCCCGCCCGATGCTGGGGGCTGAGCCGATCTTGCGCAAGAACGTCAAATCAAAGGCATTGCCGACCTTGAGCATCCGGCTCACCATGGGCAGGTCGATTGTCAACGCATCCGCGATTGTCTGCCGGTCATGCCCGCTCGCGTCCAGCTGCGCTGCAAAGCTCGCCTTTTCCACAAACGACAGATCTTGCCGCGCGGTGTTTTCCTGACCTTGAGCCATCACCAGTGCATGATCATCCAGATGGCGGACCATCGCTTTGACCGGCACGCCAATCGCTTTCAGCGCTTTCAGCCGGCGCCGGCCATAAACAATCTCGAACCGTCCGGATTGCGAGGGGTGAGGGCGGACAAGCACCGGCACCTGTTGGCCGTAGGTCCGCAGGCTCTCTTCCAGCTTGCGCTGCGAGTCATCATCAACGCCTAGGCGGTCCTCGACGCCCGCCATATCGATCAGGCTCGCATCAAGATCCTGAACCGCGTTCTCTTGCAGCCGCGTCAGCGAGGATTGCAACGCGCCAACCGCACCGCGAGGCGCGGTCGATGGTTTCGAGGTCGGCCGTTCCTGCGGTGGGGCAGGGGCCTTTGTCTCGGATGAAAGAATACCTTTACGTGCCATTAACGCCCCCATGCTTTCTGAATCATGGATTCAATTTCATCGTTAACCAGATTTAGTGAATCGAGCGCACGGTCATATGTGTTCCGGTGGAACTGCGCGCGATCGACCTCGTAAATCGTCTGGTGGGTCAGGCCTGCATCCGAAATTGCGGTAGATTTCAGCATGGGCGCGACCATGACCTCGTCGTCAAAAAGCTGCCGCAAGAAAGCGAGCACCTGCTGTTGCGGCCCGTCATTCGGTTCATAGCGGTTAATAAGAAATCGCATGAAATCAAACTCCATGCTCGCGCCGGCATTCGAGACAACGTCGAGAAGATCGGCGCTCATCTGCAGAAACTGCGACATCGACGCGACGTCGAGCATGTTTGGCACGACAGTGATTAAAACTCCTGTGGACGCGCAAAGCGCCGCCATCGTCAGATATCCGAGTTGCGGCGGACAATCGAAGATCACCACATCGTAGTTTTGCTCGACATCGCGAAGCGCCGTTGCCAGCCGTGCAAAGAACGGCGGCTGCGCATGGTTGATCAGCGCTTGCGGCGTCTCATGCTCGAATTCTTGCAGCATCAGCCCACCGGGGGCGAGGTCGATCCCGGTGAAATAGGTTTTCTGGATAACGTCTTCCAGCGCGACCGGATCATCATACCGGATCGCGTCGTAGATCGTGCCAGAATTCAGAAAATCATACTCGGGACGATAGCCAAACAGCTGTCTCTTATACACATCTGACGCTGCCGACGACTCCTTACGTGTAGA
>OJBZ01000942.1_pt1 | contig 12049 bp, 9 predicted proteins | sample 1591671 | NCBI WGS metagenome assembly OJBZ01 (sample SAMN05416850, study PRJEB24817) | seawater metagenome | isolation source: Sea water | place: Canada:Atlantic | collected 2013-07
AAAACCGCTGGACGCATTCTGAGACGGTCACTTATTAATGCGGATTGGTATTACATTGCATCAAAATAGTCTTTGGTAAAAGCGATAAACGCTTTCAGTCTGGCCGATTGCTGGATCAGCTGAGGGTGAATAAGATGAATAGCAAAATCGTTTTGTAAGTAGTCAGTCAACAAGGGGACAAGTAACCCCTGCTGAATTTCTTTATCTACCAAATATTCTGGCACTAGAATGATGCCATTTCCTGCAAGCGCATGTTTTTTTAAAATGAGGTTGTCGGTCACAGCAATAGGGCCATCTACTGGTATATTTTGCCCACTAAATTGCCACTGGGCCTTCATATTTTGACGTAAACAGGCATGGTTACGCAAATCCGACAGCTGATTTGGTGTGCCGTTTTTGGCTAGGTAATCAGGGCTGGCACAACACATGTGACGATAATCGAATAACTTTTTGGCTACCATGTTTTGTGGCGGCGTTTGCGTTGCCCTAAAGGCCAAATCAAAGTCATTATGGTTTAAGTCGTGGGTGGTGTAGCTGCAATCTAGGCTAATGCGTATTGCTGGGTAATCAGCTTGAAATGCGCTGCATAAGTCGAGTAGATAGCGCTGGGCGAACTGGCTTGGTGCTGTTAAGCGTAATATACCTTCTAAGGTATCGTTGTCATGCCGTACTTCGCGTTCTAACTCTAGCAGGGAGCGTTTTATGTGGTTCATTCCTGCGAGTAGTTGGGTTCCTTCTTCGGTCAGTGACACGTTGCGCGTGGAGCGAATGAATAAATGCTTACCCATATCTTGTTCGAGCTTGCGGATTTGTTCCGACAAATACCCTCGGGAGATTGATAGTACTTGCGCCGCTCGGGTGAAGCTGAGCTGCTTTGCCACTTCACTGAATAATATTAAGCGTTCAAATTTTTTGTGTTCACGACTCATAACACTTGTTCAGGCTGAAAAACAATAAAGTATTTTAGCCTTGCATTATTCGTTATATCAAACAATGTTTTCAGTAACTTGCTCTTTTGCTTTGCGGTTAAGTCACTACACTGTGTTCATCTATCAGATTGCTATAAACAGGCTCGTTATGACTTATTCTTCGCTACCTCTTGCTAACTATTTACCGAACGTTAGTTCACTTGCATATGGCTGTATGGGGCTCGGGGGCGATTGGAGTGACGCGCCCATTACTCAGGCGCACATTGAGCAGGCCAACGATTGCGTGAATACCGCACTAGAATCAGGAATAAACTTTTTTGACCATGCGGATATTTATACTCATGGCAAAGCGGAGCAAGTGTTCGGGAAGGTGCTAAGCGAGCGTCCAGAGTTGCGCAAACAGATTTATATTCAATCAAAATGCGGTATTCGGTTTGCGGATGATAAAGGCCCGAAGCGCTATGACCTATCAAGTGAGTGGATAAAAGCGTCAGTAGAAGGCAGTTTACAAAGGCTAAATACGGATTATTTAGATGTTTTGATGCTCCACCGACCAGATCCATTGATGCAACCTGAAGACATCGCGAGTGCTTTTACAGCACTAAAACGCGAAGGAAAGGTACACCATTTTGCCGTGTCGAATATGCAGCATCACCAAATTAGCTTTTTGCAAAAAGCATTAGATGAGCCACTAGTGGCCAATCAAATTGAAGCCAGTTTACTCCAGCAACACTGGATTGACGAAGGTATATACGCAGGCAACACAGATGGACGTGATATCAATTTTACCGCGGGTACATTGGAATATTGCCGACAAGAAAAAATCCAACTGCAAAGCTGGGGCAGCTTAGCGCAAGGCTTGTACTCAGGGCGAGATGTTAGTGACCAGCCAGAAGCCGTACAGCGTACAAGTCAATTGGTAGCGAAGCTCGCCTCATTATACCAAACGAGCCCTGAGGCCATTGTGCTGGCTTGGTTGTTACGTCACCCTGCGCAGCTGCAACCGGTTATCGGCACCACAGATTGCGCTCGTATCGCCGCGTCTTGCCAAGCAATGAATATCCAACTCAATCGCGAGCATTGGTATGCCTTGTATGAAAGTGCGAAAGGCCACGAGTTACCTTAATCGATTTGGGCTTACTCATTATCATATGGCATTGGATAGCAGCAATTAACAGCGAATAAAAGTCAACGGGAGCTTCAATGGATTTAGATACGGCAACAAACATGATGCAAGCAGCCATAACAGCGGCGCGTGCGAACAATCAACACATTGCTATTTGTGTCACCGATAGTCACGGTGAGCTGTTGTGTTTCAGTCGAATGGATGATGCAAGCTTGCAAGCTGGTGTCTTGGCGCAAACCAAAGCGTACACTGCTGCACGTGAGAGACAAACAACACGCCAACTGGCCAGCTGGGCGCAAGAAACCCATAAAGACATGGGCTATTGGAACGACGGCAAATTTACCGGGATCGCGGGTGGTGTGCCGGTATTTATGGATGCACGGTGTGTGGGGGCAATCGGTGTCAGCGGTTTGAGCGAAATGGAAGATGAAGCCTTGGGAATAGCGGCAATCGCAGAATGTGGTTTAGCTACAAAGGGTAAGATGGAGGAGACCGCAGCATGATATTGCTTAGAGCATTATTACTTATTTCTCTTAGTGGCGTAATTTTAGGTTGTGATACAGCTCAAAATCAGGAAAAGCAACACACGGCACAAAGCACCAGCACTGTCACGGACGCTGATGCAGCGAATAACACACTACCAAACGATAACTATTTATTGCGTGATGTTCGCGACGACGTTTTTTATTTCGTGATGCCGGATAGGTTTAATAACGCCGACCTGAGCAATGATCGTGGTGATAAAAACGGTGGTATATCTGCCGGCGGCTTCGATGCAACATCAAACCGAGGCTTTCACGGTGGTGATATGAAGGGTATCGAGCAGAAACTTGAATATCTGCAAGGTATGGGGATCACTGCCATTTGGATGACACCAATATTGCGCAATAAAGCGGTTCAACGTGATGGCGTTGCACATCATGGTTATTGGATCGTAGATTTCACAGAAATTGACCCGCATTTTGGCTCAAACGATGACCTTAAAAGCTTAATAAAAGCAGCGCACAAAAAAGGCATTAAAGTCTTTTTTGATATCATTACCAATCACACCGCAGACGTGGTGAAGTATGAAGAGTGTCATCATGGTAATGGGGATTTCAAGGGGGATAAACACTGCGTATATAAGTCTATAGAGCAACAAGCTAAGGGAGACGATTATACCCCTTTTGTAACGCTTAACGAGCAAACGGTAAAAGTACCCGCTTGGTTGAATGATCCTCAGTATTACCATAACCAAGGAGATACCACATTCGAGGGTGAGAGCTCTCTTAACGGTGATTTTAATGGTCTCGATGATTTAGATACAGAAAACCCTAAAGTATTGCAGGGCATGATTGAAATCTACAAAAATTTGATCAAAGAATTTAAACCTGACGGTTTTAGAATTGATACAGTGCGCCACGTTCGTTTGCCATTTTGGCAAACTTTTAGCCCATCGATAATGACTTATGCACAGGAGCAGGGCATACCTAATTTTCATATTTTCGGTGAAGTCTATGACCCAGACCCAGCACAACTAAGCCGCTTTACTACCGAAGGTAAATTGCCATCAGTGTTGGACTTCGGCTTTCAGCAAGCTGCGGCAGATGTCTTCTATCGCAAACAAAGTCCTCTGGCTATCAAAGCCTTATTTGCTCAAGACGATTTATATACAGATGAAGATAGTCAGGCCGATTTGCTGATGACTTTTTTGGGTAATCACGATATGGGCCGCACAGGTTATTTCATTGAACAAGGGGTACCAAATGCTAGCAACGCGGAAAAACTGAATCGCAGTATTTTGTCTCACGCGTTTATGTACTTATCTCGCGGTATTCCGGTTGTGTATTACGGTGACGAACAAGGTTTTACCGGTGACGGTAACGACGTAAACGCTAGACAGGATATGTTTGCGTCTCTGGTGGTCAGTGACAACGACAATCCATTACTAGGCAGTAACGCGAGTACTGCAGACGATAATTTTGACAGTACTCATCCCATCTATTTGGCGTTGAAGGAATTAGCGCAATTACGACATGATCATCACGCTTTGCGCAGGGGCCAGTACAAAAGCCGTTACTTTAATGAGGATTCGATGATGTTTGCGTTTGCGCGAACTTTGCCTCAAGGCAAAGAGTATTTGGCGGTGTTTAATGCCGGAACTGAAGCCGCCAGCATGACGTTATCAGCACAATCAAAAGATTATGAAGGGCTTGTTGAAGCGACTGAGTTTAACCTTAGCGATGAGCTGATAACAGTAACGGTACCGGCACTGAGTTTTGCTTTGTATCAAGCCAAATAAACAAAATTTATTTTATTTTCGTGAGAAAAAGCCGCAGATGTTACGAACATAAATGCACTAACATCTGCGCATTGCTCTATTTCTATCGCTTAGCGTTCTTTCTTGGCGCGCCACACAAAGCTTAATAAGGTCACCCCCGCAAGAATAAAGCAGTAAAACGAGTAAGGGATAACATCCACAGGTGAGAGCGAGAATGTTGCGCCAATAATAAGCAACTGCCCGCCATAAGGGATTAGCCCTTGTACCACGCAGGCGAAAATATCCAGTAAGCTAGCGCTGCGCTTAGGCTCAATTCCCCCTTGCTCGGCGAGGGCTTTTGCCGTGCTGCCAGCAACAATAATCGATACCGTGTTATTGGCAATGCACACGTTTAGCGCACTAATAAGCACGGCGATACCCAAAGAATTGCCTATTTTAATCGGTAACGATAAGGCGCGAATTAGCTTGCTGATAGCCCCTAGCAAGAAGTCTATCCCCCCTTGTTGGCGCATCAACTCAGATAACCCGCCAAGCATCAACGATAGGATCATGATTTCCTGCATCTGACCAAAACCGCTGTAAACATCTTGCCCGACTGAGGCTAATTTATACTCAGTAATACTCATACCTATAATGGCGCTAGTTAATATGCCGATCACCAACACTGCAAACACGTTCACACCAGAAACCGCTAACACCAAAATCAGTAAATAGGGAAGGGCTAGCCAGGCATTGGTGCCTTGTGGAATATTCGCTTCACCTGTTTCACCTAGCGTTATTAGCAATACAATAACGATGAATGCAGCCGGTAATGCTAGGTGTAAGTTAGCCTTAAATTTATCACGCATTTCACAGCCTTGGGTGCGCGTTGCCGCAATGGTGGTGTCAGATATAATCGATAAGTTATCACCAAATATCGCGCCGCTGACCAAGACGCCCGCCACTAATGCGGGCTCGATACCAGTCGCTTGAGCCACGCCTAAACCTACGGGACCTAGGGCTGCGAGTGTGCCCATTGATGTACCCATGGCAGTAGCGATAAATCCAGCGATTAAAAATAGACCAGGTAAAATAAATTGCGCAGGAATGATGCTCAGCCCTAAGCTCACAGTGGCATCTACCCCGCCAGTGGCTTTGGCGACGGAGGAAAATGCCCCCGCTAACAGGTAAATAAAGCACATGGTAATGATATTGCTGTGACCAGCCCCTTCGATATATCGGGCCATTGTTTCGGTCAGGGTTTCTTTTGACAACAGGACTGCAAGTATCACCGCAGGCAGCAAGGCAGACGGGGAAGGCAGCTGATAAAATGCATACTCCACACCTTGTGCTTGATAATAAAAACCGACACCTAAAAATAGCACCAAGAAGGTGAGCAGAGGCAACAGCGCGAGTTTCGCTGTCGTGGAATACGGGTTTGACGACGGTGGGGGAGTTTGCATAATTTTACCATAGACGTTTAGACGTCCAAAATACTAACTGTCTTGGGGAAAATAGCAAGTTTAGTTGGCTAGATAGGCGTATTTTGTATGATGATCAGGTGCTTGCGGGAGTATCAGGAGCATATCCGTTGGCTTACTTTTCTAACGACGAATTTGAAATAGAAATTGTCACAGAGAAAAAAGTCCGTTTTATTTGTGTCCCCTTATCGATTTGAATTTAGTTGTTCATCCGCTATCAATTCCGCTAAAAAGTTTTCTGGGCTAAAGTGTTCGAACGTATTACACCTATATCGCTAAATATTTTTCTCATGGCGGTGTGAGCACAAGTCATCAAAGTTACATTCCATAACACTTTGCACATCAATGTTAACAGGCGCTGTGGCTGAGTTACGTTATGATCCCTGCGTCAAATATATACCTTAACTAACACCAAAATGTAGAGTCGAATCTGGGCAACGAAAGCATTTTCGTTTCAGTTATTTACTTAACTTTTTTGCCGTGTTTGACCACATTTCTTCAGCAAAATAATCAATAGGAACGTCCATGGACGCTTGGAATCTCATTTGTTTTTTAGGGGCACTGGCTGTCCTTATTGCTTTTACCAATCAATTTGTACTTAAACTGCAAACGACCATCGCTATTACCACTGGCTCTGTAGCGATTTCATTGTTGCTGATTTTAGCCGTTAAACTACTGGGAGATGAATCAGCTCAGTCGCTGATCAATGTGGTAAGTGATTTGAATTTTAATCAAATTTTGCTTAATGGCATGTTGGGATTTTTGCTTTTTGCAGGGGCGATGGAGATAGATTTACGTGCCCTACGTCGCCAGAGATGGGAAATAACGACCTTGGTGCTTTTTTCCACTGTGGTCTCGACTGTGATAGTGGGCTATTTAAGCTCATTTATTATGGGGCAATTCGGATGGGACGTGCCCTTTATATATTGCTTGTTATTCGGCGCACTTATCAGCCCTACGGATCCTATTGCTGTGCTAGCCATTATTAAACAAATGCAGGCCCCGAAGAACATTTCAATTCAGGTCGAAGGGGAATCGCTATTTAATGACGGGGTTGGCTTGGTTATTTTCTCTACGTTATTCGCGGTCGCATTTAGTGGAGTTGAGCCAACGTTTAGCAGTGTTGCTGAGCTGTTTTTATCGGAAGCGGTGGGCGGTATTGTATTTGGTTTAGTTTTAGCCGTGGTTGCGCATTTTCTTATCGTCAAGAGTCCTGACTTTAATGTACGTTTATTAGTGACATTAGCTATTCCGTCTGCAGGCTACGCCCTCGCTATTGCATTGCATGTGTCAGGCGCACTGGCGATGGTGATGTGCGGCATATTTATTGGTAATGTAACGCGCTCTAAAGGTGCGTCATTGGCGCGTATTTCTAGTATTCGCTTTATAAAAAACTTTTGGCATGCCACTGATACGTTTTTGAATGCCTTACTGTTTTTGTTGATTGGCATGCTGATCGTCAGTATGACGTTATCGATAGATGAAATTGCCATCGGTCTGTGCATGATCCCAGCAGTGCTTTTATCTCGATTCGTTAGCGTGGGTGCTCCGTACTTGGTGTTTAAACAATTTAGGCGCTATGACTTAAACTCAGTGCGAATTCTGACTTGGGGTGGCTTGCGAGGCGGGTTAGCGTTAGCGATGGCGGCGTCTATTCCTAACGATACCGTGTTAGCAAATGGTCATAATTTACATAATTTGATGGTTATCGTGACTTACATTGTGGTGATATTTTCTATCGTGGTGCAAGGTTTAACGATTTCTCCGCTGATCAAAAAGAGTATCGCAGCTGCGCAGGCACGCACTTAGCCAAAGCACATTGAAAGGATGATACGAAAGCGCCTTTGCATTTATTGCAAAGGCGCGTCATTTAACGTTATCGGTGGCTATTAAGTTTAGCTATTTTTCAGTGACTTGGTAAATAGTGACTGTACCACTAACTTCATTACCGATTATAAGCAGCGCGTTTCCATTTGGGCTGTCACTGGGGGCAACAAACTTAATGCTCTCTGGGCCTAAATCACCTGATATGGCCACTTCACTGCAATCCATACCTTCGGCTTCGTCACAGGGATTATCCAAATCATCATCTAATTCGAAGTCTGTGCTGAAGTCACGGTTGTTATAGTGTGCAGCGTAAGCAACATTGAATGGATTGGTAACATCGTACGTAAACAAGTCACCTGAACGTTCCTGGGCAATAAATGCATAGGTACGACCTTCAATTTCGCCCACGGCGATCGCTTCTGGTTCGCCGCCTTTGTCGTCGGAGCGGTTATCACCTTTGTTTTCGGTGTGTGCGCTGTTGAAGTCATTACCTAAAATAGCGGCTGAGATTTTACCGAAATCATCGCCTGAATCGTAAACAAGGTTTATGTTTTGATCCCAAATCGAAAATGAGCGTGCTCCGTAGGCGTATAGTGCTTCAAATTCACCATTTTCATCGGCATCGCCTAAGGCTGTTGTTACTTTCAAGCGCCCTAAGCCGTCATCACCTCCGCTCAAATCGTATGCAGTTTGCAAGCTTGGTGACAGACTCATATTCAATTCGTCTTCATCAATTATGTCTTCTACTCGAACTTCTTCTGAGTATGCATCATAGTCGCGCGAGTCACCCTCATTGGCTGACAAAATAAATGTGGCGCCATTGTATTGATAAGAGGTAATCGTATCGGGTTGATACATACCGTATAAGCCGTCAATACTATCAAAGTGAGGTAGTTCGTCCTCATTGGTGAAATCTAACTCGAAATTACTCCAGTCTTTAAAGCCAAGTGCGCGTACCTCAATGGTCATTTCTTCTAAGTCTAGAATGCCTATTGCGTTACTTTCTTGAAGAGACACATAAGCAGTTTTACCGTCTGCTGCGTAGGTGATGTATTCAGGCTCTAATTCTTGGGCGACTGTCATGCCTGTTGGACCAGCAAATTTAACCCCAGACGCTTTTAGCAATGCCATTCGTTTTGCGTCAGTGTCGTAGTCTTCTTCATCAAGCGTGTCACTTGAGAACGTCATGTCAGTGGTGAAGTTAATCGTTTGCGCTGTATCAGCTGGAACACCATCAGTGATGGCGATCATCGAAACACTGCCTTGTGGGTCGACTGCGTAATCTGTGTCTGGTTCACCTTCATTAGCCACTAACACATTTGTGCCATCAGGATTAAACGCAACCATATCGGGTAGTGCGCCTGCGGCAACTGCTTTGATAAAGGTGCCTTGGCCTGCAGCATCTAAACTGTAGAACAATACCGCGCCTGGGCTTGTTTTTACGCTAGCTTCTACTGCAATTGCCAGCATGTCACCATTGATAGCAATCGAGTTAGCTGCACCTAAGGTGATGGTTTGGTCTGCATTTGCTTCATCTTTTACTGTTACGCTGTCAGCAAAAGTAAATGCATTGGATAGCAAACTAGCATCAGAAAATGGGTTTGCTACAGCCGCGCTTGTTAGCCCTGATAAGTCTATGACCTCGATTTGATTTTCAGCTGAATTTATCGCGAACGCGGTGTTTGACGCTTGGTGAAATTGCACTATTTCAGCAGCACTTTTACCAAATACCTCTATACCGCCGGCGGTAAAGCGGCCAACCACTTCAATGTTTAAATCTCGGGGTAGGCTTTGGCCATCGACGCCATCAGCCCCGTCTGTACCATCAATCCCAGCGGCACCTGCAGCGCCATCTTGACCGTCATCACCGTCAAGCGCACAGCCTGCTAAGCCGAAAACGACTGCCATAGATAACATGCTAAGTTTTAGAGTGTTTTTAAGTGGTTGCACCGAATGTTCCTTTTTTATTTTTAAAAGTAGCCGTGCAAGTTAAAGTGGCAATGTGACTCTATAACGACACAAAAATGAACAAATTGTGACGGCGGGTATTTTAGAAAACGCAACTGGGAGGAGAGCAAACATCAGAAAATTGCTTAGGTGAGAAAGCAGGCCTGAACTGAACAGTGATGGTGAAGCCACTATACTGATGATTAGATTCAAGCCTGAATATATGAAAGCGTAAGCGTGTTATTAAGCCATTTCTGCCATAACTTTATCAACGTTTGACATTACCTGAGCTAATTCCTTGGTCGGGCTGAAATCTATAAATTTTAAGTCCTTGTCGACGATGGCGGTGTGCCCTGGCTGTGCGTAGAAAACGTCGCCGGCTTCAAATAACTCTTGTGTACCGTCATCGTATATAAAGCGGAAGGCCCCTTCGAATATATAACCCCAATGCGGGCAATGACAGTTGTTGTTGTTTAACCCTTTGAGCAAGGGCGTAAAATCAGTGCCTTTTGGTAGTTCATGGAAAACAACGGTCATGCTTCCCAATCCCGCCTGGGAGCGCATGATCATTCCTGGGGCTTCCATTACAACGGGTATATCTTCCTTCTTCATTTTCATGGTTATTTCCTTTCTATAACGCGAAAAAAGTAATGCTGTTTACTACTGGACAGCGTAAAGGGTAAGTCAACAAACTCGGCTTACCGCTGATAGAGTATAGATAAAAAATATAAATCCGAGTTTGATGCCAAAACGATTTACACGGAATGAAAGCTGATTTTTTAAAAAAGGACCTCAATCCGAGATAAAACAGCAGCCCGTAGGTACGAAAGACAGACGTTTGGCGGAGAATCGATGGTTTAAGTGAATTTTTCAGAACTCTATCTTACGTTTTGTTTTAGAAGAGTATGAGCAAATTTGATTGTCGATTAAGTACGTAAAGCGGAAGTTGGCACTAGAAAAATTGACTGACGTCAATGAGCGATCAGGAGTCCCTCGACTGATTCTACCCTTCTGCATTCACTAAAATAGCTGACTAAAATATTTTTGATTATTTAGGCGTAAATCCCCTGTTTGGATATACAAGTTAGAGGGCTTTCCCATATATTCAGGAAAACGACCCAATCGCTCGTTTTTGTTCTTATCATTTTATCCAGATCGCCAGTTTTCCTTTATGTAGCAATATGATAGTTAGTTTGGTATTAATAGCGGAAGTATAAAAGTGAGCGATGCGTCGGCAGAAAAACGCGCAAATCGCGCTATGATAAATTGTTCTCTTGGAATTGGGAAACCTAGATATTATAGTCCATGTAGAGCTTTTTACTGTATAAATAATCACTATATTAAAGGCTGTTTTAAGGACAATAAAATCTAGCAAGGAGACTTGACATGACTGTACTGTTCTTCAACCCTTAAGCTTAGTTATGAGGCTGTTGAAATACGCGTTAATTTCCAAACAGACCTCTAACTAAGCTTAAGGTAATGAACTCCCTCTCAAGTACCATTTTTACGAATTTCCCAATCTTCGCAGCCAAAACGACTAAGGTCTGTCTGCCAGAGAACAAGTCAATAAATACGATTCCACTTGTTTGTCATTTTCTATTGCAAACGACGCAATAAAACCGCCAAACTAGCTACACGTATTATTGAAGCGTTATCTTTTTTGGAGGGTTTGGCTTGGAAGATCTTAAAAATTTGTCGTTGCTTATATCGGGATTAGAAACAAAAGTAATAGCAGCCATGATTGGCGCTATAATCGCAGGGTTGTTTTCAATAGTGAATTTATACCTAAGCAGTGAAAGGCAGAAAACAATTATAAAGTTGCAAAAAAATCTTAATGATAATAGCTCTTTTATTGAACACCTTAGAAAAGAAATTTCAGAAAAGCACTCTTCTTATCTAAAAGAGTCTTTAGATGCATTGGCTCATATTGATCATTTAACTGAGAACGTTGGGACACGAATTTTTAAATATCACGGTAATTTAAAGGAAACTCAAGACTCAATTGAAATGCATGCTTCAAAGTTATGGGTAAACACTAGAATGCTTGGTCATTCTGAAGCAATAAGTTTAGATTCGGCTATGGCAGTTTGTGATCAAATTAGAAACGTTAGATCTACATGGTCTTGCTTACTTTCAGAGCTTACATTAGGCGATGAAAAGTATCTAGTTGATAAACATAGTGGCGAAAACCCACATATTCTCAACCCCAAAGACTACTCTGAACAAGACGTAATGAGAGTATGGAAAAAAATTAGAGCGGATGTGCATTTTCTTTCTGAGGTTGTTTTTAAAGAGTTCTCATCAATATCGAGTAAGCAATAGAAAGATAACAAGAGACTAGGCGTCAATAGCTAATTTATAGCCTCTGGCGCTTCCCACATTACCCCGTCTCTTAGCATCGAATTTAAGATAACGACCATCTTTCTAATGCAGGCAATAATCGCTACTTTCTTAGGCTTACCCGCAGCGACCAATCGTTGATATGTTTCCTTGAATACGG
>OJBZ01000946.1_pt1 | contig 12008 bp, 10 predicted proteins | sample 1591671 | NCBI WGS metagenome assembly OJBZ01 (sample SAMN05416850, study PRJEB24817) | seawater metagenome | isolation source: Sea water | place: Canada:Atlantic | collected 2013-07
AGGAGTCGTCGGCAGCGTCAGATGTGTATAAGAGACAGTCCCTATACACTCTAAAACCAGCATATTTTTCCGCTTGTTGCACAAAAGAAGAATGTAAATCATCAGGTAACGAAGTACTTCCAATATTTAACTCAAAAGTCCCTAATCTAATATGAAAAGGACCAAATGCTGAGTCTATTCGAGTTTTGTACAATACCTTAGGTTTAACGATATAATCATCGTGCCAAACACCAAAGACTTTAACTCTTCCTTTAAAGTAACCGTCATTATCTACCTCCCCCTCTATGATATGCTCCAAATCATCAATGTTTTTCAAATCAAACTCACGTTCTTCATCGATAATTAGACGAGGAAATTGTCCATGCCATACTGTGACTGAATTACTGAAGTTAGATGCTTGTGGTTCATTTTTTGAGGAAAAAGGGTCAGTAAAATTAGAAAGTGTTTGAAAGAAGCGATCACGAGCAACAGATTCAGGTCCATCTGCATCTTGAATCGGCGTTTTGGATAATTGATGACGTAGATCATCATTTATATTAGCCATGAACATCGCGGTACCGTTACCTAAATTGTGTTGCCATAACGACCATTTGTCAAAATGCCTTTCACTAAAAACATCACTAATCAGTGTATTTACGATTTCATCTTTAGTTAAGTTTTCTTTGCCTTCTTGCTTTTCTTGTTCACTAAACATTTGCCATGCATGAGCCAAACGTGCATCTCGCCCTTCGTCATCACTATCGCCCCACACATTACCCATCATCTGATCAAATAAGCTTGGGAGTAATTCAGCTAATTCTTGGCAAGCTTCAAAATCAACAATTGGAATTCGGATATCTTGAAGGAACATAAAAGGGTTTTCAAATAAACGCCAATCAATAAGAGCAGCAACAAATTTCTTATCTTTACGCTTAGAAACAATTAATAAGAGAGAGCCTAATGCTGCACTAGAAAGCCGGCCTATCCCTTTCTGGCCTTGCTTAGGACGATAATCTAAACCATCTCGATCATTATCCTCAATTTCAAAACCTGAAGTTTTTGACTCTGTACCAATAGTTAGCCATTTGCTTTCAAATTCATCTCGGCTCATACCATGACCGTCATCGATTAAGGCTGCAACTGCAATATCTCCATCAAAAATATGCAATTCGACACTTCGAGCATAGGCATCGTAAGCATTTTTCCATAGTTCTGACACAGCAGTGGGGCAATCAGCTATTTGCTCTCGACCTAAATGGTCGATAGTTCTAGCTCTTGTTTGAAAAGATACGGAGGAGAGCATGTTACATCCAAGTTACAGAGTCTTAATTAGTAACTGAATTATACACATTTTACTTATATGATAAAGAGTTAGGCCGCTTTACTTAGTTGTTTAGCATGGACCGGTGGCTTGAATGCTAATACCGGTCGTAAGTAAAACTTGGATAAAGCGCGGAAGTTATTGAACGCTAACGCGCCGATCATACCATTAGATCAAGCATTATCGGTTGAAGCACAAGCGCATAGTCAAACACAGGCATATGTTTGTCCTTGTTGTGGAGCAGGTTTGATCGTGACAGAGGTATTGCTTCATTTATACCTGCCTCGCGCACCACCTTTGTTACTAAATTAGTGGTGACCAAGACGATCAATACTTAGCCAAAATATTTAGAGATAAATTATCATTACTCGATATTACGCAAAGTATGAGCCGTAGAGGGAATTGTTGGGATAATGCAGTAATGGAGAGGTCCTTTCGAAACTTGAAGACGGAAAGGCTTAACAATATCACTTTTATAAATCACGCCTCAGCGGTTGATGAAGTTGAAGTTATATCAGGTTTTATAATTACAAACCCAGGCATGCAAGCCTGGGTATATACCACCCCACCAGAAATATAATAAATTTAAAAATGTGGCTTAAAATCTTTCCAGTTTTAGTTGACTATTACGTACATCATATACGCAAAGCGTCATATTTTTTTAATTGATTAAGAGAATCAGTGAAAACTTTGTCAGATGTTAATGGGGACCAAAGGATTAACCTAAGTATATCTGTTGGTGTTACGGATACTGATGGTACAGAACCTTTAGATTTTATTATAAAACGCGCTGATGATGCTCTTTATAAGGCAAAATATTTGAGAAGAGATGGAGTGGAGGGAACCGCTTTGTGAAAGATTTCAAGTATTCTTCATGTTAATTAAAGCGGCCTTGAATCGTTTATTATGAATTCGAATACCACTTGAAATTTAAGCTGGTTGTTACATCTAATTGCGCTACAGGGTCATGTAACGTAATTAGATGTAGGTACAAATATCTTAGCACTAATACCTTTGAGACTTTGACTCTAAGTCTGATATCCACTTTTCTATACAAGAAGAGCGCCACATCAAACCAGAGCCTGGTATCTCAATAGGCTTTGGAAAATTCCCAGCTTTCCTCCACCGCCAAAGAGTACATCTCTTTATTCTTAGCATTTCACATATATCGTTAATATTCATCAAATGAGTGTATTGTTTGTCTATACTCATAATTACTTCCTTGTTAATGATCCTACACAATAGTTAACGATTTTCTGATATTACCAACACGACTATAAAAAAATATTTTTTATAGTTAAAATAGCATTGATTTTAAACAGATTTTTTATGGAAATTTTTAAATATATTGTTGTGGTTTAGGTGTTTTTTATTACACCTCATATTTGGTGATGAACATAACAACAAACTGATTATGGTCACAGCTAGGTCACAAACTAAGGATTATCATAATGAAATCATCCAAATCCCTTGCTATATAAGGGATTCAATTACTCTTTAGTTTTCATGTATCTGCTCATACAAAGCAAAAAGGTAATGAGGAATAGCAATAAGGAGATAGCTTGAGCCATCTGATGAAGGAGTGACTACCGGCCTGAGATTAAGTTATTATCGAAGGAGGACTTTATCTTAATTCATTCACACCCATTGCCCTAAAAGGTGTGAAATAAAGACGATATTCAAATAATCATCTAAATTATCAAAATGAAACAATCTCTCAACTCTAACGGCTGCCGCTCTAATATTAAGTTGCTTTCAGGACGGTGTATCTTAATTCATCCGCTCCCCTTAGCCTAGAGGCCTTATCTAGAGTGCTTATAAAAGTGAAATTCAAATAACCATCTAAAAATAGTCCAGCTTGTTATCAAAATGAAATAGCCAATCCATTATTATCTTGTTCGTCCATTCTTTGCAGCTCACCATGCTGAAGTTCCCTTGAAAGTTACCCTCAGCTCATATATACAAGGTAATTATGACTTGATTCTTCAAATGATTATCATACAAATCAAAATGATAATCATACTGATACTAATCAAAATGATAATTTTGATTAGCCTAGCAATTTTCCCATCTAACTAAGGGAGACGCCAACCTGACATTGAGCTATTTTCAAAACGGAAACCCACCTTAAAAGTCACTATAGCCCATATATAGAAAGCGATTTAAGTTTTCTTCTTTATATAATTACTCTAGCAAACACACAACAGTTATCATTTTAAAACTCTTTTTATTTTAAGACATAATGAACAGAATATTTTCCATACACCCCAGGAAAATCATCTAAAACGATGAAGTCTGATAATGCACGACAATAATTTTAATCAATTTCTAACATCAGTCTAAGTCAATGTATATATAGGATCTAGAAAATAACTGTTCCCCATTCTCAGAGTTATCACAAAGTGTTGTTACCTTTTTCAACTTTTCGTCAATTATTAGTCACTCTGGCATTAAGTCAGCACTACAACGCCATAATGGCAAATAAATGAAAAAGGAAATTTCAAATGTTAGTTTTTAAATTTTTGTCGTTTTTATTACCAAAAAGAAGAAAAAAACAAGTGAGTAATGGTAATGATAATGTAAAGGTCACAAAACCCAGCAGTGTTAAGGATACTGATAAGCAGCTCAATCAGAATGAGTTAAAGTGGACACCATTAAAACCAATTGGCTTTGATTTACTACCAGTGGAGGTGTTTAATTCTTCGCACTTACCCGCATCTTTATACAATTTTGCAAAAAGCAATGCTTACAGACTAGACAATGCTCCTATCGAGTATATTGCTGTCGCTTTAATAGTAAGCCTCTCTTCATTGCTTGGGTGTGGTGTGCGAATTAAGCCAAAAAGAAACGATACGGGTTGGCTAGAACCAAGCAATACCTGGGGATTAGTTATTGGCAAACCATCTACGATGAAGACTCCATCACTTAAGGCTGGAATGTCACCTATTAAGAGTTTACAAAGTTGTGCGGATGATGATTTATTTAGTTTTATTGTCAACGATGCTACTTATGAAGCTGCATGCATCAAAGCTCAGGACAACCCTAAAGGCATTTTGATGTTTAGAGATGAATTATCAGGGTGGTTAAACAATTTGGATAAACCTGACCGAGTTCAGGAACGTGCGTTTTACCTAGAAGGATTTTCAGTAGGCTCTTATGAGCAGATCAGAATTTCAAGAGATTCACTGAAAATTAAAAACCTTACCGTGTCTGTATTAGGTGGAATACAACCTACTAAGCTTCTAAACATGCTTCGATCACGAAAAAATGGCACAAATGATGATGGCTTGTTTGAGCGGTTTCAGTTAATGGTATTTCCTGACTCAGGAACTGCCATATACACTGATGTTGCACCAGATGAAAAAACTGAAAGCGTTGTTAATGATATTTTTTCTTTACTCGCAAATATCGGTGATCCGGAAGAGCCTTTAATTTTATCCTTTAATGAGAAAGCACAACTCATTTGGAATAAATGGGCTGTTGAGTTTAAGTACCAAGAGAAGAACTCAAGTGCTGAAGACCAAACCGTCATGGGTAAGTACCCAGCTCTTTGTGGAAAATTAGCTCTGATTTTTCATCTAGTAAACGAAGCTGAATCACATGACAACGCCAGCGTATTTGCACCTGGCCTAAAAATAACACCAAATGCTTTACTAACAGCTATCAGTTGGTCAAAGCTACTACTTTCACATAACAAGAGAATTCAACACTTTGGTAACTATTACTCACACTCTGATAAAGCTGAATTATTTTTGAAGCGCCTTGCATTGGTTGAAAATGAACCATTTACACTGAGAAATATTTACAGAGGTGCCATGAATGGCTTAAAAACTGCTGCAGAAGCTAAAAAAGGGGCTGATGAACTTATTGAAAAAGGCTATTTAAAGTCACATACAGCAAAGGGAACCAACAATAAACCCTTGCAGTGGTTTCACAGGCATCCTGATTTGTTAAAAAAAAATAAGTAAGCGTTCTATTATCAGAACTATTACAAGGGGTGGCACATAACGACCTAGGTGACTTATACAACCTTGTGCTGTTGATATTCAGCACTGTCATCTGTGCCACCTAGGTCATTTAGCTTTAAATAGTTATCTGGGTTAGTTGAATAAAATTGGATATATTAAGTAGCTTCAGAGACCCTCCCGAACAAGCGTTTTTTCGATTATGCGGAAAAACAATAACAAAAAATTTAGCAGTTAACTTCGCCATATCAAATCCAAATGAATCTTCCTGTATAGTGTTGCTAGATGGTGATATGAAACGCAATGTAATTGTTCGGCATGCTAATAGTGTTGCTGATATTGAATACAAAAACTTAAATAACATATTAGAAGAACAAACAGGAATAAATGGTAAAAACTTTGATCTTCCTTTAAATGGTGGGAATGCGAGTAAAACAGTTCAAGAAGAACAAAAGAATAACCTTTTATTGAAAGTATTAGATTCATTTCATAAGCACTTCAAATACCTAAATACTGAAACACCTGAAGAACTAATATGGGAAATTGCTAATAATACACCTGCAATGAAAGTATTCTGCCAAGATATTACAACTACAAAATATAAGAATAGATTTAAAGAGCTAGCCAATAAGGTATTTTCAAAAACAGATGCAAACAGCATATTTCTTGTACAAGAAATGATGCTGAATAATAGGGATCTTAATCATGGCCTATGGACAGAGTTTAAAGACTTACTTAAAGATATTTTACAGATCAGTGATATTGATTAATAGAGAACTAGGCAACATCACTTACAGACAAATTCTTCATTAGTATTGAATGTTTAATCGACTCAATAAGTGCATTACCTAACCCAATAGGTACTGCATTACCAACCTGTCTTGCCTGTTCAGTTGACGTACCTTTAAAAATATAATCATCTGGGAAGTTTTGAAGTCTTGCCGCGTGTCTAAGTGTAATACCATGGTTAAACCATGGGTGAACAAAGCGCCCTTTTGATGGGTTATTGCATCCAGTGGTTATCGTATTGGAAGGTGTATTCAAAAAGATTCGACCATATACATCTTTATGACCTTTATAGCCTTCACTATGACACTTTAAACGGAAAGCTATATCTTCGCGGCTGCCATTAAGGGGCGTTTCAATAAACCGCTGAGTTAACGCATCAGAGTGCTTCATATGAAAATTACAAGGATCACTCGCTGATAAAGGACTACCGAATTCCAATTTGTTAACTAACAACTTTGCGCTATCTAAACCTAAATTTGTAGTTTGTTGAATTCTCTCTATAAGTCGTTGCAGTACTTCAAATGGTGGCTTTTCAAATACTGAAGATGCAGTTTTCCATGCTGCTTTTTCAGAAGACGGTGCAAAGTGAGTTGCTTTCGGTGGCCAAGACAAGTCAGTTAAATTCAAGTCTTCTCGAACAGCTAATATAAATGCTCTTTTACGATTCTGTGGTACACCAAAATCCCTTGAATTGATTATCAATGGCGCATTACTTACTACTTTATAATTATAAGAACGTGCTAGTCCTAAGAACTTATTTAGGAATAACTCATGTTTCTTCCACAATAAGCCCGGTACATTTTCTACGAGGAAGACTTTAGGGCGCAACGCACTAACAAAATCAAAATACCTAATGAGTAATTGGTTTCTAGGGTCTTCTATGCCGGCATTGTTAATTCGATGTGCTGAATACCCCTGACAAGGTGGTCCCCCTAACAACAAATCAAGTTCACCTTGCTTAATGCCTTGAAACTTCATTAAGTTTTGAATATCAACTTTGTTTATATCTTGATGAAATACTTGTGTTTGTGCGCCTAAACGTTCAACCAAGTTATAGTGATAGGTTTCAGAGGCTTGTTTATCAAACTCAACAGCAGCCAAAATATCAAAATCTTGCTGATGGGCAGCCAAAGAAAAGCCTCCCGCACCTGCAAATAAATCAATAGCTGTTAGTTGGTTTGACATAATTAAGCAATACTAATAAAAATATTGCTTAATTATACTGATGAGAGATCTAATATAATAGAAGTTATTCAAATAAATTTTATTACTATTTTATAAAAGCTTTATCGAGTTCTTTATATAAACTGAGTGATTTCTCAGATTCGGTTTTAATGTTTTCGTATAAGCTAGTAGCTATTACTCTGATAGCATGTATTTCTTCAGTTTTTAAATCAGGATAACTATATTTTATAAAATTACTTTGTATTTTATCTTTTCTCCTATTAAATAATTCCACTTCATTTCTTGATTCACAAACTTTATATAGATGTTGCTCCCAGCCACAATAATCCTTATTTTCAGTGCGCTCCCTTTTATTACATGCTTTACAACAGGGAACTATGTTACCAGGGTGATGCAGACCGAACTCTGTTCTATTAAACATTAATACATGTTCAATTTGTAACGCTTGATCATTTTTACCGCAATAAGCACAACAAGATGAAAAGTCTTCGTCTCGAATAGTAAGCCACAACCTTTTACCTTTTCCACTGCCAGTATTAAATGAATGACCTAAATAATGCTCCCCTACTTTTGTAAGAAAAGAACGTACCGCAGTATTTGCAGAATCAGAAGCTGTGTTATAAACGGCCATCAATGTTTCCTGAATTTACAATAAGCTTAGATGCGGCTAAAACAATCCATTTATCCAACCTTTTTGATTCGACGATTATAGCTAAGGCATCTAAACTTCTTTTTTCTTTAAAAACTCTACGGGCACTATTAACACGAACTTTAGATGCTCTTTCATCATAGCTTTCATTATATTTTAATACGTCAACTATATCCTCAACTGACAGTTTTAAATTAGCAAAGCTTGAGTAATATTTAATAAAGCATCCCTTACCAATAGATTGTAAGCAACGTTGTAATTGATTATCTGTCACAAAAGCCTCAGCGGATTAAACTAATATTTTCAGAAAAAGGGTCATATTTATAATGCACTATTTCACCGCTAATAATTAACTGTACTGCATTATCAACAGCTTCTAAGGGGGCAATAAACCACTCTCTAGGTTTGCATAATTTTCCATGTTTATCCGCGATCTCAATATCTAAACAAGTATCACCAAAAAAATTATGTAATAAACTTTCAAATTTTTGAGTGTTCATATTGAAACACTGGTAAGCAGCTTCTACTTTAACGGATGCCATTAAATAAGTAGCCTCATTTTCAGCATTCGCTATTCGTTGCTCTATTGGCGTTGTCGAAAAACCTATTTTGAATAAGTTATTAATATTAGGAACATCAGGCTTTTTACTTAATGAAGACAATACATAAATAAAACCAGAAGAAGTATCATCATCGTCAACCGTAACTTTAGTACTCGGTATTACAATTCGACCTGAATCATCTTTGCTTAACGCTGTAGATAAAGATCTTAGTAACATGTTTGACTCTGTACCGTTTTCGAACACCAAATGTAGACGGTAGTTTCTTCTACCATTTTTCTCTTCTAGCTCACCTTTAGTATCCACGTAACAAACAACGCCATGAAGAATAAAAAAAGTTCCGGCGTTTATATCCTCTTCTTTAACAAAGCGTTCAGTTTTAATTATTCCTGACTTTAACTCAGCGTGGCATTTAATAAATAAATGCTCGAATGCTTCAAAGTTTTTGCACTTCTTTCGCTTCGCAACATCAGTTGGCTGGTTAATCTTTTTACTTACATGACGAATTTTAAAAATGCTATCGTCACCGTCACTTAAAATACCTAAGTCATCATCAGCAAAAATATCACTTAACGAGTTAAATTCTTTATTATCAGTGCTCATGTAAGTCGCCTTGCATTTTATTTAAGTAAATCATGAATATCATATTGTTCTAATGCTGATTTATGAACTGAATTATTTTTAATACTTTTAAGTCGTGAAAATAACTGATATTCAGTCATATCAGTCACATTAGCTTCCGGATGCCTACCGAAGTTAGCCACAAATTCATTGATACCTTCAAAGCCACTTAAAAGATGTTCATCAGCAGTAGGTTTACCCGTTGTTACTTTTAGCTTGAGCAGTCCTAAATCATCATCATCTACTATTTGTTTTAGCCAGTTATCGTCCATTTAAACTCCTTGTTTGCGACGTTCATTCTTCAAATAAACTAAGCAGTCAGCTAACCGTTTTTCTTTAACATCCGTTGATTCAATATCTGGTTCACGTCCATTTTCTTGAATGAAAATTTTCACTTTAGGCCAAAGTATCATTGCCTCTTCAGGTGTAAAATCAATTTTAGTTGCATGTATAGCTTCTTGAATTAATTTCAATACTTTAGTATCGACAGACTTAGATAGTATTTCAAAAGCAGCTTGGAATGGATTTATAGTATCAATAAGATCGATACTTAATTCATCTAAATTGACAAACGTATCCGCCATTTTTATAAATTTCTTATTACCTTCCTCTTTAATTTCAGCCTTATTAATAACGTTACTAGCAACAACATGTTGACGAATTTCTTCAACTTCTTTCGCTGACAGATCAGGGTATTTGATACGAATTATTTTAGGTATTAACGCTTTATTAATAGCTTGAGCATCGGCGTTACTTGCTGATGCCATAATATAATCGTTATGTTGCAAAAGGGTTGCTTTTAATTCATTAATATCAGTTTCGATAATTTGCTTAGTACGTTTAGTGCTAGGCTCTTTCAAACCACCTATTTTAATTGTACCTGGTGGTGTTGGGGTATCGTCACCCTGATGTTTTGTTTTAAACTTCATGTTAGGTGCCATTACTTGTTCCATTAATAAAGAACAGGTAATAGCTTTTAGCATATTGTTTACCGCATAAGTAACCTGATCATCTTCTGCATCAGGTTGAGCAATCAAATTAGTAAATTGGGCATGAGTTTTATTGGCACTATCACGAGTACAACGACCAATTATTTGGATGATTTCAGTAAGCGAACCACGATAACCAACAGTTAGTGCATGTTCGCAATATTCCCAATCAAAGCCTTCTTTTGCCATACCTAAAGCTATAATAATATCCATATCATCTAGGCTATTAATTTTACGAAGGTATTCTTGAATTTTATCGCGGTCTTTTGAATCGTCATGAACAAGGTCAGCAACTTTAATTAATCGACCGTCATCCCGTTTAACTAAAATGACACCTGTCTCTGCATCTTTACTATGAAACGTTCCAATAGCGTCAATAATGGCATCAACTTCATCATATTTGTCTTTAGTTGATTCGCCAGCATTAACATTAGGGATGTGTATTATCGTTTTCTTATTAGTATCTAATACTTCTTTAATAGCGCTAAGGTATTTACCCTGATAAAAGTGATAACCTATACCTAATGACTTTAAGTACTTGTAACCATTAAGTTGTTCATAATAATTAAACGTAACCTTATCAAATTTATCTTCATTTTCAGGCGTTAATACAGGCACAGTATCGCCACGAAAATATGAACCTGTCATTGCAACTATGTGAACGCTAGTATTATCCATAATTGAAGACAAAACCTCACCTAACACATTATCAGCATCAGCCGACACATGATGAAATTCATCAATTGCTAACAAACAATCATTAAAGGCTAATACATCAAGTTCTTGAAAGGCAAAACGAAGAGTTGCATGAGTACAAATTAAAATATCATCTGTGCCTAGCATAAAACGTTTAAATGCAGATACTTTGCTTTTATCCCCGCCTGGGGTACATAGGTTGTTTTCATTTTTAACTTGCCAGTCAATAAAAAAACCATACTTACTTAATTCAGTAGTATCAAAAGAACCGCCAATAGATCGTTCAGGTACTGCAACAATTACTTTTTTAACACCTTGGTTATGTATTTTATCTAAACCTAAAAACATTAATGCACGTGATTTACCGGAGGCTGGCGGTGCTTTTAATAATAAGTATTGGCTATTTCTAGCTTCATAAGCACGAGCCTGCATAGCTCGCATTCCCATATCATTTGCTGAGCTACTTTTTCCGGTTTGTTGGTAATTTAATTCTACTAAGTTAGGCATTTTGACTTCCTGTCATTTGATTGTATAAATTGATTAGACATTCTAATCTTGAATCGTCACTATTAAATGGTATATTTTGATATATACCATCTACAATTCCGTCTAAATTTTTATGAGCCACACTTAATTCACCTGGCATTTTGTCAGGATCATAAAGCGTAGCAATAGTGAGTTCCGAATACTTCTCTCTAACTTCTAATATATTTAATGTTGCTTGGAAAATATTGCTTTTTTGTAATTCTGTTAGATCTGGAATAGGGAAATTGTTATAAATCAAAGCTACAGAGTATCTATAATCTGTTTTTAACTTACCACCAACAGCTTTTACCCATGCCATATGGATCTTAGAATGAATAACTCCAAAAATATAAGGTTCTGGGTTATAAATGACATTATTTGGTGCATTGACGATGTCATTTTCAGTGAAGAAACCTATAGGAATATATTCCCTTCTAGATGACGATACTGTTGGAACCAGTAACTTACTTGTATTCTTAGTTCTAATTTCAACAAACCGATATGGATATTCTGAATATTGTTGTGTTCCTTTCTTAGGGCTAGCTAGTCGAGATAATGCAACTTTATTAAAACGATCATTCAAAAATATATTTTGTTTTGCTTCATCAAAGTCTTTTTCTTCAACCCAAATACACCACCTTTTCTTCCCCTTGATAAACTCTTCCGAGCCTACCAAACCTCTGTCTCTTATACACATCTGACGCTGCCGACGACTCCTTACGTGTAGAT
>OJBZ01000956.1_pt1 | contig 11870 bp, 7 predicted proteins | sample 1591671 | NCBI WGS metagenome assembly OJBZ01 (sample SAMN05416850, study PRJEB24817) | seawater metagenome | isolation source: Sea water | place: Canada:Atlantic | collected 2013-07
CGAGATAGGAGTCCGTCTCGTGGGCTCGGAGATGTGTATAAGAGACAGGCGCTGACGGTCGAGCGCACTGAACGCAACGCGCCGCTAACGCTCACCAAGGTCAAATCTATTTGCGCCTCTATGTCCGATGCGAAGCTCTATTGGAACGCCACGTCGAAGCGTGCGGGTCTGATGACGAATGCGCCCGCCTACATGGACGAAGATGGTGTCCCGATCCGGCGGATCAAATTGCTGCGTCCGATGACCTATGATTTGTTGGAGCAGAGTGAGTTTATCAAATCAAACTGGCAGGAAGTCGATGATGCTAACTTTGAGCAGCTTTGGCAGGCTGAGGTCGACGCCGTGCCGGAGTTCACGACATCCAAAATCACGCTAATCTGCGGCCTCCTCCTGCCGATCTGGGATCGCCTGCCCGCCGACAATATGCGGATTTATCGTTTGCAGACGGATGATGGGGAACGCGCTATCGGGCGGTTGGTTTCTCAGGAGCAGCTGATCAACGTTTATGCGCGGCTTGGGCTCGACAGTGATATCCAGATGGAACCAGACGAAGTCTTACGCGCTGTTATGGAAACCCGTGCCACCCTCAGCCTTATAAACGGGTTCCAACTCCGCCGATCACTCGTCATGGGTCAACCACGGCTTGAATTGATCGGTGCCACGGGTGCGATACTCGCCGAGTTGAAAACCATGGGCTGCTTTACTGAAGTGATCCAATGGAGAACGCGTGTGTTTCTTCCATCAGAAGCAATTGATGTACTAGCCAGCTTGTTGGCACGCTATCCGGTTGGCACGGCGTTGGGTGGTTCTGCGCAATGACGAGGGCGGTTTCTGTCGCTGAGATTTCAGCAGATCTTGGGGCGCGTGCAGAGAGTTTCTGCCGCGCCTACTTCTCAGAAGGCTGTCGCCAGGGCGATTATTGGCAGGTTGGCGACACGTCTGGTGCAGCGGGCCGCAGCCTCGTCATCCGCTTGCAGGCTCAAGACGGACGTAAAGCAGGTGGCTGGATAGATTATGCCACAGGTGAATTTGGTGATCTCATTGATCTGCTGCATGCCAAACTCGGATCAACCTCTCTCAAGGAAACCATCACCGAGGCCCAACATTTTTTGGGCATTGCACCCATCTCTGCCAACCCCGCGCCAAGGCGGACCTTGAAAAGCCCTGCAGCATCCGACACGTCGCGAATGGTGTCTGCACGCAAACTCTTTGCCGCTGGCAAGCCCGTCTTGGGCACCTTGGCCGCCGCTTATCTGCACCAGCGCCGCATCGCACGCTTCGGGCCGGCCTTGCGCTATCATCCTCGGGTCTACTTTCGTGGCGCGGACACTGGCCCAGATCAGCCAAGGTACTGCCCTGCCCTTCTGGCAAAGATCACGGACAATCAGGGCAACATCACGGGATGCGCCCGGACGTATCTCGACCCGAACACAGGCAGAATTGCCGACCTGAGCAGCCCCAAACGGATACTGGGCCAACTCCATGGAAACGCCGTTCGGTTTTGGTCTGTGTCAGATCCCGCTGATCTGATCGTCGGCGAAGGTCTGGAGAACACGCTGTCAGTTGGCACAGCCCTTCCAGAGTTCAACCTTGCGTCCTGTCTGACAGCCACGCATCTTGGCCTCTTCATTCCCGCGTCAGGTATCAAGCGCATCTGGATTGCCCGCGACAACGATGCGGCAGGGGAACGCGCCGCGCACATTCTGTCGTCCAAACTGGGTACAGTCAGCATTGAGTGTCGGTGTCTCGTGCCAAGGCTTGGCGATTTCAACGAAGATCTGTTGGCTTTTGGCAAGGACGCGCTTCGAGCCGCACTGCTCTTGGCTATGAAAGAAGAAGGTTGATCGGATCGAGGAGAGAAACCAAGGCATCGGGTTCGGTTGCTTCCAGGGGCAGGCGTTCCAAGATGTGTGATCTGATCCCGTTTGGATAAGGGGAGCGATGGGCCAACGGGTCGGAGCTGAGTGCTCCTCGCCCGAACCGCAATGCGCCCACAACATAAAATTCCCCTGCCCCGCCAAGAAAGAAGTTGGGTCATTCCTCGCGGAAAGCAATTTTCTGCTGCGGGCGCATTCTCCGCTGCGCTGCGATCCCAAGAGGATGCGGCCCGGTCGCCGCCGGCCCTGATATCGCCCCATCCAAATCGGGTCAGATCAAACAGAGGAACAAGACCATGCCCCTTCAAGACAAAACCAACCCCGAAGATCACGGACTGACCTCCGCAATCCTCGACCACCTCGCCCTTCACGGCGCAAAGCCGGGACCAGGTGAGACCGATCATCGCCCCCTGCCCCAACCAGATCAAGTTGAACTCGCCATGGCGACACTGTTCGACACCACCATCAGCCTGCTTGACGATAGCCAGTTGGAAGACAACCTCGAAGAAATGCTCTGGTCCCTGACCTCCCTCTTCCATCGCCGCCTCACACATCTGCAAAGGCGTCTTGATGACAATGAATGCGAGGTCCGTGAGAGCATGGCCGTGCAAGACGGCTCTGAAGTCGCCTCGGTCGAGCTGGAGCGCCTGCAAATGATCGGGCTGAAACTCTGGGATCACCGCGACACCTTCGAGCAGATGCGCGATCTGGCTTGCGACCATTTCTCAGCCGCTACCGGATCGCCTTGGATGCCCCGCACCGGATCGAAAGTCTCGCACAGAGGTCTGACATCTGCTGTTGTGGACAGTCGGGCGTTTCTTTCGGCCAAGCGCCGCAAAGAGATCGAAGTGCATTGCCCGGAAGGCACCCGTATTGCTTTCTCAGGTGGGGACTACCAAGCCTACGATCTCATCTGGTCAGTCCTCGATGCCACGCATCAAAAATACCCCGATATGGTTCTGCTGCATGGGGGGACTCCCAAAGGTGCAGAGATGATCGCAGCACGGTGGGCAGATGCACGTGGCGTGACGCAGGTGGTGTTCAAGCCTGACTGGAAAAGCCACGGCAAAGCAGCACCATTCAAGCGCAACGACAAGATGTTGGAAATCCTGCCTCAGGGTTTGATCGCAACGCCAGGGTCCGGGATCACCGAGAATATCGTTGATAAAGCGCGCAAGCTGGGGATCCGAGTAAAACGGATTGGGGCCTAGGGGTGATGAGTCGGGCGTTTGCTCCCCTACCCCATCGAACTGAGTCAGAGAATCGGCAGACCGATTCTTGGTCATTGGGTGGTGATCGCGTTCAATCTGATGAAATTGAATCCAGATCCTGTGAAATTCGCCGCGCGCGTTTTCAATTAGCGATCGTACCTTTGCGGTGCTCCGCTTAGCGGCTGGTTATTGATCGCTGGTCTGACGTCAGTACCAGATAGCATAGTTTTTTGACAGCCGTGCAAATCTAATATCTATATATAAAACAGTCACTTGTGCAGTACTTGCGCTCCAACGATCCAATAAGCTGAACATTTCTATTCAGATAGACATGCCAGATTTAGTGGATTCTCAATTGCTTTCCACCTTCTGTAGCGACCCGAACAAGCCTATCCTATCGACTACGCCCGCCGAGGCTGTGAGAGAAAATCGTTGTGGATAAGTCATTTCCGCGCTAAGTCACAGTTTAACGAGATAAATCGCGCAAAAAGCGATATTAGGCGAGGCGGCAACATGGGATCAGCACCATTCAAAGGCGATGCAGGGAGTATTCCCTTTGATGAGATCATCCTTCAGCAGGGTGAGCTGATCTCTGATAGACTCAATATATTGCGTCAGGAGCAATATCCACCTGATGCTCAAAAGGGTTTGCGCCAGTTTTCTCTGGCCGAAGTCGCGTATTTCCTCGGTGTTACACAATCCACTATCAAAAAACTGCATCTTGAGGGCAAAGGCCCTGCACCTGAGACGTCTTCCTCCGGTCGCCGTTCCTACTCAGCAGCACAGATGCTGGAGTTACGTGCCTATTTGGATGCAAATGGGCGGCCTGGTAAGAGGCGCTATCTGCCCGGACGAGGGGAAGGTGATGAGCTGCATGTGATTTCGGTGGTCAACTTCAAAGGTGGTTCAGGTAAAACAACCACTGCTGCGCACCTTGCTCAGCACCTCGCTCTCAAAGGGCATCGCGTATTGGCGATCGATCTTGATCCGCAAGCTTCGCTAACGGCTCTACATGGCATTCAGCCTGAATTAGACTCTGTTTCGTCGCTGTATGAAACACTTCGGTACGACGATGAGCGCCGACCGATCAGTACGGTTATTCGGCCGACCAACTTTCCAAACTTGGATATCGTTCCTGCGAGCCTTGATCTTCAAGAATATGAGTATGACACGCCTGTCGCGCTCACGAGTCGTGATCCATCCGAGGGGCGTGCCTTCTTTACGCGCATTTCCAAAGCTCTCGAAGAGGTTGATGATCGCTACGATGTTGTCGTCATCGACTGCCCTCCTCAGCTCGGATATCTGACTCTAACCGCCCTTACAGCGTCTACTTCCGTGCTTGTCACGGTGCATCCTCAGATGCTGGATGTGATGTCTATGAGTCAGTTTCTCTTAATGCTCGGCGGCATTCTGAAAACGATCCGTGATGCTGGCGCAGAGATGAAGCTTAAGTGGTTCCGTTATCTCGTTACGCGCTTTGAACCAACCGATGGCCCTCAAAAGCAGATGGTTGGGTTTCTGCAGGCAATGTTCCCCGATCAGATGCTTAGCGCGCAGATGGTGAAGTCCACCGCGATTTCCGATGCGGGGATCACCAAGCAAACACTTTACGAAGTCGAGCGCGCCCAGTTCGTGCGGTCAACCTATGACCGCGCGATCACATCTTTGAACGCTGTGAATGATGAAATCGTTGATCTTGTACATCAAGCATGGGGACGGGATCTGCCATGATTTTGACAGCCGTGCAGATTGGTTTTGACAGCCGTGCAGAGAACCAGATCGGCGAACATTTGGGAGGGCGACATGGCTAGAAAAGATCTGTTGAAATCCGTGATGGGCGACACCGCTCAAAGTACGCCTGGAACTGAACGCTCCAACTACGCGATGCGCGGTGCGTCCAAATCAATGAAGGTTTCCATTGATAGCCTTGCCGAAAACTCCAAGCGCTTGCTTGAAGGTGAAACGATTGTCGAGATCGACACCAATCTCATCGATGCATCCTTCATCAATGATCGCTTAAGCGGTGATGACGATGCCTTTGATGAGCTCAAGAACTCGATTGCGGCGAGTGGTCAAGATACGCCCGTTCTTCTGCGCCCTCATCCAGAAGCGTCTGGCCGCTACATGATTGTCTTCGGTCATCGGCGTGTCCGCGTCGCGCGTGCGCTGAACCGTCCGGTTCGGGCTGTGGTCAAAGACATGGACGACGTCGCCCATGTTCTCGCGCAAGGTCAGGAAAACACGGCACGCGCAGATCTGTCGTTCATCGAGAAAGCGCTGTTTGCCAAGAATTTGCGGGATCACGGGCAGGGTAAGGATATTGTCCAGCAAGCCCTGACCATCGACGGCACGCTTTTGTCTCGCATGTTATCCGTTGCAAGCACTGTACCGGGGCATGTTATCCAAGCGATTGGTCCGGCCAAGCAAATCGGACGGGATCGCTGGGAAGACTTCAAGAAGCTGATGGCGGAAAAAGCCAACCTCAAAGTGGCTGACCGCATTTTGACGACTGACGGCTTTGATCAGCTCGACAGCGATACCAAGTTCGAAATCTTGTACAGCAAGGTGACTGAGGCGGGCAGGGTGCCGAAACGGCGCTCAGCCAAGGCTTCACCCGCCAAACGCACCTGGACGGCCGGTGAAGGTCGGATCAAGGGCGTGGTCGGCAAATCCGGCCGAGCCTATAGCATCTCGCTGACATCCAAGGATTCCGCAGGGTTTGGGGAGTTTCTCTCAGAGAATCTCGATCAGCTCTACGCGGATTATCTCGCTCAATCTGAGGAGACATCGACACCATGACCTGAGGCAAAAGAAAAGCCCCCAAGCCAACGCGGCCCGAGAGCTTATCCGATTGATTAGACACCTACTGGATACCTCTCTCGCGAATCACTGTCAACGAAAGAACGTCGATTAGGCGAACGGGATCCTTTTGCCTCCATAAACCACGGAGGTGAAATACAGGCATGACACAGAGCGGTTGGCGCAAGCCGACGCCGGAACTTCTACAAGCCGAACGGTTTGCGGAAGTCGGCGAACAGTTAACTATACCCAAAACACGAGCGATCGTTGCAACGAAGAAGGTTGCTGCGGTCATAGGCTTAAAATCCCAAGACCTGCTTCTTCTGGATACCTTTGGGGCGGTGACACAGTCTCAGGACTGGGAGCAGGGCAGGCGGCCTATTGTGTGGGCTTCAAACCACTTCCTTATGCAACAGACGGGATTTTCTCTGGCCACGCTAAGGCGTCATGTGCGCAGACTCTGCGAAGTTGGGGTTATCTCGATGAAGGACAGCCCTAACGGCAAGCGTTGGGGGCGCAGAGACGCCGACGGTGTGATTGTCGAGGCTTATGGCTTTGATCTGGGACCAATGGCAGCCCGCGCAGAAGAGTTTGAGGCGCTCTACGCGCACCTACAGGCCGAGAGAGCATTGTGCGCGACCTTGCGCAATGCGATCACTGTGACGCGACGGATGATCCGTGCAAAGATCGAGAAGGCGCTAGAAGCTGGCCTCCGGGGCCCTTGGACAAACCTTCAGGGGGCGTTCAGAGAACTGCTGGAGAGCCTTCCAGCGCGATCTGAGAGGGCAGGGGGCCTTGAGAGCTATCTGGACCGCATCAGAGCTTTCTCAGCATCTGTAGAGACATCTTTTGAGATGGCTTTTGATTGGCCGGCTGAAACCGATGTGACGCAGGCTTCGGCAGTAGACGATAGACTCAAAGAAACTAGAAATATGATACCCACGAGTCTCAAAAATGAGGCCCACATACTAACTACAAAACAACCTAATTCTGTAACTAGTAATCGCTTTGAAACAAAGCACGCAGCGGGCGTTGTGCCCAAAGAGCGGAAGACAGAGCGTGATGAGAGGCCAGAAGATATTGACCTAGATATCAGCTGGAGCACACATGGAACCAAACGTAGCTCAGATATTGATATCCCGCTACTGATGGCTTCTTGTCCGCATTTTGCAGAGATGGCACGAAGTACCCAAGGATTTATGCGAGATTGGAACGACGTGCATCGTGCCGCAGCGGCGCTGAGGCCTATGGTTGGTATTTCCGAGGATGCTTGGAGCGTGGCAAACAAAGTGCTTGGACCTGCGGTTGCGGCTGCATCCATCGCACTAATTCTAGATAAATCGACGAACGGTGAAGTCAAATCGCCTGGCGGTTACCTTCGTGGACTAGTCGAACGCGCGCAAATTGGCGAATTGCATCTAGATCGTAGTTTTTATGGACGTTTAAACGCGGCAGGAACGTAGCATATGCCCAACGAAAAGCATGAAACGCAAGATCGGAGAAACGACTGTCCAATGTGTGCTACGGAACTTTATTAAGACATGTTTCGACTAAATCGGAGAGTGCCTTTCGATGCTCATCTGCTGAGCCGGACACGTCGATCGTAGCTAAAGACAATTTTTCTTCCGCACCCACCGAAGCAACCGAGTAATGTTGCAGAATTGGGTTCTCTGGCAGACCATTGTGGTGGGGATACAGGAGCATAATATTTGGGCAACGATAAAGCTGTGCGTATGCCATCATTTGATATACATCTGATTGGCTTACGCCTTGTTTAGGGTCATCAATACGCGGCGTCATACGCTTCCATTTTGTATCGATTATAAGAACGATCTGCTCATCCTTACGTATTATCAAATCTGGCCGCGTGCGGAATCGACCTGTGTTGTTCTCGTAAAGGCAATCTCTCTGCCCACCTTGCGACGAGGCGCGAAGTCCCGTTCCGACAAGTGCACGAGTGAGGAGACGGGCGACGTACTTTTCGAATAGGATATTCATCTCGAAGAGTATTGCATGGCCGTCAATCTTGCCGGTGCTCGTTTGCTGATGGCGGTCGGACAGAAATAGTTGAGCAAGTGAAAGGAGATCACGCCAGCGCTGGTTTGTTCGATCCAACGTGATCTGGTCCCAGCGAAGTGCGTTAGGCGGAACGTCGGCGACATCGGCGTAGACGAAGCTTAATTCGCGGAGCTTTCGCTGGTTGTCTGCTGCTTGGGTTAACCGCGTGAGCTTATTGACTGCAGCCTTCATAACTTGGTTGAGCGCAATGTTTGGTGAAAGAGCGTCGAAGCGACAGGCAAGTTTTTGAGGTGAGATGGCAAGCGTCGAGAACTGCCGTGTCACGTCCAGACGACCTCTCAAGGCTGGGAGATCATCTTCGTGCTCCAGATACTGACGTGGCATTCCTTGGCGCACAGCATCAGCGAGCTTTCCGGAGAAAAGACGGATTAAAATCTCCAACACAGTATCTCGTTGCCACCCAAGGTGCGTCATCGCCCCCAACTCGATGGGCAGATCATAGACCACTGCCAACATGTGAATTAGACGATGTCGCAACGCGGCGTTTGTAACACCCTCTTCATTCGCACCTTCTATCTTAGGCAAAATTTCAAGCTGACATCCGGGTGTTGCAATCACTCCAACAACTCCGCGCGCGCGCAGCCCCTTTCTGCCGTGCTCTAAGACCGCTTCGCCTCTCCGTCCCGCAAATGAAGAAGTCTGCGCGACGGCTGCGATACCGTCGGCGAGGGATTCAGGGATGGTAGTCTCGTCGTTGCCATAGCTAATGCGTTGCCATTCACAGATCGTACGACGTATCATTCCCCTACGAGCATCGCATAGTCGAAGCCTTCACTCTCTGAACGTAATTTCCAACGAAACCGAGGTAAGGCATCGCCATCTTCGAGACCTGGCGGAGCTTTCAGGACCGAACGATTTAGGAAATTGCCAGATATAGCGCCTTCATGGGGCTTAAGATCACCGAGGACGGCCGCGATTTTATCCCAATCCTCAAAGAAGTATTCTGCCAGCAAGGGAATAACTTTGTGACGCATGACTTGGTCAACGTCAGTAAGTGAGTTGCACCCAGTAAAGTAAGCATGTCCAATCTGATGTTCTCGGTCGTAAAGATATTCGATCCGCTCATTAATCGTCGTGAGGAGACGTGGCAAGTTGATGCCACATTTCTCAATAGCGTCATTAAGTACTGATGGATCAGGCATCATCTCCCGAAAAGTAAACCGCCGGCGAAGAGCGGTGTCCAGCAAAGCAATTGATCGGTCAGCCGTGTTCATAGTCCCTATAATATGCAAGTTGGAAGGAACCCCGAACTCATCACCTGAATAGGGAAGGCGTACCTTGAGGGCATTGGTCTGGCCGAGCCGCTTGTCCGGCTCCAATAGAGTGATGAGTTCACCAAACACCTTTGAAATGTTAGCTCTGTTGATCTCATCAATGATTAGAACGAAAGGTTCTGGGTCGACGGGCCCGTCAGTGTTTCCGCTGTTCATGTAACGCTCCAGCGCGGGAACATTCAGTTCACTGTCGTACATTGCGTAGATAGACTTCATGGAGAAGCGTCGCGAGTAAATTTCGTTCACTGCGACACCTTCGCGGTCTACCCATAGCCACCTTACAGCACGCCGATGGGCGTAGCCGCCGTCGGGTCTCGGGTGGAATTCATAGTCACCGATAAATTCCCCTATCGCACGAAACATGCCATTGCCCTTTGAAACGATGACGATGTCGCCGTGGTTTACCCAGTTGCGAAAGATGAAGGGCATCTGGACTGGGCCAGATCGAGCATCAGCGTTGGCGTTTTCGTCATTTTCGGCTTTACATGCCTCAATGATCGCAGCCCTGTCGCTATATTTTTCGTCACTCCAGTCGATATCGTCGAAGCCAAGAAGGGCATAACCACCCTCAATTGCTTCCTCGAACAAGTAGGCGTCCTCAGGGTTTTTTGCCTCTCCGATCGACATCTTGAAGACTTGCCGTCCTGCGATGTTGGTCGCATTGCCGCCCACTGAATGCCCTTTGCTAGTATTAGCACGTTTAGCGATGCGCCTGAAAATTCCAGGTACAGTTTCCAACCGAAACCCTGAAGACGTAGCTTCATCATCATCTTCAGACCCGGTCATAGGCTGGCGGCCTTCGACGAATTCTTCGTAGGCCATTGACTGGTGGAAGGTAACGAATTCGATGCGCCCCGCAGCCATAAGATCTTGATAGCTCGACATGAGCTCGGCTCGATCGTCTGGAACGGGTTCTCCACAAAGCCGTACAGCTTCAGCGGCAGTTGTGAAGGTTTTCCCTGTACCTGGTGGGCCGTACAAAATGAGATTCATAGTAGGGGGGTCCATTTTCGTTTTGGGCATCATGGCATCGATGTCTGCTTCGGGTGATCCGCCATTGGTGCCACCTCGAGTGGGAACACCAATCGTCTTTGCAATTTCAGGATCGAGTTCGTAACGAACAAGCTTATTTCCTCCGTAAGTGAGGTAATTTACTGGGCCGCCAGAGATTGCCTTGATACGTGCCGCTAGGCCTTCGATCAAAACTGCTCGTGCAACCTCTTGAATATCTTCAGTCTTGATTGCGTCATCTGCAGTGTTAGCCGCGCCCTTTGGTTTGATGTAATAGGCGGATATTCCACTCGTACGGTTGTGGTTCTTTACAGGCTGGTAGGCGCTGTCTTCAGCGTCGAACAGGACAAAGGGGCGACCATTTCTGGAATCGGATAGGTCGCGGATGTCAAAGCGGAAAACTGTAGCGGAACTTTGATCAGCTCCAATTCGTTCTGGTGCTGGAAGTTGTGATAGATCCTGAAATATTCGTCCTGCAAGTGCTTGGCAGATATTGGGCCATGCTTCTTTGAGCCCAAGAGCCCCGTTTACATCGCGAACAAGAACGTCAATCTGTGTGTGCCCTTCCTCGCGCGCGGGCTCGATATAGTGCTCAATAACGTATTGTCTGATGCGATCCGCATCTTTGGCCGCACCCGGAGGATCGCCTGCCAAGAAACGCCCATACTGACTTAGCCAACTTCCCCAGTTTGAAAGCCTGTTATGGGGCTTTTCAGAATCCGGCATCAAGATGCGATAGTCTTGTCCGCCGTTGCGGGCGTCTTCACGCATTTTTTTGAGCCGTTCACGCAGACCAACTAACCTGTCCGCTTCCCAAGCTTCTTCGAGGTCCTTGTATGGCATACCTAGGGGAGAGAGGTTTTGTTCAATGGTGCGGACGGCATAGGTGCGCGAATTGCGCCCTGACGCAGTAAGCGCTCCACCTTGCTCAAGCCATACTTTGAAATTGCTTTCTTTTTCCATGGTGTCTGTCAATTATCCGATCTCAAAATAAGCTCTTTCGCACGTTCTTCGTGCTCCAAGTTGTCCCTAATAATAAGTGACATCACGCAAATTCCTTTTTATCAACCGAACAAAATGACAGTCTGCCTTCGTCGATCCAGTTTATTGCCAAGCTCCGAACAGGCTTATCGGGTCGTGTGAGCGCCATGAGTTGCGCATAGCTCCTAAGCTGCGGAAGGTAGGTGTGAAACCTTGCCTCAGGATCAGGGCAGGGGCCTGATTTATGGTCTAGAATGAGGAAGCCATCGGGGCCCTCTGCAAGGCAATCGATGATCGCGTTGGTTTGTGAGCCGTCCGGCCTGATCTCTTGCACGGGCAGTTCAAAGTGGAGCTGATCATAACCTTCTGCGGCAAGTCTGTTTCGCAATATTTCGGCCTGCGTGGCGATCTCATATATGACTTTTGGCGCAAGACCTGTCGCTGCAATGAGTTGCTCCGAAAGGTTGGGCTGATTGGTCAAGACGCGGAACGCCAAATGCAGGATGGTGCCGCGATCAGCCGCCGATGCAAATACCGCATCTGACGTATCAATCGCTGCTCCAAGTTCCACGGTGTCAATTACTGTTGGCTGTCTCTTATACACATCTGACGCTGCCGACGACTCCTTACGTGTAGAT
>OJBZ01000957.1_pt1 | contig 11866 bp, 11 predicted proteins | sample 1591671 | NCBI WGS metagenome assembly OJBZ01 (sample SAMN05416850, study PRJEB24817) | seawater metagenome | isolation source: Sea water | place: Canada:Atlantic | collected 2013-07
GAAACGAACAGAACGCACCCAATATCAGCCGACCGGGGGTCCCTGCAACAACGCCCAGAAATGAAGAGCTATATCGCGGATATTGAAGCGAATGGTGACGCATCTGCGGGCACGTCGCGCACGATTCCATCCGAATAACTCCCAAAAGGAGGAGCCGCCATGTCGGTAGCTGAAAATATTGATGGTTCTGATGTGGCGAAAACAAAGAGCGTGGGCGATGGAAAAGTCGCCTCGTTATACCGGATGGCCATGCCTGGGCACCTTTGCCCTTACGGACTGAAATCCAAATCTCTACTGGAACGCAAGAGGTTGAGTTTCGACGACATTCTTTTGACCACCCGTGATGAGGTGGATGCCTTTAAGGCGGCTCACGGCGTCGAAACCACACCGATTTTGTTGATCGGGGGATGGCGTTAATTGGAACTGGCAGCGCGCTCGTCTGGCTTGTCTCCCCCGTCGGCATCTTTATCGGAACAATCGGCGCGATCAGTGTCATTATGGCTGTCTATATCGAAAAACGCGAATTGAAATGCGCCTGTATTGGCGGAGAAGTGGCGGCGGCCGCGACGGCAATTCACAGCAGCTTGCCTCGTTCGAGCTGCGAAGGGTGAATGCTCTTTCAAAGTTTAACTGACTATGCTACTCCCTCTGGGCAATATTGACTTGCCAAACTGGATATTATGATTCATGCGGGTAACGCTTTTCTGGCTTTTCTGCTGGCGTTGACAATTACGTTGTCGTCGTTGTTGACGCATGGAGCAGGTGATGCGCACGCTGGCTTAGCGGCCAGTGAAACGGCTAACGTTCACGCGATCTCAATGTGCGGCTCGCCAAGCAATATGAGCGATGGCTGGGATGGTTGCGATGGAATGGCAGGACACTGCCTGATTGCCTCCTGTGAGACCTACAGTCTGTCGCAACCCTCGCCGATCCGGATTGATATCAGCCACCCGGCGCTGCAGGCCAAATCCTACAGGATTTTCGCTACGATCGAGATCCCGCCGCCACGATAACGCCAGAGCCTAATGTCACGCCGCCCGCTGGGGAGGGGTTCCTTTAGATTTGTCGTCTCGATATAATGCATAGACCGTCTCTCGCGTCTTTTCACATAAGCAAGCAAACAATGCGCCGCGTGCTCGCGCGTCGCTCTCATCTGTATATTTTTGAAAGGAATGGAAATGAATTCCATTGCCATGTTCCGCGCGGCCCTTCTGGGGTTGGCGGTAACCACTCTGGGCGGGTTCAGCGCCACTGCCGGAACCTATGACATCAGTGTCGACAACATCCGCATCGACACCGGTGACTTCAAGAAAAAGGGCGTCGGCTATAATAATAGCCAAATTCCGACCGTTCTGCGCTTCAAAGAGGGTGAAAACGTCACCCTGAACGTCAAAAACAACCTGCGCGAGTCGACGTCGATCCACTGGCACGGACTGATCCTGCCGTTCCGCCAAGACGGTGTGCCCGGTATCAGCTTTAACGGCATCAAGCCGGGCACGACCTTCACCTACAACTTCCCGATCAAGCAGGCGGGCACATATTGGTTCCACAGCCACTCCGGCTTTCAAGAGCCTGATGGTGCCTATGGAGCGATCGTGATCGAGCCAAAAGGCCACGATCCTGTTCATGCCGATCGCGACTATGTCGTGCAGTTGACCGATAAGCACCCCCACAGCGGCAACAAGATCTTCCGAAACGTGAAACGCTCGGCCGACTATTATAACCGCTCCCAACGCACGCTCGATGATCTTGTTAACGACGCTCGGGCAGACGGGCTGAAAGCGACCCTCAAAGACCGCAAGATGTGGGGCAAAATGCGGATGACCCCGACTGACGTTGAGGACATCCAAGGCTTTACCGCCCTGATTAACGGGCAGAGCACCAAACAAAACTGGACCGGCCTGTTCAAAGCAGGCGAGAAAGTGCGCCTGCGGCTGATCAACTCTTCAGCAATGACGTACTTCGATGTGCGGGTACCGGGCCTGAAGATGACTGTCGTGCAAGCGGACGGCAACAACGTGAAACCTGTCGTCGTTGACGAGCTGCGCATCGCTGTCGCAGAGACCTACGACGTGATCGTCGAGCCGCGTAAGAACATGCCCTATTCGGTGATCGCTGAATCGATGGGCCGTACGGGACTGGTGCGGGGCACCCTTACACCGCAGGCCGGACTTGTCGGCGGTGTCCCTCATTTGCGCCCGCAACCGCTTCTTACCATGGCTGATATGTCAGGCATGATGGGTGGTATGGGCATGGACATGGATGGCATGAGCATGGGGAACATGGACATGGGCGGTATGAAAATGAACCTTACCGATACCGGCATGAACGACATGGCCGGAATGGAAATGCCGAAAACTGATGCCGATCCACACGCAGGGCATGACATGGGAAACATGGATATGGGCGATATGAAGATGCCCAATAAGGAGGCCGATGCTCACGCGGGGCACAACATGAAGAACATGGATATGGGCGGCAAGAAAATGTCCAAGAAATCCATGGCAGGCATGAACGACATGAACGGCAAGACCGAGTTCTATGCACCTGGAAGCGGGTTGACGCCCCATGCAGCAAATGGCGGCAAATTCCTGTCCTATAACGACTTGAAAGCAAGCCAACCACTGTTCCGGGATCGCAAGGCGACGCGCACCATTGAACTGCGTTTGACCGGTAACATGGAGCGTTATATCTGGTCGATCAACGGCGTCAAAATGGAAGACGCCGACCCGATCGTACTGAACTATGGCGAGCGTGTACGCTTTAAGTTCGTGAACGAGACGATGATGGCCCACCCGATGCACCTGCACGGCATGTGGTCTTTGCTTGATACCGGCAAGGGAAAATGGGACCCCATCAAGCACACGGTCAACATCAATCCCGGCACCACGGTCTATACCGAAACCGAAGTTGACGCCTCGGGCCAGTGGGCCTTCCACTGCCACCTGTCCTACCACGCCGAAGCGGGCATGTTCCGCAAAGTCGTCGTTGTTGGTGGTCCGGCATGAGCTCTCATACAAATCTAAAAGGTACTCAGATGAAAAACCTTCTCGCGCCCGGAGCAGTGGCTCTGGCAACCCTAACTGCCGGCGCTGTCTTTGCAGAGCCTGGTGTGCCACCGCTGATCTATGGCGTCCAAGTCGAGCAGCTTGAATATCGTTTAGGCGAAAATGACGAAGATGTTCTGGTTTGGGATTTCGACGCCATGGTCGGCAACGACGAACTGCGGCTGGTATTCAGAAGCGAAGCGGAGATGGAGACATCGTCAAACGACTTCGAAACGCTCGAAAACCAGCTGCGTCTGCAAATGCCGATTTCAACATTCTTTGATGCTGTGGTCGGTGCGCATGCCAGCACCCCGACCGAGGGCCCGAACCGGTACAATCTGGTGGTCGGTGTCAAAGGGCTCGCCCCGCAGTGGTTCGAAATTGACGCGGATCTCTATCTCTCCGAGTACCCGTTCGGCCGGTTTGAGGCTGAATACGAGGCTCTGCTAACCAATCGGTTGATCCTGACGCCAAGCCTCGAAGTCAACATGCCGTTTAAGGACGACATCGAAGCGGGCCAAGCGGCTGGTGGTGCGACGATCGAAATCGGCGCACGGCTAAGTTATGACCTCGTAGGTCGCGCCATTTCGCCTTACGTCGGGGTGAATTACGAGAAGTCTTTTGGCGGCACGGCTGACCTGATCGAGGCTGCGGGGGGGCAAAGTGACAACCTCTCCTTTGTGGTCGGGACGCGTCTGTTTTTCTAATGCTTGATGAGTGAGTTACCGGCCCGCAGGCGATTGTCTGCGGGCCGGTGCGCGCCGTTGGCCGGCGTGTCTCCTTTAACTTTAAGACCGGTGTTGTCACGTTCACGGGCCTGAGGTTGCTGGTTTATAGATCTGGGCGTAGGCGGTGTCGATGCAGACATTGAAAATTAGCTACAAACGCCATCGGTTTCCGCCTCAGATCATCCCACATTAGAGCACGGCCAATTCCCGGTTGGACAAAGTCCCTTGACTACCCTCGCGCATTTTAAGTTTCTTTTCGAGCGATTTTATGACTGTTTCGGCAAAGTCGGTGCCGTACATGTCACAGATACTCCAAAGGCCACCGGGCGTGAACACGTTGATTTCGAGGATCTTGTCTCCGACAACGTCGAGGCCGACCATGAACAGACCGTCATGGATCAACTTGGGGCGCACCAACTCCGCTACGGCGAGGATCTCGTCCGTCATCTCGACCTTCACCACCGTACCTTTGGCGTGCATGTTGGACCGGACATCACCTTTCGCTGGCACACGACGAAAAGCGGCGTATTTTCCATCCTGCTCCAGCGGTGTGCCGTTCATCACGAAAACGCGTACATCGCCATCTTTCGCCTTGGGCATATAACCCTGCGCAATCATGTAACCCTCTTCGCTGACGGCCTCAAAAATTTGGTTGATATTGGAATCGTCAGGGCCTTCGATCTTGAAGACGTTTTTGCCGCCAGAGCCTTGTAGCGGCTTTATGATCACGCCTTTGGGCTGCGTATCAATGAAAGTGCGGATCTCTTCGAGGTTCTTGGAGATGAGCGATGCGGGGCGCGCGGCCTCTGGGAAACCTTGCAGGTAGAGTTTGTTTTGTCTGACTCAGCGCCTATGGGTCCAAATAGGGTCATTTGCTAAGAGAGGGTTTGTTGCTCATCGTAGCCACCGAGGAGTGGACGATGAGAAAGACAACGAAAAGCCCTGGCGAGAAGATCGTCAAAGACATCAAACGCGCGACCCGCAAACACTATTCGTCGGAAGAGAAGATCAGGATCGTCTTGGACGGTCTGCGCGGTGAGGACAGCATCGCGGAACTGTGCCGGCGTGAGGGCATCTCCCAAGGCATCTATTACAAATGGTCGAAGGAGTTCATGGAAGCAGGGAAGCGGCGCTTGGCTGGAGATACGGCCCGTGCAGCCACGACCGACGAGGTGAAGGATTTGCGCCGTGAAGCTCGCGACCTCAAGGAGGTGGTGGCCGAACAGACCTTGGAGCTGCGCTTGCTTAAAAAAAGCATGACAGGCGATGGGGGCGACCCCGAATGAGATACCTTGCATCTGAGAAGTTGGAGATCATCCGGTTGGTCGAAAAAAGCCACCTGTCAGCCCGCCTGACGCTGGCCAAGCTCGGCATTCCCCGCACCACATTCTACCGTTGGTATGACCGTTACCGCCAGCGTGGCGAGGCTGGCCTGGAAGATCAAACTCCCAAACCAAAGCATGTCTGGAACCGTATCCCTGATGAGGTGCGGCGCAAGGTCGTCGAGCTTGCGCTGAAGGAAACAGAGCTGTCGCCGCGTGAACTCGCAGTAACCTTCACAGACAAAGAAAGTTATTTTGTATCAGAGGCTTCGACATATCGGATACTGAAGGCCCATGACTTAATCACCAGCCCAGCCTTTATCGTGATTAAAGCCGCCAGTGAGTTCAAAGACAAAACGACAGCCATCAACCAGCTTTGGCAAACCGACTTCACCTATCTCAAAATCATCGGTTGGGGCTGGTTCTACCTCAGCACAATCCTGGACGATTACAGCCGCTACATCATCTCGTGGAAGCTCTGCACTAACATGCGGGCTGAGGATGTGACCGACACTCTGGATCTGGCACTGCAGGCGTCTGGTTGCGATCAGGTCCACGTCGTTCACAAGCCGCGATTGCTGAGCGATAACGGATCCAGCTATGTCTCAGGCGATCTGGCGGCATGGCTGCAGAGCAAGGACATTAAGCACTCCCGCGGTGCCCCATATCATCCGCAAACCCAAGGCAAGATCGAGAGGTGGCATCAAACCTTGAAGAACCGCATCTTGCTGGAAAACTACTTCCTGCCCGGTGATCTCGAAGCACAGATCGAAGCCTTCGTCGATCACTACAACCACCAGCGCTATCATGAGAGCTTGAACAACGTCACTCCGTCTGACGTCTACTTCGGACGTGACAAAGCCATTCTACAGCGAAGGGAAAGTATCAAACGAAAGACACTCGCGGCGCGACGCTTGCATCACCGACAGCACGCCGCATAATCAAACCAACCTGATGAGCCAAACTCTCTCTTAGTTTAGGCCGCCATTGGTTCCAAAAACCCTGACGACGGACACTCGAGGCGCTACGTGGTGACAAGACCGCGCAAGAGATTGCAGCGAAGCACAAGGTTCATCCAACGCAGGTGACGACGTGGAAGCGACAGGCCATTGATGGGCTGACCGGGGTATTTTCCGATAAGGTCCGGCGGGCCGAAGTTAACGAAGCTGAGGTCAAAGAGCTTCACGCCAAGATCGGAAAGCTGGCGGTCGAAAACGATTTTTTGTCACAAGGGCTAAAGCGATGAGCCCGACCGAACGCAAGGCGCTGATCAACGCTGACTGCACAGACCTGAGCCTGACCAAGCAGTGCAAGTTGCTGAAGATTAGCCGGTCGTCGCTTTATTATACGCCGGTCGGTGTGAATGCTGAGACGCTGGAATTGATGAACGAGATTGATCGGGTGTTCACCAAATACCCGTTTTTTGGCAGCCGCCAGATCGCAGCTTATTTGCCCAGAAACGGGTTCCATGCAGGTCGGCATCGTGTGCGCCGCTTGATGGGTATCATGGGGCTACAGGCCATCTACAAAGGCCCGAACACCAGCAAGAAGCATCCTCAGCATCGCATTTATCCCTACCTGCTGAGAAAGCTGCCGATCACGCGACCCAATCATGTTTGGTGCAGTGACATTACCTACATCCCCGTGCGACGTGGCTTCTTATATCTGGTGGCGATCATGGACTGGGCGACGCGCAAGGTGCTGGCGTGGCGGCTATCGAACACGTTGGATGCCAGCTTCTGTGTCGAAGCCTTGAAAGAAGCCATCGCCGGATATGGTAAACCCGAAATAATGAATACCGATCAAGGATCGCAGTTCACAGGTTCAGCCTGGATCACCACTTTGACTGACGCTGACATCAAGATATCGATGGATGGGCGTGGCCGTTATCTCGACAACATCTTCATCGAACGGCTGTGGCGATCCCTCAAACAGGAGGCCGTATACTTGCATGAATTGCAGGACGGGTTCCAAGCCAAACGCGTTATCAAAGATTGGATCAGCTTCTACAACATCGAGCGGCCTCACACCGCTCTCGACAAACGATCACCCGACGACGCATTCTTCACAACAGAACGGACGCAGAAGGCCGCATGAAACCAACCAGATTACATCTTAGCTGAGCCGCTAACCTGTCCTAAAAAGCAGGACCACTTCACGCAGCCTACTGGTATTGCACTTCGCTGATTCAATTTCTGGCAAAAATAATCAGAAAATCACACACCCCCCTTTCCTTACTTAAACAGTAAGATTAAACGCTCCCCTGATCAGAGACAAACCGTTGCGCGCCAAAATCTTTTTTAACCAGCAGAACCAAGCGCTACACAACTGTCACATTGCATCGATATCTAACGGGCAAATTGCCTAAACTAAGCTGTTAAATTTCAAGGAAACGAAATGCCAACCAAGTCGCTCGCCCCCTCTTTAGCCGCAGTGTTTGTCCTGAGTGCACTGCCTGCTGCTGCCGAATTAAGTTACTCCAATGCCACAGGAGGTACAGTCAAACTCTACGGTCAGCTGAGTCCGGGCTATCTCTCATTCAATGACGGCGTCGCCAGCTATGGCAATCTGGTAGACAACGAGGTGTCAAACAGCCGCGCCGGCATAACTGTAGCTCAGGAATTCGGGGCATCCGTGTTGACGTTTGATTTTCTGACGGCTTTGGGGTTTGCCCAGTCGTCAAATTTTAGTCAGCTTGGCGATCCTGATAATCTCGATTGGCGCCGAACCTCAGTACGCAAACTTGAAGTCAGTCTTGAGACGGAAAAAGCCGGTACTTTCTCCTTCGGTCAGGGCAGCATGGCATCCGATGGCGTGGCGCAAACTGATCTGTCTGGCACCACGGCCGCAATGTACAACGGCCTTGATACTGTTGCGGGAAACTACCAGTTTCGCACTTCATCTGGTGCGCTTTCCGGTATCGAAATCGACGATACGTTCGGGAGTCTCGATTCCACGCGCCGCGGTCGAATTCGGTACGACAGCCCGAGCTTGAACCACTTCTCAATTTCAGCGGCCTACGGCAAAGACATCCTTTCGACCGACAACGACGACATCTTTGCTGACATCGCACTGCGCTATAAAAACGAGATCGGGGACGTAAAGGTTGCAGGATCGTTAGGGTTTGCACGCAGAACACGCAACGGGGCCGATCGTGACGATACATTCGGTTCCATCAGCGCCCTGCATACATCCGGCGTCAACCTTACTCTTGCTGCCGGAAGCCGCAAAGATGATGGAGGCTATGGCTTCGCAAAACTTGGGTATATCGCAGATTGGCTTCCAATTGGGACAACTTCTATTGCTGTTGATTATTACAACGGCAGTGACTTTGTGATGGAAAATTCAGAATCGAGGAGCGTTGGGTTCGGGGTCGTCCAAAGGATCGAAGACGCGAATATGGATGCCTACTTGGTGGTGCGCAAATACAGTTATAGTGACTCATCAGATAGCTATCTCGACGCATCATCGGTCCTGTTTGGCAGCCGATGGAAGTTCTGAGAAAAGTGGTGTTGGTTAATAAACCGCAACTGAAAATGCGAGCTTAGCCCAGTAACTGACATCCACGACGTGCCCCGCCAAAAAACATATCCATATTGGCGGGGCATTTGAGCTAACCGTTCGTTTCGCAGCCTCGTAAGCGAACGCAGCGCAACCGCTGACAACGGCAAATATTATTTGAGTGTTATACCGCCTCTACTTCAAGACCCGAAAGTTTTCGTGGGTGATGACGCGGAAGTTGTCTGACGGTGTTGTCACGTTAACTGTAAGCCTCCGGGGGCAGCCGTCTGATCTTTGTTTCTTTCCGATGGTAAATCCGACCGTATGTCCGACTTTATCAATCGCCCTCAAATCGAAGTTCTGTCTGCTGCCGATGGTGAACGCCGCCGGTATTGGTCGGATGATGACAAGCTGCGTATTGTAGAGGAAAGCTTTATTGGCCACCGTCAGGTGACAGCCACAGCTCGGCGGCACGGTATTTGCCGGTCGCTTCTGACCACTTGGCGGCGGCAGTATAGAAATAGCGAACTTGGGTCTTCTGGCTCTGTATCGTTCGCGCCGGTGACTGTGCAGAAGGAAGTTTCCACGTCGCAGGCAAATCCGATCGATGCCAGTCCACCTCCGGACTGTCGGATTGAGGTGGCTCTTCCGAATGGGCGTCGACTCATCGTCCCGGTGGGCGTGGAGCCCGAAGCGCTTGCCCGGATTCTGACAGTGGTAGACGGGCAATGATTGCGTTCCCGGCGGGCGTGAAGGTGTGGATCGCAGGCGGTGCCACCGATATGCGGCGGGGCATGAACACGCTGGCACTACAGGTGCAAGAAGGGCTCGGCCGTGATCCCCATGCGGGTGAGATATTTTGCTTCCGGGGCCGTAAAGGCGACCTCGTCAAGATCCTGTGGCATGATGGCGTGGGCATGTCGCTTTATCTAAAGCGCCTGGAGGCAGGTAAGTTCATCTGGCCCGTGAGCCGGTCGGGCGAAGCGGTGCAGATCTCGGCGGCGCAGTTGGGTTATCTTCTGGAGGGTATCGACTGGCGCAACCCACGCTGGACACAACGCCCTGCAAAGGCTGGTTAATTTGCGCCAGCCAGCCTGTTTTTATTGGTGCTTTGCGGCTTCGGCTGGTAAATATTGGTCATGTCTGATGCCGCCTCTGAACTCGCTAAATTACGCGCTGCCCTGGCCGCCGCAGAGGCCCGTGCAGATGTGGCGGAAAGCGAGCTGGCGCAGGCCCGCGCGGTCGTCTCCTGCTCAGAAGCGATGATCCAAGAGCTCAAGCTCGAGATCTCCAAACTGCGCCGTGACAAATACGGTATCTCGTCAGAACGACGCGCCCGGCTGATCGATCAACTGGAGCTGCAGCTTGAAGAGATGGAAGCGGCGGCTACCGAGGATGCCTTAGTCGCAGATCAAGAAAGCGAGAAAGCCAGCACCGTGCGCGCCTTCACGCGCCGCCATCCGGGGCGAAAGCCGTTCCCCGATCACCTGCCGCGCGAACGGGTTGTCGTCGAAGCACCGGTCGCCTGCACCTGCTGTGGCTCGGACCGGATCGTGAAGATGGGCGAGGACATCACCGAGACGCTGGAGGTGATCCCACGTCAGTGGAAGGTGATCCAGACCGTGCGCGAGAAGTTCACTTGCCGAGCCTGCGAGAAGATCAGCCAGCCGCCGGCGCCGTTCCATGCGATTCCGCGCGGATGGGCCGGGCCCAGCCTGATCGCAATGCTAATCTTCGAGAAATATGGTCAGCACCAACCCCTGAACCGGCAGGCCGAGCGGTTCGCCCGTGAAGGTGTAGAGCTGAGCCTGTCCACCCTGGCGGACCTGGTCGGGCACGCGACTGTCGCATTGCAGCCGATCCATGCGCTGATCGAAGGCCATGTGCGTGCCGCTCACCGCCTGCATGGCGATGACACGACCGTGCCGCTTCTGGCACGGGGTGGCGCGAAAAAAGCTCGTCTGTGGACCTATGTCCGTGATGACCGCCCCTGGAATGGCGGCGCGCCGCCGGCCGCGTTCTTCCGGTTCTCCCGAGATCGCGCGGCAACCAATCCCAATCAGCATCTGGCAGAATGGCAAGGGGTGCTGCAAGCGGACGCCTATGGTGGATACAACGACCTCTATCGAGAGGACCGAGACGCGGGGCCCGTGACCAGTGCGCTGTGCTGGTCGCATGCGCGCCGGAAGTTCTTCGAACTGGCCGACATCGCGGGCAACGTCCGCAAGGGCAAACCTGCCCATCAGATCTCGCCGGTCGCACTGGAAGCGGTAAAACGGATCGATGCCATCTTCGACATCGAGCGCGAGATCAATGGGCTGGATGCTGATGCCCGGCGCGTCGCCCGCCAGAACCTGTCCCGTCCCCTGGTGAACGGCCTCCACGACTGGTTGCAGGAAGAGCGCGCGAAACTGTCCAGACACAACAAAGTGGCCAAGGCGATCAACTACATGTTTGAGAAGCGTTGCCGTTGGCAGGCCTTCACGGCATTCCTCGAGGACGGGCGTATCTGTCTGACAAATAATGCGGCCGAACGCGCCCTGCGTGGCGTTGCCTTGGGCAGAAAGTCGTGGCTTTTTGCAGGTTCCGAGCGCGGCGGTGAGCGGGCGGCCGCCATGTATACCCTCATTGTCACGGCAAAAATGAACGACATCGACCCACAGGCCTGGCTCGCCGATGTTCTCGCGCGGCTGCCCGACATGCCCGTCTCGCGCGTGCATGAACTTCTGCCTTGGAACTGGAAAGCCCTATCCCTTCCACAAGCAGCGTAACCATGCAGCTGAACAAGGTGTATTCCGTCAAGACAATCGACCGCGTCGCTGTCGAACTGGGCGAAACCGTTGATCGGATCTTTGATCTCGCCATCGGTATGGAAACCGAAGATGGTATAATCTGGGTCTACGGTCCCAGCGACGACGGTGTCATCGCATTCACTCCATTCGGGATCGAAAACCTGCAAGAGCTCATCGAAATGAACCGTGATCGCGAGCGGTGACCTCGCCGCGGCCTACGCCGGATGCTTACCGTTAACTCGCCGAGTTGGCAAGTTGGCAAGCCGGTCGCAGATCAGGCAACATTGGCCGCTGCCTTCCAAACCTCGAACGCTTCGAGCCGATGGTAGCGGATAGTAAGAGCGGAACGACGGCGGGCTGGTACGGAGAAGGAATTACGAGTTGCGGACTGCATAGAGACAAACCGTTGCAATCCACCCGGGAGAGTGTCCGATCTTCTGTGTAATTGCGATCTGGTCCATGCTTCCTGAGAGGAG